>JAAUYD010079912.1_pt1 | contig 18897 bp, 10 predicted proteins | sample 7278101 | NCBI WGS metagenome assembly JAAUYD01 (sample SAMN14350128, study PRJNA611818) | marine sediment metagenome | isolation source: surface marine sediment (0.6m) | place: French Polynesia: Moorea | collected 2018-08
ACGTACACGCAGATCCCGGTACAGGCGAACGGCGCGTTCAGCCCGGTCGTCTTCGATGACCAGCTGACCTTCGCCAATTACCTCGACGGCGCCCCGGAAAACCGGCTGTTCTATTACAAGCAGTCGATCAAGGCGCCGGCACGCCTCGAAGGCAACGTGCTGCTGGTCCACGAGAACATCAACCAGGTCGTCGAGCCTCGCGCAGCGTGGGTCTACAACGCCGGTCAGCGCCGCGTTCGCCGCGCACCGGACGTCGCCTACGACGGACCCGGCACCGCGTCCGACGGCCTGCGTACAGCAGACGATCTCGACCTGTACAACGGCGCACCCGATCGCTATGACTGGAAGCTCGTCGGCAAACAGGAACTCTACATCCCGTACAACGCGTTCAAGCTCCGTGACAAGAACCTGAAGTACAAGGACATCCTTCAGAAGGGCCACCTGAACCCGGACTACCTTCGCTATGAGCTGCACCGGGTATGGGTCGTCGAAGCTACGCTTAAGGAAGGCGCGCGTCACATTTATGCGAAACGAACGTTCTACGTCGACGAGGACACGTGGCAGATCTGCGCTGCAGACCTCTACGACGGTCGCGGCGAACTGTGGCGAGTCAAGGAAGCGCATAATGTCCTTCACTACCAGGTCAGCGTGCCGTGGTACGCGCTAGAGATATCCCACGACCTGATCTCCGGTCGCTATCTGCCGATTGGCCTCGACAACGAGATCCGTGGGTATCAGTATAATTGGGACTACAAGGTGTCCGAACGCGAATACACGCCGGCAGCATTGAGGCGTTCAGGAGTTCGCTAACAAGAGACTCCGGGGGAGAACCAATGAGGCGCAAAAGAGCTGCCCATAACAATAAGAGACTCGCGCCTGCAAGGACCGCCGCACTTCAAGCGGCGGTTCTTGTCGTCGCATTGGGTTGGATCGGCGCAGGTCACGGCGAGCCGACCGAGTTTGCAATGCTGCCGTCTTTGGAGTCGGAGCTTGTACAGGAAAGCCTGTTGCTGGATTTCGCCAGCAGCGGCGAACGGCGGCTGGTTGCCGGAGAGAGTGGACACATCCTGTATTCGGACGACGATGGTCAGTCCTGGACACAGGCAGACGTTCCGGTCTCTTTGACGGTCACGTCCGTCGCCTTCGGCGGCCCCAACGAGGCCTGGGCAACCGCGCATGACGGCTTCCTGCTGCATTCCTCGGACAACGGTTCTACATGGGAGATCAAGCTGACCGGCTCCGACGTTGCACGATTGTCCGTCAGCGAACTCGAAGAAAAAATCGAAGCACAACGTGCCGAGCTGGACAACGCGACAGCGGAGAACCGCGAGGACCTCGAGTGGGCGCTGGACGACACGATGTTCGCCCTCGAAGAGGCGACGGCGGCCATCGACGAAGGCATGACGTCGCCGATGCTCAATATCTGGTTTGCCAACAACAGTGAAGGCTACGCGCTCGGCGCCTACGGCGTCTTCCTGCATACAGTCGACGGCGGTGAGACCTGGAAGATGGAGAGCAATCGTCTCGACAACCCCGACAAGTATCACCTGTACGGCATTGCCCGCTCGTCCGCCGGCACGCTGCTCGTCGCCGGTGAAGCCGGCACGTTGCTGCGCTCGACCGACGACGGCGCGAGCTGGGAGCGCGTCGACTATGTTTACGCAGGATCGTTCTTCGATGCCGTCGCGGTAAGTGATGGCAGCCTGCTGATCTTCGGGCTGCGCGGCAACGTGTTCCGATCGACGGACGAAGGCGCGAGCTGGTCACCCGTTCAGACGGGCGATCAGCGCACACTGATGTCCGGCATGGCAACCGATGACGGGACTGTGGTTCTGGCCGGTGCCGCAGGTGCCGTCCTCATCAGCCGCGATGGCGGCGCAACCTTCCGCACCATACCGACCGAGGGCGGCCTGGTTTACAGCGACGTCAGCATGAGATCGGACGGCAGCCTGATGCTGGCCGGCTTTGGCGGAATCTCGGTCATCGATCCGATGACCGGTAACACAAATACGGAGGGTCAGTGATGACTATCGAGCACAAGGACCCCCATTCCGACGTAACAGGTCTCGATGGCGCCAAAGCGCCGCTGGCGGAACGACTGCTGTTCGAGAACCGCGTCATTGTCATCGTCCTGTTTTCGCTGCTGACGCTGTTCTTCGGTTATCACGCGGCCCAGCTGAAGCCCGACGCGAGCTTCGAGAAGATGATCCCGACCTCGCACCCGTACATCCAGAACTACCTGAGGAACCGGGCGGACCTCGCGAGCCTCGGCAACTCGATTCGTATCATCGTCCAGACGAAGGAAGGCGACATCTTCGATGCGGATTTCCAGACCGCCCTGCAACAGATCAACGACGAGGTGTTCTACATACCCGGTGTTGATCGCGCGGGCCTGCAGTCGATATGGACGCCCAACGTCCGTTGGAGCGAGGTCACGGAGGAGGGCTTCCGCGGCGGCGCCGTTATCCCCAACTCCTACGACGGCTCGCCGGAGTCGCTCGAGCAGCTCAGGACAAACGTGCTGCGTTCCGGCCAGGTCGGGCGCCTCGTAGCCAACAACTTCAAGTCGGCCACGATCATCGCACCGCTAACCGACACCAACCCGGAGACCGGCGAACGACTGGACTACCGGGACTTCTCGAAGAGCATCGAGGAACTCGTTCGCGACAAGTACGAAACCGACACCATCAAGATCCGAGTCACGGGATTCGCCAAGATTGTCGGTGACCTGATCGAGGGTGCGGTGCAGGTCGCGCTGTTCTTCCTCGCGGCCTGGGTGATTACCAAGGTGCTGCTGCTGCTTTATTCGCGCTGCTACTACGCCACGCTGATACCCCTGCTCTGCTCGACGGTCGGCGTCGTGTGGCAGCTGGGCCTGTTGCGGGCACTGGGCTTCGGTCTCGACCCCTACTCGATGCTTGTGCCGTTTCTCGTATTCGCCATCGGCATCAGCCACGGTGTGCAGATCATCAACAATGTCGCCGCGCGGTTCTTCTTCGGCATCGGCGCCTACTGGTCGGCGCGTCGTGCATTCCGTGCACTATACATCGCCGGATTCATCGCACTGATCAGTGACGGCATCGGTTTCCTGACGCTGATGGTCATCGAAATCCCGGTCATCCAGGAACTCGCCATGACGGCGAGCATCGGCGTCGCCGTACTGATCTTTACGAACCTGCTGCTGATGCCGGTGCTGCTGTCCTATACGGGGCTGACGGACTCCTGCATGAATTACATCAGGAAGAGGGAGTCGGCACCGGCTCGCCTGGCGCCGTTCATCGCCCAGTTCGCGAAGAAACCCCATGCCCCGGCGACGATTATCGTCGGCATCGTCCTGTTCAGCGTCGGCCTGATCGGCGGCCAGAGCCTGAAAATCGGTGACCTGGATCCGGGTGCGCCGGAGCTGCGACCGGACTCGCGCTACAACCTCGACAACGCCTTTTTGACCGAGAACTTCTCGACCAGCACCGACGTCTTCGTCGTCATGGTGGAAACCCCGCCGCAAGCTTGTGGTGACTACGAGACCGTCGCCGCGATCGACCGCTTCCAGTCGGTCATGAGCAACACGCCCGGCGTCCAGTCCGTGATCTCGCTGATCAACATCTCGAAGCGAGTCACGATGGCGATGAACGAGGGCAACCCGAAGTGGCATGCACTGAGCCGCAATCGCTACATCCTCAACAACTCGCTGCAACACGTACCGAGCAACCTGATCAATACCGACTGCAGCATGGTGCCGGTGCTGATCTTCCTCGACGATCACAAGGCCGAAACGCTCGAGGCCGTCACCCGCGATGCCGAGGCCTTCGGTGCGCAGTACAACAGTGACCAGGTCAGCTTCGTCCTCGCCGCCGGCAACTCCGGCATCGAGTCGGCGACCAACGTCGTTATCAGCGCAGCGCAATACCATATGCTGGCGCTGGTCTACGGCGTCGTCAGTTTCCTCGTGTTCCTGACGTTCCGGTCCTGGCGCGCCGTGGTCTGCATCATCGTACCGCTGGCCCTGACGTCAGTGCTTGGCCAGGCACTGATGGCCTTCCTCGGTATCGGCGTGAAAGTCGCGACATTGCCGGTCATCGCGCTGGGCGTCGGAATCGGTGTCGACTACGGCATCTATATCTACAGCAAGATGAATACGTATTTGAAACGCGGCCACGATGTTTACGAGTCGTACGTACGCACCTTGCGCACGACGGGCATGGCCGTCGGTTTCACGGGCTTCACGCTGGCTATCGGCGTCGGCACCTGGATTTTCTCGCCGATCAAGTTCCAGGCGGACATGGGCCTGATGCTGACGTTCATGTTCCTGTGGAACATGCTCGGCGCGCTGACGTTGCTGCCGGCGCTGGCTCACTATCTCGTCAAGCCAACGCCGCAAGCCGAAGAGCCCGTGGCCGTCGCGGGCGCTGCCTGACGGGAGCCGACTGTGCCATCGACAGACCGCGCACGATCGCAGCCGCGTTTCGCTGAGGTTCGATTGTGGACAGAATGAGTCTCCTGGAGTCCGGCTTTCTGATGCTCGAAGCACCCGAGACACCGATGCACGTCGGCGGCGTGAGTCTTTTCAAGTTCCCGGACCGCGTGAATCGCCGGACCTTCATGGCCCGGCTGGCTGACTCCTATCGGTCCACAACCGAGCTTCGCAAACCTTTCGCTCACCACGTCAGCCACAGCATGCTCGGCCGCTTCGGGCCACTCGTCTGGGAGGAAGACGACGAAATCGACCTCGACTACCACGTGCGCCAGGCTGCGTTGCCAAGTCCGGGAAACTATCGCGAGTTGTTCTCGCTGGTGGGCCAACTGCACTCGACGTTAATGGATCGCAGCCGCCCGCTCTGGGAAGTACACCTGATCGAGGGCCTGAAGAACCGTGAGTTCGCGATTTACACGAAGGTGCATCACGCGACGGTCGATGGCGTCGGCGGCATGCAGCTTACTGAGGGCGGATGCTCAACAGACCCCGATGAAGTCATCGACGTTTCGCCGTTCTCTATCGAAGCGCATGAGCGGTACAAGGCGGCGCACAGACGCCGCAGGCGAAGCAAGTTCGACCCGAGCGAATCCGAGCTCAACGCGATTGCCGAGTTCTTCAAGACGCAGTTCGAGACATCCTCGCATGTCCTCGGGGTATTGAAGAGCTATGCGACGACGTGGCTGGGGTTTGGCGATGGCCTCGCCGTTCCCTGGCGACACGTTCCGCACACGATGCTCAATACCAAGGTCTCGAGCGCACGCCGATTCGTCGCACAGTCATGGAGCATCGATCGCATACGCGCGGTCAGCAAGGCGGCAGGCGTCACGCTCAATGACATCGTCCTCGCCATGTGCTCAGGTGCGCTCAGGCGCTACCTCGAGGAACAGGGCGAACTGCCCGAGCATTCATTACGCGCCTTGGTCCCGGTTTCCGTGCGCAAGAAGGACGACTTCGATTCACCGGTCGCCATCAGCTACATCGTGGCCGACCTCGGTACCCGTCATGAAGACCCGGAGGAGCGTCTCGAGACGATTGTTGCTTCTACGCAGTCCGGCAAAGAAATGCTCAGCGAGCTGTCGCCTCGCGAGGCCGGACTCTATGCAACACTTGTACAAACACCGTTGTTTATCTCAAGCCTGATGGGCGTCGCCGACTGGTTCCCGCCCGTCAGCACGGTGATCTCGAACGTGCCGGGACCGCGCGAGCAGCTGTATCTGAACGGCGCATCGCTACTCGGCACGTATCCCGTGTCTGCCGTCTTCCACGGGTTTGCACTGAACATCACGTTAGTTAGTTACCACGACAGCCTCGACTTCGGCATCGTCGCATGCCGAAGCACGGTGCCTGGCGTCCAGCGTCTGATCGACTACCTGGAACAGTCACTGGTCGAACTCGAGGAGGCCGTCTAAGCGAGCAGAATGCTCATCGGAGATTGAAATGACCGAAAGACACTCGATTCCCCGCGACAAGGGCAACGACCATACCCGCGAGATGGCGAATAAGCGCGCCGAGTTCATCGAGGCCGAGACTGGCGCCAAGCTCGACAAGGTAACGAGCTTTACGATCGATCCGGAAACGACGATGGGCAACATCGAGAACTTCACCGGCACGGCGCAGATACCGATCGGCATCGCGGGGCCACTGAAGATGGTCGGCGAACACGCACAGGGCGATTTCTACATTCCGATGGCGACTACCGAGGGAACGCTGGTCGCAAGCTACAGCCGCGGCATGCGCGTCATCAGCGAGTGCGGCGGCTGCCGGACGACGGTCGTCAAGCACTCGATGCAGAGGGCGCCGGTCTTCCTGTTCGACAATGCGCTGGACGCGCGTGAGTTCGGCAAATGGCTCGATGAACACATCGAGTCCATACGCGCCGTTGTCAGGGCCTCTGTGGATGTCCCCGAGTTGATAGAAATCGAGAGATACGTGGTCGCCAACATGCTGTACACGCGATTCTGCTACACGACAGGCGACGCGGCAGGCCAGAACATGACCGGCAAAGCGACGCTGTATGCCTGCGAATGGATCAAGGCGAACCACCCGGCAAGCCCGCGTTACATCCTGTCCGGCAACATCGACACGGACAAGAAGCACTCGATGATGAACATGATCCAGACGCGCGGCAAACGCGTTGTTGCAGAATTCGTCCTGAAACGTGATGTAGCCAAGAAGCTGCTGCGCATCGAGCCGGAATGGTTGTACAAGTTCCGGCAGATCGCCGGCATCGGCACGCACCTGTCAGGCGCGTCCTACAGCGGCGCACACTCGGCGAACGGTATCGCCGCCATGTTTATTGCCTGCGGCCAGGACGCGGCGAACGTGTCCGAGTCGCACGCCGGCATGAACTATTGTCAGATGCTCGACAACGGCGATCTGTATTGGTCGACCACGCTGCCGGCATTGATCTGCGCGACCTACGGCGGCGGAACGGGCCTGCAAACGCAGCGCGAATGCCTCGAGATGATGGACTGCTACGGCACGGGTAAGGGCGACAAGCTCGCAGAGATCATTACGGCTGTCGTGCTGGCAGGCGACATCTCCTTGTCGTCGGCGATCCTCGCCAACGAGTGGGTCAGCAGCCACGAGCAGATGGGGCGGAACCGCTAGCATGGAGATCTACCAGAAGCACAAGTACGCCCACAGCACCGATGAGCTGTACGCGATGTTCACGAGCAAAAAGGAGATCAAGGCAAAGCACAAGGCGCTGGGCGCGCGCAACATCAGTGTCGAGGAGTGCGCGACGGACGATGAGGGAGCCCTTGTCACGTTCGTGCGTGAGGTGCCGGCCAACGTGCCCGGCGTCCTCAGTAAGTTCCTGCAACCGTGGAATGTCGTCGAGCAAACGGAAGAATGGGAATGCCTGGACGGCGACGTGTATGCGGCGGACCTCGACATTGATATCGCCAACGTGCCGGTCACGGTGTCAGGCTCGCTCGAACTCAAGCCGACGAAGGAAGGCTGCGTCAATCATGTCCGCCTGTCGGTCGATTGCGGTATTCCGTTCGTCGGCAAGACACTGGTCGAATTCGTCGGCGGCGACTGCGGGCGCCTGGCCCATAAGGAATACAAGTACCTGCAGGAACGCCTGGCCAAATTGCCGCGGGACTCATAAAAAATAAAAAAAGGGGACATTCTGCTTTTTCCACTGCTTTTTCCAGGAAAAAGCAGAATGTCCCCATTTGCGCTTAGCTAATCTTCGTCCTCGTCATCGTCGTCATCCGCGTCCTCATTCACGAACACGGCCGTGGTCCGCGCCGGCACCGTGAACGTGTGCTCGTCTTCGTCATACTCCGCTCCGCGAACGATGCGATCAAACGAGCGCTCCTGGATCGGATGCAACTCGAACTCGCTGTCCTCGCCGGTATCGAGGAAGAACGACTGTTCCTGCAGCGACGCGTTGAACAGCACGACGATCTCGATGTCGTCATCGCCACGCAGGCTCATGACGACAAGCCCCGGTACCTGGCTCGGGCCCGTGTTGTGGAACTCGACGCGTTCCTGCACGTCGGCACCCGTGCGCAGCCGGAACAGCGGTGAGCTGTTGCGGATCCGGAGCATCTCACGCATGTGCTTGGCCGCGCTGCGGATGTCCTGCCGGTCGATGTCACCGAGCGCCGGGTTACCCAGCAGCTCCGACTGTTCGGCCCAGTTGCCCTGGTTGTCGCCGAACGGCGGCAGACCCCTGCCCCACGCCGTCTCGAAGTAGCTCCAGTCGACAAAGTTGAACCAGTCGCCGGAATTGAAGCTGTTGCGGTCCATTGACTTCGATCGCGCGATGTCCTGCCCGGCATGGAACAGCGGCACGCCCTGGCTCAGGGCGATGATGCTGTTGCCGAGGTTCAGCGTGCGGATGCGATCATCCATGTTCGTCCCGATCGGCAGCTTGTACTGGCTGATATCGAACAGCGTCTCGTTGTCGTGCGCCGACGCGTAGTTGATGATCTCCTGCGGATCGCTGGTGTAGCCCGCGCCCGGGTTGCCGAAGTAGTCGATATCGCGGCCCTGCACGAGGTTGCCGTTCCTGTCCATGAACTGGAATTCGGCGAGCGTGCCGGCCAGGCCCAAGCGAATCCAGTCGGTCAGCCGGAGCAACTCGTCGAGTTCGCCGAGACTGCCGCTGTTCAGCGCATTCGGGTCCGTGTACAGCCCATTGATGAAACCCTGGCGACGAACATGGTCTTCGCCTGAGTCGAACGGCCCGCCGCCGCGCACGGCATCGCGCATACGGTCGTTGAACGAACCGACACCCGTGCCCATGCCCATGTTGGCCTGCGTGGCCTGTTCGAAGCGTGCGTCGTTCGCCACCTCGCCGAAGTTCCAGCCTTCGCCGTACAGATAGATCGCGCTGCCGTCCACGCCGTCTTTTTTCTTAGTCAGCGACTGCAGCATGTCACGCGCCTTCTCGATGTTGGCTTTCGTGTGATGCCCCATCAGGTCGAAGCGGAAGCCGTCGACCTTGTACTCGGTCGCCCACGTCCTGAGCGAGTCGAGCATCAGCTTCTCCATCATGTTGTGCTCGGTCGCTGTGTTCGCGCAACAGCTCGACGTCTCGATGTAGCCCGCGTCGTTGAGACGGTGGTAGTAACCGGGCACGACTTTGTCGAGCACGGACTTCTCGCCGCCCTGGCTGCCGCTCGTGTGGTTGTAGACGACGTCCATGACCGTGCGCAGGCCGATGCGATTCAGGCCCGAGACCATCGCACGGAATTCGCGGATGCGCGCTGCCCCGTCCGGTTTGATCGAGTAGCTGCCCTCCGGCACCGTGTAGTGGAACGGGTCATAGCACCAGTTGAAGCCGTCCTGGTCACGGATCGCGTCAATGGCAGCCTGCTGCTCCTCGCTGTTCGGCGCGAAGCCGGACAGGTCACCCGGATCCGCATGCGTGCTGCGGTCTTCCGGAATCGTCGCGCAGTCGAACGCCGGCAGCAGGTGCACATGCGACAGGCCGGCGCGTGACAGGCGGCGCAAGTGACGCGAGCCGTGGGTCCACGGCAACGCAAATGCGGCGAAGGTGCCCTTCATCGCCTCCGGCACCCTGTCGTCGTGAACGCTGAAGTCGCGTACGTGCAGTTCGTAGATCGCGATGTCTTCCGGCGCCTTCAGCCGCGGTTTGCGCAGTCGATCCCAACGCCACGGCTTCAGGTCGCGGTCGTCCAGGTTGACGATCTGCGTGCGCTTGCTGTCCATCGACAGGCTGTGTGAATACGGGTCGGTGACCAGGAAGGTCTCTACCTGTCCCGAGTAGCGCGCGAAGACTTCGATCTCGTACAGGTAGTACTTGCGGTTCCAGCCCGGGTTACCGATGGCACTCCATGTGCCGGTCGCCGTATCCTCGGTCATCGCGACGACCTCGCTGGCGGCGCTCGTCTCGTCCGACGTATCGAACACGTGCAGCTTGACCGAACGCGCCGTCGGCGCCCACAGCCTGACCGTCGGCGTCTTGCCGTCCCATGACACGCCGAGCTCGCCGTCGTAGGTGAACAGCTCGTCGAGTACGCCGGGATGCTGTACGCCGGTCGCGTCAACCGCGTTGCCTTCACTGTCGGTTGCCGCGAGCGCGAATTGGGTCTTCAGGATTTCAGGGACTCGATGGAGTTCCGCTGGATCGAGCGCGTAGACAGGCATGCCGGCCAGGTGACGGAATTTTTCGGCAATGGCGCCATCGACAACACCGCTCGGCGCCAGGGCAATCGTGCCGTCGGCACCCTCGAGGCCGTCGCCGGTGATAGCAAGGTTTGCATCGGCACTGTAATGCAGCGTGACGTCGTTACCGCCGGCAATCGGCCACGCGAAGACGCCGGGTGCCAGCCAGTAGGCGCGCGCCTCGTCGATGTTGCCCTTCGGCAGTTCGCCGCTGATCTCGACGATATGCGTGACCGGGTCGTAGGTGAATACGACCAGCGTACCGTCACTGGGCACGACGAGCTGCATGTTAGGACCGTTCTGCACGCCGCCTGCACCGTAGTTCTCGGCCCAGTCTTCGTCATGGGCGACTTTGAACTCCCAGTTGCCCGCTGGAATGTCGCGCGTCGCAAACGTGTACAGGCCGTCGCCGTCGGGATCCTGCAGCCAGGACCGAAGACACCACGGTTGCCAGTCGCCGGGGCAGCCAAGCTCCGACTGGAAGTTGCCGGGTATCGACGCGATCACCGAGTTGCGGTTACTCGTGATCCAGTTCGTGCCGCGCTCGAAGTAGAACTTGACGTCGGCGGCTTCGGAGAGGTTCAACGGAATGTTGCCGCCGTTTCGCTCCGCGTTGAGCCCGTAGTTTTCGCTCCACGTTCCGTTGAGAGGCGCCTTGTACAGCCAGTCGCCAGCCGGCACGTTGAAGACGCCCTGCCACACGGTGTCATCGGCATCGTAGCTCAGGAACGTGGCGCTACACGGCGGCTGCCAGTCGTCCGGGCAGCCGAGTTCGGATTGGAGGCTGCCAGCAACCGTGACCAGCGCCGGCTGAATCAGGTGGTCGTCATGGTCGTAGATAAAGGTGATCTCACGAGCTACGGCGAGATCGAGCTGGAAGTTGCCGCCGCCGGCGCCGCCATCGCCGTAGTTCTCGGCCCAGTCGTCATTCAGAGCGACCTTCCATTCCCAGAACCCGGCTGGGACGGTGAATGTCGCCTGCCACAGCGGTGTGCCGGGAACGTTGACGAGCTCGGTTGACGAGCACCACGGCTGCCAGTCTTCGGGGCAGCCCAGCTCGGACTGCAGGCTGCCGACCAGCGCAACGCCCACGGGATCACTCGTGTGATCGGCGTGTGTCGTAGCAGGAAGAAGAAAAGCTGCCAGCAGACTGCCGCACAGCACCAAAACGCGGGTCGAACCGATACGTATCGACGACATGATATGACCCCCCCAGATCATAGTTTTATCCCTGAAATTACCGTAGGCAGGGGGCAGGACTCAGTCAATGCAATGTATTCGTATTCATTCGCTTCGCGTGCCGGCGCGGCACCGGATTCAAGGACTTATGTTCCGCTGCCACCGCACCTTTGGTACTGTTTGCGGTCTATTCCGTTGTTGCTCTTCGATTATTCACAAGAACTTAAGGAGCAACGGACGCCCTACCCATTGGCTCAGTGATCTGAGAGAGGCTGCCAGTCAGTGCACCAACGCTTATTAGCCATGCTGCTCGTTACGCTGCTGTCGACGGCCGCGGCCGCCCAGGCGCCGGTGCAGGTCGAGCCGGTCTCTGACCGGGCAATCGTCAACCAGATCAGTGTCACGGGCACGGTCACGTCGCCGCGGCGGGCCGTGCTGAGCACCGCCGTCGCCGGGCTCGTCGCCGAGCTGGCTATTGACGAGGGCCACCGTGTCGAAACCGGAGCGCCGCTGCTCAGGCTGGATGCGGAGCTCGCGCAGCTCGCAATGGAGCGCGCCGAGGCCGAGGTCCGGCAAGGCGAGATCGCGCTCGAGGACGCGAGGCGGCGGTTTACCGAGGCCGAAAAGGTCGGCGCCCAGCGAGGCGTTGCCCGCACGCAGATCGAATCGCTTCGTGCCGAAGTGACGAGCGACGAAGCCGCGCTGGTGGCCGCCCGGGCTGCCGCCCGCGAGCAACGCGCTATCGTCGAACGGCACACCTTGAAAGCGCCGTTTAGCGGCGTCATCAGCGAACGCAACACCGAACTCGGCGAGTGGGTCAATCCCGGTGACGCGCTGCTCGAGCTCGTGGCGACAGACAACCTGCGTTTCGACTTTCGGGTCGGGCAGGAAAACTTTGGCGTCATCGCGCCGGATGCGCCGGTCGAGATCACGTTCGACGCCCTGCCCGGCCGCTCGGTACCGTCCCGCGTCGATACGATCGTGCCAATCAAGAGCCCGGGGGCCCGCACATTCCTCGTCCGCGTGCTCGCGGACGACGCTGACGCGGCCTTGACGGTCACGCCGGGCATGTCGGTCCGCGGCAGGCTGCAAATCAACACCGGCCGCAGCGGTGTCACCGTGTCGAAGGACGCGATCCTGCGTTTTCCGGATGGACGCGTGACGGTCTGGGTTATCGACGATGCCGGCGACTTGCCGGTCGTTCATGAACGAGTCGTGAGGCTGGGCTTCGAGTTCGGCGGTTACGTCGAGGTCGTGAGCGGGCTTTCCAGCGGAGATTTCGTCGTCGTCCGCGGCAACGAGACCCTGCAGGAAGGCCAGACCGTGTCGATTCTGGACGGTCGCACCTGACCATGTTCGAAGCCTTCGTCAGGAACGGCATTCTGATGACCGTCGTGGCACTGATCATCTCGGTGCTCGGCGTGCTGGCGGCGATTCGCGTGCCGGTACAGATGATCCCCGATCTCGAGGTGCGAACGGTGTCCGTGCAGACGTCGTGGCCAGGCGCCACGCCGCAGGACGTCGAGAAAGAGATCCTGATCGAGCAGGAGGAATACCTGCGCGCGCTGCCCAACCTGCAGCGGCTGGAATCCTCCGCTACCAGCGGCCGGGCCGTCGTCGAGCTCGACTTCCCGTTCGGTGTCGACATGACGCAGACGCTGATTGCGGTCAACAACGCGCTGAACCAGGTGCCCTCGTATCCCGAGAACGTCGACGAACCGCGCGTGTTCGCCAACTCGTTCTCGGCGAACGCATTCATGTTCTTCGCCATATCGCCGCTGCCGGGCAACCCTCGAAATCTCGACATGATCATGATGCGCGACTTCGTCGTCGACAACGTGCGTACGCGCCTGTCCGGCGTGCCCGGTGTGTCGCAGGTCAGAATCTGGGGCGGTGCTGAACGCCAGATCCGGATCCTCGTCGACCCGATCCGCCTCGCCGATCGTCAACTGACGATCCTCGACTTGCGCAATGCGATCCGCGCTCGCAACCGTGACGTCTCCGGCGGTGAGCTGGACAGCGGCAAACGCCGTTACCTGCTACGAACCATCGGCCGATTCGATTCGGTCGAGGCGCTGGAGGATCTGATCATCGACAGGCGCGGCGATTCGCTGATCCGTCTCGGCGATGTCGCCGTCGTCGAGCTCGATCATTCCGAGGCCCGGGCCTACTCATTTTTCAACGGCGAGCCGATCCTGTTTACGGCGGTCAATCGCGAGGCCGGCTCGAACGTCATCGACATCAAGTACGCGATGCTCGACGCGGTCGAGAAGGTTAACCGGGACGTCCTGAATCCGAACGGCATGCGGATGCGGCTCACCGCCGAGGATGTCGGCTATGTCGAGGCGTCGATCAGGAATGTCTGGCTGAACCTGTCCCTGGGTGCGCTGTTCGCTACCGCGATCATGTACCTGTTCCTGCGATCAGGTCGGGCGACCGCGGTCGGCGTGATCGGCATACCCATTTGTACGATCGCGGCATTCATCGGCCTGCTCGCAATGGGGCGCACGATCAATGTCATTTCACTGGCGGGCGTAGCGTTCGCGATTGGCATGACGCTCGACAACAGTATTGTCGTCATTGAGAGTATCGAGCTGAAACGGCGACAGGGGCTGGACCGATTCCGCGCCGCTGTCGAGGGCGTCAGAAGCGTGTGGACAGCCGTGCTGGCATCGACGCTGACGACGATTCTGGTGTTCCTTCCCATCCTGTTTATCTCTGAGGAAGCGGGCCAGCTCTATTCCGACGTGGCTATCGCCATCTCGGCATCCATCCTTGCTTCGATGCTGGTAGCGATCACGCTGATACCGACCGCCAGTGCGCGGCTCTCATTCGGCACCGAGAACGGCAGGCGAACAAGCGCCGAGTTCGGCCAACGACTGCTTGCCCGGATTGAAAGCCTGATCGCCACGCCGAGGCAACGACGCACAACGATCGCGACAACGCTGGCAATCAGCGTGGCCATCATCCTGCTGCTGACACCGCCCGCTGAATACCTGCCGGAAGGCGAGGAGCCGAAGACCTTCGCCTCGATGAGCGCCCCGCCCGGCTACAACATCGAGACAATGCAGGAGATCGGCCTGGAACTGCAGGACTACTTCCTGCAGTTCGTCGACGACGACCCGGATCGCTTCGATCGCGGCGAGGTACCGGTTCCGGCGATCAAGTACCTGAGCACGCGCATTTCGCCTGACCGTTTTCGCATTATCTCGGAGCCCGTCCGACGTTCGGACATTGACGAGCTGATGGACGCAATCACCGAGCGGTACCGGCAGTACCCGGGCATGCGTGCTTTCGCTGCACGCGGCTCGATAATCTCGAGTAACGACGGCGGTACGCGCAGCATCAATCTCGATGTCTCCGGTCCGAGTCTCGGCATCATCTACGACGCGGCGCTGGCCACGGTGCGTCGCGCCGAAGAGGTTTTCGGCAACCCACGCATCCAGTCCAGCCCGTCATCGCTCGCGCTGTCACAACCGTTGCTGGAAGTCCGACCCGACTGGGCGCGCGCGGCAGAACTGGGGCTGTCCGCGGGTGACATGGGTTACACGATCGCCGCACTGACCGACGGCGCCTTCGTCGACGAGTACTTCGAGTCGGATGACAAGATCGACATGTACCTTTATGGCGCGTCCGGCAGCCAGGCCGACATCGACAGCCTCGGTGGCATGCCCATCTACACGCCGCAGGGCAGCATCCTGCCGCTCAATGCCATCGCGTCGATACACGAGACCGTCGACACGGACTCGATCCGACGCATCAACGGGCAGCGGACGGTTACGCTCAACATCATCCCACCGGCCAACGTGCCGCTCGAGAAGGGCGTCGAGATTGTGCGCAACGACGTCGTCGCCTATATGCGTGACAGCGGCGCTTATCCGGCGACCGTCAACATCGACATCTCGGGCGCCAGTGACCAGCTCGATGCCACAAAGGCCGCGCTCGCCGCGAACCTGCCCGTCGCGCTTATCATCGTGTACCTGTTGCTCGTCGCGATCTTCAAGCACTGGGGCTACCCGCTGCTGATCATGGCGACGATCCCGCTGGGCATCGCCGGGGGTATTGTCGGTCTCGCGTTGCTGAACCTCGTCGGCGCCGCACTGGCATGGGTCGGGCTCGGCGGCCTGCATCAGCCCTTCGACATGATCTCGATGCTGGGCTTTTTGATCCTGATGGGTACGGTCGTCAACAACCCGATCCTGATCGTGGACCGTGCAATGCAGCGCATGAGGGATCACGGGTCTTCGGCGATCGATGCGGTACGCGACGCCGTCGCGTCACGTTTGAGGCCGATTGCGATGTCGACCTTGACGACGATCTGCGGCCTGTCACCGCTGGTGTTCATCCCCGGTGCAGGCACCGAGCTGTATCGCGGCGTAGGCGCCATCGTCCTGTTCGGCATTCTCGGCGCAGCCGTCGTCTCGCTGACGATGCTGCCGGCACTGACGATCTCCGTGCTGCAGTGGAATGAGGGCCGGAAAGGCGCGCTGGCTCGAGCCTGACCGTTGGGGGCCCTTTGTCTTCGACCGAAAGGCGAAATGTCGGCGTAATGCGAATCCTGTCCCTGGGAGCCTGGAACTCACCGTGCCCGGATGGTGTCGAACCGCGGGCTGATTCGGTGCATCTAACAGGCGTAACCTTAGCCTTTCTCGAGAGTTTCAGAGTCGCAGAATGCCCCTAGCCGCCGAACTCAGGCGCCGCAATGTCTTCCGTGTCGCAGCCGCCTACCTGGTCGTGGGCTGGCTGCTGACCGAGGTGTTGACGACGATCCTCCCTGAACTCGGCGCGCCTGAGTGGTCCGAGAAAGCGGTCATTTATGTCTTCGTACTTGGTTTTTTCGCCGCGGTCATATTGGCGTGGTTCTTTGAGCTGACGCCGGAGGGCATCAAGCGCGATGAGGACGTTGCTGGCGACGCCGGCGAGAGAACGCAGAGGCACCGGTTGGTCAACTATGTGACGCTGGCGGGCGTCGCGCTGATTATCGTATTCGTCGGCCTGTTCAGCGCTCAACACGTGGTTGAAGATGTCGACACCACATCGGTGGCGGTGCTGCCGTTCGTCAACATGTCGAACGATGCGGACAACGAGTACTTCTCTGATGGGCTCACCGAAACACTGCTGCACATGCTCGCCCAGATCCCGGACCTGAAGGTCGCCGCACGGACCTCCAGTTTTGCATTCAAGGGCCAGAACACCAGCGTGCGACAGATCGCCGACGCGCTTGGGGTCGCTTATGTTCTCGAGGGCAGCGTGCAAAAGGCCGACGGCCGCGTTCGAGTCACGGCTCAGCTCATTGACGCGAGCGACGAATCGCACGTTTGGTCGAACGTTTACGAGAGCGAGATAGACGACATCTTCGGCATCCAGGACGAGATCGCGAAACGGGTAGGGTTCGCCTTGTCCGAATCACTGCTGGGCACGGAATCCGAGCTGCGCCTGGGCGTCCAGACCTCGGACCCGGATGCGTACGACCTGTACCTCAGGGCGCGCAAGGAGCGCCTGACGTTCTCTTACGGGGGACTCAAGGTCGCGGAGGATCTACTCAAGGGAGCGCTGCTCATCGACCCTGACTTCGTCGAGGCAAAGACCGAGCTCGCGACAAGCTATATCAGTCAGTGGGAAACCGGCCTGATGGAGGGTCGGGAAGCGATTCCGCAGGTCACGGCCATCGCAGACCAGGTACTCGAGGAGCATCCCGATAACGTTATCGCGCGCGCCGCCAAGGTCTATGTCGAAGCCATGGCTCAAGCGATGGAAGGCGACTACCGGACCGTACCTGCAGCGATCTCGGAGCTGGAGTCATTGGTGGCCGCCGCGCCGGAGAACTTCCAGGTGCGCTTGCTGCTGGTCCGCGCTTACGTAAACACGCTGCAGGACCTCGACGCATTGCCGGTGCTCGAGGCCGCCCTTGATCGCGATCCGTTCAACCCGCAGATCAACTACGAACTGGGCACTTTGTATTTTCGAGTGGGCCGGCCCGAGGCGGCACGCATTGTTCTGGAGAAGTCGCTCGAGATCGAACCCCTGCAGCCCAATGCCAGGGTACAGCTCGCGCACATTGATCGTATTGCCGGGGATGGTGTCGGCTTCGTCGAGAACTTCCTTAAGGCTATCGAGATCGATCCACGCGATCACGAACTCCCGGGGACGCTCGCCCAGTTCCTGTACCAGATAGAATTGCTTGAAGAAGCCGACGATTTCCGTCAGCGCGTCCTGAACCTCGCGCCAACCAGCGCGATCGCCTATCGCCTCGAATTGCTCCGCGCGATGGGCAATGACGATCCCGCCGCCGCAGAAGCCGCAGCGCGCCGCGCGATCCAGGATCGCGTCTTCGACCGGCTGTTCGCATTCGCCGGTGCCGTCGAATACCTGCTGCGTGCTGCGATTACCGACAACTCGGTCGAAACCGAACTCGCCTGGCTGAATCAGCAGCTGCCGAACCTGTTGAACGTCGATGCGGAGACCGTGCCCGGCCATTTCAGGCTGGCGCAGGGCATTGCCCTCGACGCCTGGTATGTCAGTCTGCCACTGGAGGAAACACGGCGGCGCCTCGACGCCATCATAGAGGCCGGCGGAGCGATGCGCTTCGACCCCACCGAAGATCCCATGACTCACATGCGAATACTCGCGGTCCGCGGGCAGATCCAGGAGGCGATACGTGTGGCTCTCGAGGGTGTCTTCACCCGCTCGGTAACGACCAACTTCGGCTGGCAAGAGACGTTCGCTACACCCCTCTATGCCGAGATCGTGGCCGATCCCCGGGTGCAGGTCGCCATGCAGCAATGGGAACAGGAAGAAGCCGATATTCGTGGCAAGGTTGCTGCTTACCTTCGAGATATTGAGGGCGCGTCATAGGGAGTTGCGGAACATTCTGCTTACGGTGAAAAGCAGAATACGCCGCGCATCACCTTGCGCCGAGTTGAAGCCGTGTCATTGAACCCGGAAACGCCATCCAGGACGCGCTGGACGAGGTTCCGCTCGTTCCTGGTGAATGCTGCACTGATGGTCGGCATCTTCATCGCCGCCTCTGCATTCCAGTCACGCAATATGCTGCCCGCCGACGATGAGACAGCACCTCAACTTCGCGGTTTCACGCTGGCCGGCTCGAACTACGATCTCGGTGACGCGGCCGGGCGCCCTGTCCTGGTCTATTTCTTTGCCCCCTGGTGCAAGATCTGTGCGGCAAGCGCCGACAACCTGGCTCGACTGCGGCGCTGGCGGGACCAGGAGTCCTTCGAGATCGTGGCAGTGGCACTGGACTGGAGCAGCACCGACGAAGTCCGTACGTATGTCGAGCGTCATGAACTCGGCGTGCCTGTATTGCTCGGACACCCGGGAATACGAGAAGCCTGGCAGATCTACGCATACCCGTCCTATTACGTCCTCGACGGCCAGCATCGCATCGCGCGCCGCGATATCGGCTACAGTAGCCAATTCGGCATGTGGTGGCGGGCCTGGACGGTTCAATGATGGCGCCGCGACAGGAACGATCAGGACGTACTTGAGGGAATGCTCAGAAGATGACCATGAAGACCCAGCTCCGTGTCGGCGGCGTTCCCGAGCACTTTAATCTGCCGTGGCATCAGGCGATCGACGCC
>JAAUYD010028856.1_pt1 | contig 18894 bp, 20 predicted proteins | sample 7278101 | NCBI WGS metagenome assembly JAAUYD01 (sample SAMN14350128, study PRJNA611818) | marine sediment metagenome | isolation source: surface marine sediment (0.6m) | place: French Polynesia: Moorea | collected 2018-08
CTTGATCAGCGTCATCGGCTTCTTGCTGGCCGCCGGGGTATTTACCGACTGGCTCAAATGGATCGGTGGAGAAGATCCGCCGCTGAAGCACGGTGCCCAAGGACGGCCGGAGTGGACCCGGTACATCAACGTCGATGTCAATCACAAAGTAATTGGCATCCAGTACGGCATCGCCAGCATGGTGATTCTCCTGCTGGGCGGTTTGCTGGCCATAATCTTCCGTCTGGAACTGGCCATGCCGGGTCTGCAGTTTCTCGATGGGGACGCTTATAACACCCTCTTCAGCGCCCACGGCATCATTATGATTGTGTCGATCTTCTCCGGAATTGCGGCGATGATCAACTATCTGGGTCCGGTGATGATCGGGGCCAGCGATATGTCGTTCCCCCGCCTAAATGCGTTTAGCTACTGGGTATCGATTCCGGCCGCAACGGTTTTGCTCTCCGCTCTGGTAGTTGGCGGCTGGGACACCGGCTGGGTCGCCTACCCCACTCACAGCACCACCACGACGATGTTGGGGGTGCAGATGTTCCTCCTAGGCTTTTATATCAACGGTTTCTCCTCGATCGCGTCCGGTTTAAACATGGTGGTGACCACCGTGTACATGCGGGCCAAGGGGATGAGCTACTTCCGCATGCCGATTTTTGTGTGGGCGGCCGTTTCCGCCTCAATTTTGCAGGCGACCATTACCCAAACGGTGGGGTTGGCCCTGACCATGGTGGTCGCGCAGCGGGCGCTTGGATTGGAATTTTTCACCCCGGTCACCGATCCAGCACTTATCGAGCTGGGGTTTCCCGGTGGTGATCCAACTCTTTATCAACACCTTTTCTGGTTTTACTCCCATCCGGCCGTTTACGTGTGGATTTTGCCGGGCTTAGGGGTTATTTCTGAACTCCTGCCGGTTTTCACCCGTAAACCGCTATTCGGATATAAATGGATCGCCCTTTCCAGCGTGGGGATCGCCCTCGTCGGCTCGATTGTCTGGGCGCACCACATGTTTACCTCCGGTATGCCGGTCACCTGGAAAATCCCGTTTATGATTTCGACTCTTTTTGTGGCCATTCCCACAGGGGTCAAATTCTTTAGTTGGGTGGCGACGATTTGGGAAGGGAAAATGCGGTTTGATACCCCGATGCTCTTTGTGCTGGGGGCGATTTCCGTCTTTCTCCTCGGTGGATTGAGCGGCCCGATTCTGGGTACAATCGCCACGGATATGCACCTTCATGACTCATACTTCGTGGTCGGTCATTTCCACGCCACGATTTTTGGTGGCTTTGTCTTCCCCTTCTTTGCTGCGATTTATTACTGGTGGCCCAAAGCCACCGGCAAGATGTACAGCGAGGCTTTGGGCAAGCTGCATTTCTGGATCATGGTGCCCGGTTTCTGGGTGATGAGCCTGACCCAGATGCGCACCGGCGTGCTGGGGATGCGCCGCCGTATTGCCGACTATGGCCCTGATCTGGGAATTGCCGACGAGCAGGCGCTGATCACGGTCGCCACGTTGGCGATCGGCTGGTCGATTTTAATCATGCTGTATAACCTGATTGTCAGCCTCCGCTCCCAGGAAGAGGCGGTGCCCAATCCGTGGGGATCTCGCTCTCCGGAATTTATGTCCCCATCCCCGCTGCCTGAATTTAACTTTGATGGACCGATTCAGGTGATTGGCGAGCCGTACGATTACGGCCTGGATGATTCTACCTACGTGGTACCGGCCTCAGCGGCAGGCGATTGATTTGACTTTTAGGGGCGGAAACTCTTTTGGGAGTTTCTGCTCTTTTATTTGAGGAGATTTCTCGTGTCTGAACCCACCAAAAGCGGCTCAATCTATAGACGGGGCAACACGGCCGCGTTCTGGCTTGTTGTGATTACCGTTATTGAATTAATCCTGGCGTTGACTTTTGAATCAGCGATTTTGTTGATCCTGCTGTCCATTGGTAAAGCAGGGATTATTCTTCAGGTCTTTATGAATATTTCCCGCCTGTGGAATCCGGAGGAACATCACTAATGAGCGCCGTTGCCCACGATCACGATCATCACAACCCGATGGAGCCCACCCGATCTGAGCAGGTCAAGATGAACCGGCTCGGTTTGTGGGTGTTTTGCTTATCAGAATCATTTTTGTTTTTTGCCCTGCTGGGGACCCGCTTCTATTTATGGCGCAACCCGGTCGATGGGATTATCCGGCCGGATTTGGCCCAGATCCCGGCGTTTATCTTTACCGGCGTGCTCCTGGCCAGCAGTTACTTTATGAATCGCGCTGAAGTCGCTATTTCCAAAGATGACCGTACGACGTTTAACTACAGCATGCTGCTAACGGCCGCCCTTGGTTTGGTCTTCCTGTTTGGCGTGGTATTGGTTGAGTGGGGTTTGGCAACCGGGCCGGAACTGCTGTTGGGCGATGGGGCTTTTGGTGCCGTCTTTTATGCCATGACCGGGATGCACGCCTTACATGTCATCATGGGCATCGCCCTGATACTCATCGTTTGGAACAACGGCCGGAAAGGATTGTATACCGCTGAAGATCACTGGGCGGTTGAAGCGTGCGCAATCTTCTGGCATTACGTTGACCTGGTGTGGGTCTTTTTCTATCCGGCCCTGTACCTTATCGGCACGGCGATTGAACTACACCATTAAGAAAAGCAATTAGCTGTTAGCAATTAGCTATTAGCTATTAAATTATGGATCCTGTTACGATCAGGCTGTTAACTTCTTGGGAGTTGCGGCCTGTTTTATTTTTACTGCTCCTCTTTATGGCTACCCTGTACACGCTGGGGTGGCAGCGGCTGCGCGTACAGCGACGAAGTCGGCGTTTAGCCAGGCCGTGGCGGCTGATTTTTTACTGGTTGGCGATCATTTTTATCATTGTGTCCTTGATGTCGCCGATCGAAGTGCTGAGCGGGGACCTGTTTTTTATGCACATGATCCAGCATTTGCTGCTGACGATGTTTGCCGCCCCGCTGCTGATGCTGGCTAATCCGCTGCCATTTTTGTTGTGGGGGCTGCCGCGCAAGCTGCGCCGGCGTTTCGGCCGAATTTTATCCCGCTTGTTAAACCAAAAATCTCGTTTTCGGCAGGCCGCCCGATCGAGTACAACCCCGGCGATTGTGTGGTTGATCATGCTGAGTACGCTGTGGATTTGGCACGATACGCGCATGTATGAGCTGGCCCTGCGTCGCGAATGGGCGCATGACCTGGAGCATTTTACCTTTTTTGCCTCGGCCGCTCTCTACTGGTGGCTGGTAACCGGTGCCGGTCCGCGTATTCACAAAAACATGTCCTACTTTGGCAAGGTGGGCTACCTGCTGGCGGGGATTCCCTCAACTTTTATATTAGGAGTCGCCATCGCTTTTGCCGCATCACCCCTTTATCCGTATTATGAAACGAGGCCCCGCCTGCTAAATTTAACGGTCATGGATGACCAGACGATTGGCGGCATCATCATGTGGGTGGCCGGAAGCATGATGTATGTTTTGGCGGCCGTGGCCGTGATTGGGGTGTGGATGGTTGAGCAAGAAAGAAGACAGCAATTACGGATGAGGGGCCAAAGACCAGAGACGAGAGACGAGAGACCAGAGATGGAAGACCTGTAGTGCTTAGAAGCAGGTGAATAAGGGGCGGGTGATTCTAAGCGCTTTTACGTCCTAACCAAATAGATGTCAAGGTTTTCAGAAACTTGACTTCTGCCAACGAACCAGATGATTAAAAAAATTTATTTCACATCGATCTTTATTTTAATTGTAGGGATTCTGGCGCTGCTGCCGGTAACCGCCTATGGTCACGGCGGAGGGCGGCCGCAGCTGTTTCGCGAACCGGCCGGTCCGTATCTCGTGTCGGTGTGGTCTTTGCCGGATCCGATGACCGTGGGTGAAGTGAATCTTGTTGTTTTGGTGACCGGCAATCAGGAAGGGGCGGTTGATAATTATATTCTCGATGCGGATATTGACATATCGCTTCGTCGAGGATTGAGTACCGTTGAGACGCGGGCGACCCACGATCAGGCGACCAATAACTTATTTTATGAAAGCTACTTTGATATCGATCGTGCCGGGACGTGGAACGTCAACGTCACCGTTAACGGTCCGGCCGGAGAGGGCACGGCCTCTTTTTCGATGGACGTGCTCGATGAAGGGGGAACATCGATCAACTGGCTCTTCTATGGCGGCATTGGGGTAGGCATTCTCGTGATCGTAGGTTTGATTTGGCAGTTTATGACGGAGGAGGAAGAAGTTTAAGAAGTACTGAGTACTTGGCACTCAGCACTCAGCACTCACCATGTTGCCTCCCTTTTTTTCTCCTCGCTGGCGCTGGCCAACCGTGGCTGTGATCCTGGGCATGATTTTTCTGGCCCGACTGGGTGCCTGGCAGCTTGATCGGCTCGAGTGGCGGCGCGGTTTAAACGCCCAGAAGGCGGCTGAACTGGCTCTGCCACCGCTGTCGCTTAACGACGATTTGGCCGAGTTTGATTTGCCTCAGATGGCCAATCGTCAAGTCACCGCCGCCGGCACCTATGATTATATCAACCAATTTGTCGTTGAATCACAGGTGCTTAACGGGCAGCCCGGCCGGTACCTGGTGACGCCGCTGCTGCTTGACGGTCGGGATGAGGCGGTGTTGGTCAATCGCGGGTGGATTCCGGCCGCAGAAAGCGATTTTTCCCAGTTCAATTTTGCGAGTGACGCTGAGGTATTTGGGTATATCCAGCCGGGTGAAACCCTCAGCGGCGGCCGTCAAACGGAAATATCGGCCGGGAACGTGGTGTACAGACTCGATGTGGCCGCCATCGGGGAGACGCTGCCTTATCCGATTTTGCCGGTTTATATTTTGCAGCCCCCATCGGAAAACCCCGGCCTGGATTTACCCTACCAAATTGAGCCCGATTTATCGCTCGACGAGGGGAGTCATTTGAGCTACGCCATTCAGTGGTTCAGCTTCTCGCTGCTGCTGGGCGGGATTTATTGGTATTATGTCAAAAAGAATAGCCAATTGCCAATAGCTAATAGTCAATAGTCAACTGATGGGTTAGATTTCCCATTACACCAATAGCTAATAACCACCCTCTCCCCCCTGCGGTGGCGGCAGAACAAACTCCTGCGCATATTGGGCCACAATGTTTTCCGGAGAACCATCTTGCCGGAAGTAGTGATAATAAATCGCCACAATCCCTTCGTCTACCCGTACTTCAACCGGTAAATCGCCCTCCTGTAGAAATAGGATGCCGTATTGACCTTCTGAGTGATCGGCATTGAGCGAATAGATGGCGTAGATACCGGTTAACGTCGTTAATTCTTCCAGCGTTGGCACAAGCGTTTCCGGAAAAACCCACATTCCTTCAGGCCCCAAAATTGGAATTACTTCAACAGGGGTCCCATCCTCCAGAGGAGAAGACTGATAAGGACCCGCCCAGCACTTGGGCGGGCCACCCATTCCCGTTTCATTTGTGCACGCTACCGTCGTGAATTGAACCAGTTCTCGAAGAGGGGCCGTGTCTTTTGCCCTGATCGCCTGCAAAATGCGATCGATCTCGGGAATCTGCGTTTGAATATCGAGAGAGTAGACGGCCCTCTGAGGGATCGAGAGGGATGGCACGGCGGTTGGTGCCGGTTCATCTGGTTCGGTAGGCGAAGGTTCAGGTATGGCCGTAAGGATCAGGGTTGGCGTGGGCCATACGGCCTGATCATTCGAATTGTGTATCTTGGCCGTGTTTACAGCCGGTTCTGGCCGCGATACACTAGAGAGCGAGCCGGATAGACCTGAATCAGTTTGCGGCTGGCAGCCGATTAAGAGCAATAGCGTTGAGAGTATCCAGAAAGAGCGTTTCATATTTTTCCTCTAATTCACTGTTCTTTCTATTCAGCCATACCTGAAACGTGTTCGCATGCCTCTTTTTCGATGATTGCCATATGCAAGATAAACGGAAGTGTTAACGATACGCAAAATACTTTGATATTAAAATATTTAACATTGACATATTTGGCCCGTTTGGCTATTATTTCAACATCAAACTAATGCGAGAGGCTTATGGGTACACATTACAGCGGCACACCAACAGAAGAATTGGCTTTGGCCACCTACGTCAAGCTGTCTAGGGCGGCCGAGGCGGTCACCCACCGCATCAATGCGCATCTGCATCACCACGATTTAACCGTCAGTCAATTTGGCGCTCTGGAAGCTCTGTACCATCTTGGCCCGATGCAAACCGGTGAATTGGCTGAAAAAATACTCAAATCGAGCGGCAATTTGACCCTCGTGGTGGACAACTTAGTAAAACGCCGCCTGGTTTATCGCCAGAGACGCAAAGACGATCGCCGCTGTGTCGATATCCATTTAACCGAAGATGGAACGGCATTAATTGAGCAAATTTGGCCATCTCATCTGGCCGGAGTGGTAGAGGCGATCACCGTTTTGTCCGCTGATGAACAGCGTTTGCTGGGTGATTTGTGCCGAAAGTTAGGGAAAAAAGCTGGATAGCACGGAGCTTCGCGGCTCTTAGCTGAACAGCGCGGTGCTCGCGCACCTCTCAGCTCGGCGCTATCGCGCCTTACAGCCTAAAGCTTATCGCTGAAAGGCCGGAGGCCGGGCTGAACGCTAAAAGGAGCGAAGCTCCGTGCTAATTAGCTATCAGGCCCGGAGGGCCGTGCTATTCAAGGAGATACCAATATGCAAGCAGTACAGGGATTACATCATATTACGGCCGTGGCCAGCGATCCACAGGCCAATGTTGATTTTTATCATCACGTTTTAGGACAGCGCCTGGTCAAAAAGACGGTTAATTTTGACGATCCTGGAACCTATCATCTTTATTACGGGGATGAAATTGGCACACCGGGCACAATTATGACCTTTTTTCCGTGGCGACATATGAAGCGCGGCCGGTTGGGCAATGGTGAGACAGCGGCTGTAGGATATGGCATTCGTCCGGATTCGGTCGACTTCTGGCGGAAGCGCCTGGCGGCCTTCAATGTGGCGGTCGGAGAGGTTCAGACGCGTTTTGGAGCGGTCGTCATTCCGTTTGAAGATCCTGACGGGATGCGCCTGGAGCTGGTTACCACTACCGACCCGGCAACGATCCGGCCCTGGCATGACGGCCCCATCGCGGAAGAGCACATGCTGCTCGGCTTTCACAGCGTGACCCTGTGGCTTGATGAAGTTGATCAGACCGGCCAGCTGCTGGTCGATCAGCTGGGTTATGAGCGGGTTGGGCAGGAAGGGGCGCGCACTCGCTATCGCGGGGCATCTGACGACGTTGGTCTTTTTGTCGATCTGCTTCACCGGCCGGGCGAGCCGAGCGGCCGATTTGGTGCCGGATCGATCCATCACATCGCTTTTCGAACGGTTGATGATGGTGAACAGCAGGAGTATCTGGCGGCCCTGCGGGCGGCCGGTCAGCAGGTGACCCCGGTACAGGATCGGCAATATTTCCACTCGATCTATTTTCGCTCGCCAGGTGGGGTGCTGTTTGAGATCGCCACCGATGCCCCCGGGTTTCTCTACGATGAACCTCTTGAAGAGTTGGGCAAAAACCTCAAACTGCCGGTCTGGTATGAGCAGCATCGGCCGCGCATTGAGGCCGCCCTGCCGGTGTTTGAATTAAAAGAGGGCGAAGCCGGAGGTGTCGCATGAGTGAACGTGAAAGGGGGCCCCATCAGGGGCAGAAGGTTGTTCACGCCGGTCGGCCGCTGGGTGAGGCGCAGGCTGCTGTTATTCTCGTCCACGGCCGCGGGGCCTCAGCAGAAAGCATCCTCGACCTTGGCCGGGCGCTTTACGATGAGCGCCTGGCTTATCTGGCCCCACAGGCGGCCGGGCATACCTGGTATCCCCACAGCTTCCTGTCACCCATTTCCGCCAACGAACCCGGGATTTCCAGCGGTCTGCAGGTCATTGCCGACCTTGTCGAAGAGGTTAAAGCTGGTGGGATTCCGGCCGAGAAAATCATCGTTGGAGGATTTTCGCAAGGGGCGTGTTTGGCCAGCGAATTTGTCGTTCGACACCCGCGTCGGTATGGTGGACTGCTGGCTTTTAGCGGCGGCGTTATTGGACCATTGGGCATGAACCGAAACGATCGCGGCGATTTGAACGGCACACCGGCGTTTTTGGGATGCAGCGATGTCGATTTTCACATTCCGGTTGAACGGGTGCATGAAACCGACACGATTTTACAAAACCTGGGTGGGGTGGTGAATAAGCAAATCTACGCCGGGATGGGGCACACCATCATTCAGGAAGAGATCGATGAGGCGATGAAAATTGTGACCGATCTCTTTCAATAAGTAATCTTTGATAAATCTTTTATCATTCAAATAAGTACACCGTTACAAAAATATTCTTAACTTCTTATTGTTAGATACGCCTTATTGCCGCAGCCGAATAAATTCGGCCGCTACGGAAACCGAAACGCGATATTGAAGATTTACTAATCAATGCGGATATGAACCATCTTTAAAAACAAGCCCGTCATCCCCGCGCAGGCGGGGATCCACCGGTAGCAAGCCAATGGATTCCCGCGAAAGCGGGAATGACGCTGCTGTATCGGTATTGGTTTATCAAAACTCAATATCCAGTTTCGGTCTCCATGGCCGATGGATTTATTCATCGGCCAAGAAAGGTAGCAACAAGTTTAAAGTTAGGAAAACATTTGTTACACAGTAATAAGTGGTTTACAAAAACCGTTCAAAAATAATTTGTCCGCAGACCCTGTAGGGGTGAACCAAAGGTTCGCAGATTTGAAGAGAAAATTCTGGGTTTATCCGTGGTAATCTGCGGCTAAAAATATTTGTGAGTTGAAGCACTTAAAGGCAGGTATAAGTTATGCAAAAAATTCAAACGCAGGGCGTACACCACATCACGTTTGTGGGGGCTGATCGACAAACCTCCATTGATTTTTGGGAAGGGGTTTTGGGCATGCCGATGATATTTGAGCAGCCAAACCTCGATGCACCAGCGCAAAACCATCTTTACTTTGATCCGGGTGACGGCCGGTTGATCACCGTGTTTACCAATGAAAACCGCAAACCGGATCCGGCGCACAATCCGGAAGGCATCGGCAATTTGCAGCACATCGCCTTTACCGTTTCGCGGGCCACTTACACGCAGGCCAAGAGCCGCTTAGACGAGCGCGGGATCAAAAATACCGGGGAAGTGGATCGCGGATTTATGTATTCAATTTATTTTCGCGATCCGCTGGGGCAGTTAATCGAATTGGCCTGCTATAAATTTGATCCGCCGGTGGGCGTAACCCATGCGGAAGTGCTTCTGGAAGCGCATTTGCTGCGCACCAGCCAGAATGACTACAATATCACCGATGCGCATTTGGCAGATGCGATTGAGATATTAACCCGTCGGACCACGCGTTCCTTATCGGATGATCGGACCCCCAAAGATCCATATGCCCGGGTACGAAACGACAAGGACCGGTCCGACCACCATATTGAGGAGGTAAACCGTGGCTGAGGCAGAAGAGAAATATCGCGGCAAAGTTGACGACAAGCGATATGTAGGATCAGAGGTTGATGTGACGTTTAGCCCGGGCCGCTGTATTCATGCAGCGGAATGCGTCAATCAGCTGGCGGCCGTATTTGACGTAAAAAAACGGCCGTGGATCCAGCCTGACGAGGGAAGTGGCCAAAAGATAGCGGATGTCGTGATCCAGTGCCCGTCTGGAGCACTGCACTTTGAGCGAAAAGATGGGGGATCGGCTGAAGAAACCCCGTCAAAAAATGTGATTACCGTGCAGGAAAATGGATATTTGCGGCTGAGCGGCGATCTTGAAATTGTGGGTACTCAAGTTGAAATCAAAGATGAGACCCGGGCCACACTTTGCCGCTGTGGGGCGTCGGAAAAGAAGCCGTTTTGCGACAACAGCCATCGCAAAATTGATTTCCAGGCGGAGACAGCTCCAGGTAAGCCGTCGAGAAATGATCTGGCGCAGGATGGTCCGCTAAAAGTGACTGTTTATCCGGATGGTCCGATCGAAATTGAGGGAAACTTTGCCATTACCAATGAAAATAGCGAAACGATCTTTCAGGGTGAGCAAAAGAAAACCTGGCTGTGTCGCTGCGGGGCATCCAGCAGCAAGCCGTTTTGCGATCAGAGCCACAAAAAGATTGGATTTGAAGCAGCATAAAGGGAAGAGACAGGAGACGAGAGAGATGAACGTGAGTAACAACAAAGAGAAGCGGCGGTATGAGCTGCCGTTACTCGACGAGATGGCCGTTCTTGAATACATGCCGGCCGGGTCAAACAACGTCGTGTTTACCCATACGGAAGTGCCGGAAGCACTGGAAGGAAAGGGTGTAGGCAGTCAGCTGGTCAAATACGCATTGGAAGACATCAAGGAACGGGATATGAAATTAATCCCCATGTGTCCATTTGTGGCCGGGTACATCAAGCGGCACCCAGAATATCGCGAGCTGGTGTTTGGATATCGGCCGGGATAACAAAGGACGTCAAGCTACAGAGAGCAGCAGGCCGTGCGTGGAGGTCATTTCCGGGCACGGCCTTTTTTTATTTTAGCGGGATTCGTTATAGGCCAGATAGCCGGCCGCGTCCATCAATCCGTCCAGCTCGGAGGGATCCGACATTTTAATTTTTACCATCCAGGCCGCGCCGTAGGGATCTTCGTTAATGGATTCCGGGGTGTCAACCAGGTCGTCATTGACCTCAACAACTTCGCCTGAAACCGGGGCGTACAAATCTGAGGCCGCCTTGACCGATTCAACCACGCCAAAGGTGTCCCCATTGGAGACGCTGTCTCCGACGTCCGGCAGTTCCAGGTAGACAATGTCGGCCAAAGAGTCCTGCGCATAGTCAGTGATGCCGATTGTGGCAACGTCTCCTTCAACCAAAATCCATTCATCCTCTTTTGAATAACGCAGATTTTCAGGTGTGGATATCATTAAACCCTCCTTATTGTTGGAAGCAGTGGTAAAGATAAATGGGCAAAAAACCCATTTATCAATCTTTAAATTTGACGCTCATTCTACCATGATGAGCTTTTTTCGTGTATGGTATTTTGTGCTCGAGAATTTGCTAGCCCTTTGCTTAAAATTATTGATTTCTATATGTGAGGTGAACTATAATGTCACCAACTTGTCACTTATCTGGGCTTTAATGTTTGCTGAGCAACCCCTTGTTCTCGTGCTGTTGCGGTTAAGATTATCAGGCGAATAGCGAACCGAAAATCGAAAAGGTCGAACACATATGGAAAAATTGACGAAGCTCCCCGAAGGCTGGCTAACCTTTTTTCTAGCCTGGTTGATGATTTTAATTGCCGGATACGCCATTAACGAAGCGGATTTGATGGCCGGTTTGGATGTGCTCGTCACGGTAGGGACGATTGCTTATTTATCCGGGTTCTTGCTGGCTAAATCAACCTTCTCCAGCCGGACGGCGGTCTTTTTTACCGTTGCCTACGGCCTTTTCTTTGTTGGCTATATTATTGGCGTGCGGTATATCGATCCGTCTTTAAACTGGTCGGATCGGCTGGCCAATATGATTGGTCGACAGATCGACTGGTTGGGTAAGGCGTTTGGCGGGGGAACGAGCCGCGACGCGGTAATTTTTGCCATTCAGACCTCCCTCATTTTTTGGGTCCTGGGTTTTTCGATGGCCTGGTATACATTTCGCACCCTCAAAGTATGGCGGGTGATTTTGCCGGCCGGGTTGGTGCTGTTGAGCGTCGTTTATAATTACTACGGCCCCCAGCCGCTTTGGCTATATCTCGTCATTTATATTCTGGTGGCCTTTCTATTTATTTCCCGCACCTATCTGGCGGAACAGCAAAGTGCCTGGGCCGCGCAGGTGGTGCGATATGAGCGATCGATCACCTATAATTTTATGGCGGGTGGGTTGATTTTAGCCATGGTGGCGCTTCTTGGAGCGTGGACAGCACCGCCCCTGGCGGCAAATTCTGTGGTCGGACAGGCGATTGGTGGTGTAAACACCCCTATCCGCCGCCTGCAGGACAATTGGACCCGTCTATTTTCATCACTGCGTTCTTACGGGACGGCGACCAACGACAATTATTCCGGCACGCTTTCACTTGGTGGTCCGCGGAATGTAGGTGACTCCCTCATTATGGACATCTTTGTCCCGGATCAGCTGCCCTATGCGTATTGGCAGGCGGTTGTGTTTGAAAGTTATCGCGATGGCCAATGGTCCAGCCCAGATGGAGAACGGATTATGATTGCTCCTGATGAGGGGCCAATCAGCGTGCCGTCAACTCAGGCCAGAGAAGCGATCACCGTAACTGTCCGCAATTATATTCCAAACGCCGGCACAATTTATGGGGTGCCGGAAGTGATCGGCTCAGACAGGCAAATGTTTGTCACGCAGCAGGTTGATAATCGAGGGGCCAGCTTAGTGAGTGCGGTGCAGTCGCGCTTTGTGCTGCAGCAGGGAGATTTTTACAACACCGAGTCCCGTTTAAGCACGGCGACAGCAACTCAACTGCGCACGGCCGGTCGCGATTATCCGGACTGGATTGATCCCTATTTGCAGGTGCCCGATTCAATTACCGAGCGGACGGTGGCCCTGGCTGAAGAACTCGTCACGCCACTGAATAATCCATATGATGCGGCCGTGACGGTACAAAACTTTTTGCGACAGGAGATTGAGTATAACGATCAAATTGAGGCTCCGCCTCCTGGCGTCGAGCCAATTGACTACGTTTTGTTTGATCTTAAAGAGGGGTATTGCAATTACTATGCCTCATCGATGGTGATGATGCTGCGTTCTCAGGGAATTCCGGCTCGAATGGTCGCCGGTTACGCGGCTGGAGAATTTATCGATGATGCCAACGTCTATCGCGTTCGGGCCAAGGATGCCCATACGTGGGTTGAGGTTTATTTCCCTACATTTGGGTGGATTCAATTTGAACCCACATCGGTGATTCCGGTTTTTGTCCGGCCGGATGGAGACAGCCCCTTCAGTGCAAGCGAGCCATTGCCCAACCTGGGGGCTGATAGCGACGTGCTTGATCGCGAGGAACTGCTCCCGGATGAAGGCTTAATCGAAGATGATGCCCCCCTGGGAGACTTAAATTTACCGGAAAATCAGCCGTTTACCCTGGCCAACCTGTTTTCGGGACAAAATTTGCGCATCATGGGCGCCATCACCATGGTTATCCTGACCGGCATCGCGCTTTATATGGCCACAAGGATCAATCGCCGGGTAGAAGCGGATGTGGTCCAAAGTTATGATCGGCTAGGGTTGTGGGCCCGGTGGATCGGCCGGGAACCTCAAACGACGCAGACGCCATACGAGCGGGCTGATTCCCTCGTTCAGGCTGTTCCGGAAGGGCGGGGGCCGATTCGACGGCTGACAACGCAATTTGTACATCAGCTGTTTAGCCGCAGCCGGACACCTGATCCAACTTTTGATCCTCAAGAGGAGTGGAAGGTGCTGCGGCCGCTCCTTTTGCGCGAAGCGGCCGGTCATCAGTGGCAGCGGTTGGTAAAAAAGATTCGCGGACGGGTGCGGAGCATTCGATATTAAGTCCTGAGCTGAAAGTGCTAAGTCCTGAGTGCTGAGTCGAGGTCCTTGACAATCGAATTGAACAAATTATGCTAATTTGTAAATTCACTTCGCAGGAGTTTAAACTCAGGACTTAGCACTTATGAAATATCGTTATGCCGAAATGACCTGGCCCGAATGCAGGGCGGCGGCCGAGGCCGGCCGTGCGGCCGTACTGCCGGTCGCTACGTACGAAGACCACGGTTATCATTTGCCAATTGATACAGATGTGGTGTTGTGCAGCGAAATATGCGATCGTGCGGTGGCGCGCCTTGCGGATGAAGCGGTTTTAATTCCCCCGGTGCCCCACGGCTACAGCCCCCACCACATGGATTTTCCCGGTACGCTGACGATTGCCTGGGACACCTTTATCAACTATGTGCGCGACATCTGCGTCAGTTTAGCTCACCATCAATTTACCCACATTTTGATTGTCAACGGTCACGGCAGCAACACCGCCCCGCTGGAGATGGCTGCCCGATTAACCGTTCTGGCTGCAGAAGGCAAAGTGGCCTGCGCGGCCGTCAACCATTGGGGGGTGCATCAGGTGCGGGAGGCCGGAAAAACGATTCGCGATTCGGAATATGGGGGCAACTCCCATGCTGGGGAATATGAAACGTCGCTTTATTTGGCGCTGCGGCCGGGCACGGTTGATATGGACAAAGCGGTCGATGAGATGAACCCCCTGCCCCCCAGCTTCCAATTTGACCTGTTGGCCGGCAAGCGGCCGGATGCCTCACTGGCCACCTATATGCCTTACTGGAGCACCATGACCGAAAGCGGTGTTCGGGGGCGGGCCACTCTGGGAACCCGGGAGAAAGGGGAGGCGTTTTTGGAAGCGGCCGTGGCCGGGCTTGTTGAGCTGATCCGTGAGTTTAAGACGATTGAAATTCCCGCACGGATTGATCATCATTGAAGTTGTTGGTTATTGGTTATTAGTTTATTGGTATATTGGTTATTGGTGTAATCGTGTATTGGTGTATTTGTTTCTTACTATGGCTGAGCAGCTGAATGTGAACCGCGCAAATACACTAATATACCAATAACCAATAACCAATAACCTTTAGTTTCCGGTAAAAGACTTGCTTCAAGGGAAGCCAAGTGACTCCAAAGGATGACCTTTGGAGAAGAACATTAACAATATGGGCCAAAAAAGGGATGAAAAGCGGGTTTAAGTCGCCTTTCGTCGTCGATGAGCGGCCACCCCCTTGGGTAAGTGGCCGGTAACCGACCGCTTTTTCCGAAGTTTAGGGTCAACCAACGCTTCTTCTGGAAAAACGGTCTGTGCCAGCTGCCTGCGAAGGCGTCCCGGCGTTTTTTTGGGTGCACATCCCAGAAGCCGGCGGGCTGGGGCGGCAAGATCAAGGCCAACCAGGTCAAGAGATTGCCGGCCAGGAACGCCAGCTCACCCAGTCGCCAGCAGCAAAGTGGGTGAAAGACGAATTGCCGGCCACACCCCAGCAGTTGTTTGGCCACTAGAGGGATTTGCTCAACCGGCCAGCGGTCTTGATAGAGGCGAAAGATGACTTCAGCCGAGGCCTCTTGCAGATCCGTAGCCACCAGCAACGGATTGTCAAAGCGTGGATCATGAAAGACCCAGATGGTGAATGACTCGTGTGGATCGGCCACTTTGAGATCGGGACGCATGAGGTGGTGCCACCCCTGTGCCGTGATGATGGTGTCGCCCAGGTCAAAGGTGGTGGTGACCTCAGCGGGGGTGGCCTCATGATAGCGATCTTTCCAGGTCCGAGCTAGGGGACGCACCGGTAGGCCAAACTCGGCTCGGCGACCGCCACGGTACTCGGGGAGTTGGTTCCGTCGAGCGGTACAGTTGCTGGCCACCCGCACCACAAAGTGCTTGATGCCTAAGCGGTGCAACTGCTTCAGGGTCACCCCGGCATCATGGATGATCACCTCGCTGGACTGACGTTGGCTGGCGGCCTCTCTCAGCAACCGCTCCTTGAGCGTCTCCTCACTGTCGTGGCTGCGGTGATTGCGGAGGATACGACGAATCAGTGGCAAGCGCTGACCGGCGATCTGCCCCACTTCGACCACCAGGCCAAAACCGATGCCAATCGCCCGCCGACCCAGCAACTGCCGATAGACGGTGCCCAGCCACCCTTGAAGTCGCGGACGCCAGATCGCCGTCACATCGACCGCTAACGGCTGATAGCCGTCCCACTCGTGCCGCTGCCACGATCCTTCTTGCCTCACTTCCTGACGAAACGTCTCGAGGAGTTCACCGATGTGCCACACCCCGTGACGGAGTGCGCTCCAGCAGCGACGGATTTCAGCCACTCTCAAACCACTGGCGGCCAAGGCCGGATGCAGCGCCCCCCGGCTGGCTAGAAAGCGACCGCTGATCATGGCCCATATGATTTGTAAAAGTGCTAAATTCGTGCCGATGGCCATCGGTTTTACGATTCTTGAAATTGTGTGTACAGTTTGTTTGGAAGTGGTGTTCATTTGGTCCTCGAATGTTGTTTGGTAGCTCTATTCTTGGACCGAACACCACTTCTGGCAACTCTTATTTAGCCGAAACTAGAGATAACCAGTAACTATTAACTGCAAACCAAAACCCATCCCATGATCACTTCCTTCCGCCTCGCAACCTCCGCTGATTTGCCAACCATTTTGCGTCTCGATCAGGAGATTTTTGGCGTGTATGGTGGTCAGGAAGACCCGAATATTATCGCCGCGCGTCTGGCGGTTTTTCCGGCCGGGTGCGCCGTGGTAGAACGGCACACGGACGACGAAACTTTTTTTGCCGGCTACCTGACCACTGAAAAATGGGCGGAGCTGCGCGACCCGGCTCTTGACGAGGACCCGCGAGAGACCCACCAGCCGGAGGGGACCGTCTTAAACGTGACGACTTTTGCCATTGCTCCCGGATTCCAAAATCAGGGATTGGGCGTAGAACTGCTGGATTACACTATCGACTTGGCCCGTCGCGAAGGGTGTCGGCAAATTGTGCTGGAAACCGCCCGGGCCAGGAAATTTTACCTGCGTCACGGTTTTGAGCTGCTCAAGGAGCGGGATCAGCGGGGGTTTCCTCTATATGTGATGAGGTTGTGGGTGGGGTAAGTTGATAGGTTATTTGTGGTGAGCCGCTTCGGCTTTGACAAGCTCAGACAGCGCTTCTCGGCTTTTTTAAAACCTATGATAGAGTCAATGTGTCTGCGACAAGTGTATTGTAATGTTTGACGTACCAATTATTGTACGTTAATATGTACATTGACCGTTGCTTTATTACTCAGATTGGGATTGGCGATATTATGAAACGAACCTCAATAAGCGAAACCCGAAAACAGCTCAGCAATCATCTCAAATGGGTCAGTCAAACCGGTGAAGACGTCATCATACATAACCGCGGCGAAGATGAAGCGGTGATTATCTCGATGGAATCGTATCAACTACTTGAAGAAGCGCGTGAAAGGCGGCGGCAACGTGAAGCGTTAGACCGCTTGAAGGTGATTGCCGAGAAAAACCGTGCTGCTTATGAAATATCCAGGGAAGAAGCCGAGGCGGTTGCCGATGAGATTACACGGGAAGCGATCAAACGTTCAACTGATGGTGAGTGACGTAAATGCGCTTTTTGGTCGACACGAATCTTTTTATATCCTATTTAATTACTCCCCATAATCCTCTATCTGAGCTGCTGGAATTGACGGCTGAAGGGGAAATAACGTTGATCTATCCGGAATCCCTTCTAGAAGAAATAAGAGAGGTTGCCAGTCGAGATAAATTTCGCCGCTATTTTTCAATTCAGGCCCTGGATATATTGATTGAAACGATAATCATTCTTGGCGAGGAAATTCCAAAAGTGAACGAGAGGATTCCGCGCATCACGCGGGATGCCAAGGATGATTATTTGTTAACCTATGCGGTTATCGGCCGGGCAAATTTTTTGGTAACGGGAGACCGAGATTTGCTGGTTCATCATCCGTTTGAAGGGATAAGTATTGTGACGGTTCGCGAGCTGCTAGAAAAAATTGCATGACCAAATTAAAAATTGCCGTGGCCCAGATTGCGCCGGTGTGGCTCGATCGGGCGGCCACGCTGGAAAAAGTGGTGGAAAAAATGAGGGAGGCCGGCCGGCAGGGGTGCCAGCTGATCGCCTTTGGCGAGGCGCTGGTGCCCGGCTATCCGTTTTGGGTCGAGCGGACCGATGGGGCACGCTTTAACTCACCGGTGCAAAAAGCGCTGCACGGCCGCTATCTCCGGCAGGCGGTGCAAATCGAAGCCGGCCATCTTGAGGGAGTATGCGCCGTGGCCGCGGAATATCGGCTGGCGGTTTATCTGGGGATCATCGAACGGCCGGTCGATCGCGGGGGGCACAGTGTCTACGCTTCTCTTGTTTATGTCAACCAATCCGGCAAAATCAAGTCGGTGCACCGTAAGCTGATGCCCACCTACGAAGAGCGGCTGACCTGGTCGATTGGCGATGGCCACGGACTGCGGGTCCATACCTTGGGGGCGTTTACCGTTGGCGGGCTTAACTGCTGGGAAAACTGGATGCCGCTGGCCCGGGCGGCGCTTTATGGCCAGGGAGAAGATCTGCACGTCTCGGTTTGGCCGGGTGGCGTGCACAACACGGCCGATATCGCCCGCTTTATGGCCCTCGAATCTCGTTCATTTGTGATCGCTGCCTCCGGTTTAATGCGCCCGGCTGATTTCCCGGCCGACACCCCCCACCTTGACCTTATTTTGGCTAACAGCGGTGATTTTTTGGCCAACGGCGGTTCCTGTGTGGCGGCCCCCGACGGCAGCTGGGTGATCGAACCGGCCGTGGGGGAAGAAGCTTTGCTGGTGGCCACCATCGATCAGCAAAAGGTGCTTGAAGAGCGGCAAAATTTTGATCCTTCCGGTCACTACGCTCGGCCAGATGTCACCCGCCTCATCGTTAACCGGACAAGACAGAAAACGGTGAATTTAGAAGATTAAAGTGCTGAGTCCTGAGTTAAAGGTATGTTATCCGCGGACAACGGATATTTCGCGTGCCTTATTCAGATTGGACCAATCTCCAAGATTGGTCCAATCATGGAGACCTTGTAGATGACCTATTCAATGGAATTAACAAGTCGTTTCATAACTGTCAAAACTTCAAAACATGGGGGTTGATAGGGTGGAACTCTTTCTCTTCTCTATTCTCTCTTCTCTCTTCTCACTTCTCCCACCAAATGAATCCACCAGTTTTGCGGCAGCCGGGGATCGAGCCAGGCCATCAGCCGAAAGAGCGCTGGATGAAAGGCCATGTAGGTGGGGTCGGGGATAAGGTGTAGGGTGATGGGTGTCAGGTGATGGGTAGTGGCCAGTTGGGTGATTGTCTCTACGGTGTTAGCTCGATAAAAAGTGGGAAAGGCGTCGGCAGCCGCGCGGCCGTAC
>JAAUYD010099078.1_pt1 | contig 18886 bp, 14 predicted proteins | sample 7278101 | NCBI WGS metagenome assembly JAAUYD01 (sample SAMN14350128, study PRJNA611818) | marine sediment metagenome | isolation source: surface marine sediment (0.6m) | place: French Polynesia: Moorea | collected 2018-08
AAACGCCAGTAAGTATCATTCCAGCTACTTAAATCACTAGGATTATCTTTATCACGTTTCTGTTTACGTCTATCATTGCGATTCCAAAAATCATCCTCTACAACGGCGATCGCATCTCTAAAAGTAAGTAAGTCATTGATTACAGAGCTACCACTTTATGTTTTGGACAAGATCCAATATCAAGCTGGTGGAGAAGAAGTTGAGTATCAAGATTATCGAAGGGTAAAGATTCGGTTTTCGCGTTGAGTGAGATCACAGTCTGAAGAATTTGCGCTTGGTCTTGATAAACCTAAGTTTCAGTGAGTCTGGGGATTAATTGAGCCAAATTGCAAGGACGATTACGGGAATCAAGTTGGTCTTTAATTATGTCCCATCCTGTTTGACAAGCACCGCTAGAACCAGGTAAACAAAAGATATAAGTACCATTAGCAACGCCTGCTAGGGTACGAGATTGAATAGTAGAAGTTTTAATCTCTTGATAAGAAATCATCCGAAATATCTCGCCAAATCCTGTAATTTCCTTATCTAGTAATGGTTTAATTGCTTCAGGAGTCTGATCTCGCCCTGTAACTCCAGTACCACCAGTGGTTAAAATTATCTGGATAGATTCATCAGCAATCCATCCAGATATAACGGCACGAATTTTATAGATATTATCAGGAACAATTACTTTATCTCTTAGAAGATGTCCTGTGTTCTTGAGATTATCAATTAATATTTTGCCCGATTTATCGTCAGCTTCAGTTCGAGTATCAGAAACAGTCATCACCGCAATTTGTAAGGGACGGAAAAGGTCATTGCGATTCATATTTAATTCTCCGAATGGTGACAATGTTTAATTCTGGTTTGGGAAATCAAAGTATATTACCACTCCTAATATACCTGGGCGATGTACTGCCCACTCTAAGTTTAAGATTCGGAGCTATTTTCTTGATGACGAGTAATTGCTAATTCAATTAATTTAGCGACTAATTTAGGAAAGGTAATACCTGTAGCTTGCCATAGTCTGGGATACATACTGGTAGCAGTAAACCCAGGTAGAGTATTAATCTCATTAATTAACACTTCTCCTGTAGCTTCTACATAAAAGAAATCAACTCTGGCTAAACCAGCAGCATCCACAGCCTTAAATGCTTGTAACGCCATCTCTTGAATTTGAGATGTAATAGTATCGGGAATAGATGCAGGAATCTGAAGTTGGGCTAATCCTGCGGTATATTTTGTCTCGTAGTCATAGAAATCGCTATCAAAACTAATTTCCCCAATTACAGAAGCTTTTGGATAAGCGTTGCCTAATACGGCACATTCTACCTCTCTAGCTACTACTCCTGCTTCTACAATAATTCTGCGGTCATAACTAGCTGCATTATCTAATGCTGATTCTAACTCACTACGCGATCGCACTTTGGCAATACCGACAGAAGAACCTAAGTTAGCAGGTTTGACAAAACAGGGATAATCTAAAGCTGTCTCAATATCATCACACAGTTTCGGAAAGATACAAGGGCTAGACCAAACTTGATCTCTAGATACTGCAACATATTTTACTTGGGCTAGTCCAGCTTCAGCAAAAGCTGTTTTCATAGCTAGTTTATCCATTGCTAGTGATGAACCCAAAACACCGCTACCCACAAAGGGAACTTGCATTAGGGTTAATAAGCCTTGTATTGTGCCATCTTCTCCATTTGGACCATGTAAAATGGGAAACCAGACTTCTATTTCGGCTGATTCAGTGGGAAATTGCCAGAGATTACCTGTTTTTGAAGCTTCCAGAGCTTTACCTGTAGCTAATACTTCTTGGCTCACATCCTGAGAGTGCCACACTCCCCCTTTATCAATATAGACAGGGATTACTTGATACTTAGCCTGATTTTCTTCTGATTGTAAAGCACCAGCGATCGCTTTTGCCGAGACAATAGAAACTTCATGCTCTCCTGAACGACCCCCAAATAATAAACCTACTTTCATCTGTTTCACCACCTCAAATTTTCCCTAGATGTTATCAAAAATTAGTAGGTGGATGAAAAGCTAATTGCGCTCTTGCTAATTGTTAATTGTTAATTGCAAGATTGCCTTAACTTGACCAGGGTTTATAGGAGTTGGTGCAAGAAATCTATTACTTATTACTTATCTAGGGGCGATCGCCTTGATAGACAATTTAATAAAAAAATAGCGAGGTAGTGTCAAACCGCCTCGCTTTGGTATTTAAGTTCAAAATAAGTAATTAAGTAAGTAGTAATTAAGAAATATATTATACAAGAATCTACTCAATTAGTCAAATTAGATACAGTAAATAAGTTAGGGATAACTAGAATAGAGCGTAACAAGGATCATATGTAGGCTGAAAGTATTGGTCTATAAGGGATTTGATAAACAAAAACAAAGATTTGTTTTGTTTTGAGACAATCTGATGTAAAAGTTTAGAATAAGCAAAATTGAACTTATGAGTAGGAAAATATACAATCACGACATCATGATTTGTACTCATGAATCGGTGACTGGAAACTATTTATTTTCTGGTAGAGTCTTGGGAAGCACTGAACCAGAGGATTTAATTCAGTTACATCCTGCTATTAAGTCTCAGTGGGAAGCTATTACCGCTCACTATGATCGCATCGGTTTAAGTCACAGTCATACAGTAATTTGGGATGTGTCTCATACTCTGATGAGTGACTATCCTGACTATGATACTTCTGTCTTTATTTTCGGTGATGTTGTTCACGAGCGCAGTACCGATAAAAAATGGTTTCATCAGATAGATCGGGATTGGTTTGAGGTAGTTGAATATATTAACTCCAAAAATAACTTCATTCAGCTAGCACAGAAGTTAAATGTCAGTGTTCCTCAAACTTGGTGTTTTGAAAATAAATTAGAAGTTACCAACTGGGATGATTTTTACTATCCTTGCTATCTAAAACCAGCCGTATCTGTTGATGGTGTAGGAATATATCGTTGTGAAGATCGACAACAACTAAAAGCAGCTTTAGAAGAATTTGATAGTGAAGTACCATTACAAATTCAGCAGGAAGTCAAGGCTTCTAATTTTCTGAATCTACAATATAAAATTACTTCTCAAGGGTTAGAACATTTTGCTGCAACAGAACAAGTCTTGGATGGCTATGCACACATGGGAAATCGCTATCCGACTCAACATCAACCTTGGGAAATTGTAGAACCAATGGCAGAATGGATGTATCAGCAAGGAATGAAAGAGATATTTGCTTTTGATGTAGCGGTAGTAGAATCAGACAGTAGTCCTAGCTATCTCGCGATTGAATGTAATCCTCGTTTTAATGGTGCATCTTATCCTACTGGTGTTGCTAAAAAATTCAAAATACCTAGTTGGACTTGTGAAAATTTTGAAACTAAATATCATTCTCTAGAGGAAATCGATCTTAAAGATATTGAGTTTGATATTAATAAAGGTACAGGAATAATTATAGTTAACTGGGGTACTGTTTTAATTGGCAAAATAGGTATTCTGCTAGCAGGAACAGTGGAACAACAAGATCAATTAAGAGCAATTCTGAAACAGCGACTTACAACAATTAACAATGAACAATTAACAGTTATAAATTAACAACTCTTGGTCCCTTCTATATGACTAAGTTGACACTCTGCCCGATGAAATCGGGGCAGATTCTTGCTTCAGCGAGACATAGCTAGAGACAGTAAATCTGTCTCCCCTTATTTTCTATAATTAACTATGGAATAGAGAAGAAACCCCGCAATGAATCAAATTACCAAAAATGTCCTCGGTGAGGCATTACAACCCTGTTGCACTAAGATAAAAGCAGGGTATTTTCGGGATGGTTTCTGTCGCACTAATGAATACGATCTGGGTCGTCATGTTATTTGTGCCAAAGTTACAGAAGAGTTTTTAACTTTTACTAAAGCCCAAGGAAATGATTTATCAACACCTCGCCCTCAATGGCAATTTCCTGGGCTGAAACCAGGCGATCGCTGGTGCTTATGTGCGCTAAGATGGAAGGAAGCCAAAGATGCTGGTTTTGCTACCCCCATTGTTCTAGCTTCTACTCATACCAAAGCTCTAGATTATGTCTCCCTCGAAGAATTACAGCAATATGCTGTAGCGGTAGAAGGCTCTAAATAGCTGTGTAATAAGATAAGGGGAATGGGGAATGGGGAATGGGGAATGGGTAAGAGGTTACAGGTAATACTCAGATTTTGCACCAGACAAGACAAATAAATCACCAAGAAATGAATTTCTTGGCTAATAGCTCAAGTCCTCTCAAGAGGACTAAAATCTAGTTTTCATAATGTGAACTATCTACACTGAAACTGTAGGCTTCCTGTTTCATTTAGAGTGCCTTCTATTTTCGAGCTTTGCTCTATCGTTGTTGGTCTTATTCCCTATCCAGTGGTTTAGCTAACCGAAGTTGCTCTAACACTCGTACAACTTACAAACTGCATACCAAACAGTATTGCTTGTTATAGCCAAATGCAAAAATCAGTACCAGTAGTAGATTCAAACCAAATACCACTTATGCCCACAACCCTTGGCAGAGCTAATAGATGGATTGACATCCTCCCTCGATAAATCGAGGGAGGATGTCAAAGAAAAGCAATAACAAGATGGCAACAGTGTTTTCTGCCCATTGTGTAGATAGCTTTTGCTTGGCTTATGATATTCTTGGAGGTGAAATTAATCCTAGTAATCAAAACTTGTTGGTTGTAACTCCATTGCGCTTTTATCGTCGTCAGTTGCATCGTTTAGAACAGGCACCAGGAAATATTCGCTCTCGTTATGGAGGTACGATATCTGCTGGCTTCAAACGAGGTTCGATAGTTAAGCATCCCAAATGGGGTTTAACTTATGTTGGTGGTGAGATGCTCAAACCAACCAAGAAAGAACTACAGAGAAAGGTAATCAGCCTTCATTCTTTAGAAACAGGGAAGCGATTAACTCAATCAGCTAATCCCAAGGACATCAAATTTTTAACCTATAGCACGTGGAGAACGAATACTGTTCCTGTAAGCGCGAGTTGATTGCAAAACTTGCTATGCCATCGAGGCACTTTGTTTTGCGTCATGCAACCTCTGGCACTCTTTTAGGGAACGAGTATCTCAGGACTTTTTATGAAAATTGTTACTTATCCTATAGTCGAAACTTTCCATTCTGTACAGGGAGAGGGGACTTGGACGGGGGTAAACGCCTTTTTTATTCGTCTCGGTGGTTGTGATGTGGGTTGTCATTGGTGTGATACCAAAGAATCATGGAATGCTAAACGTCATCCCCCTTACTCTTTTACAGAGTTGGCAAAATCCGCTAAGAAACACAATCCCGCTATTGTGATTATTACTGGTGGTGAACCTTTGATGCACTACCTTGACCCCCTCACTACTGCTCTTAAAGAGTTGGGAATGAAAGTTCACTTGGAAACTTCAGGGGCGCATCCTTTTAGTGGTAGCTTCGACTGGGTGACTTTTTCCCCTAAGCAATTTAAACCACCTCACCCTAGTATTTATCCTCATGTTAGTGAACTGAAAGTGGTGGTTGTGAATAAATACGATCTACGATGGGCTGAACAACAGTCTAAGTTAGTACCTTCTGAAACTGTGAAATATCTCCAACCAGAATGGAGTACCCCAAAAAGTAAAGAGTTGATTTTTGATTACGTATTACATCATCCTCAATGGCGTATTAGTCTGCAAACTCACAAGTTATTAGAAGTTAGATGAAAAAAGCAGTAGTGTTACTATCTGGTGGTTTGGATTCTGCTACTACAGCAGCGATCGCAATTTCAGAAGGTTATGAAGTAATTGCACTTTCTTTTCGTTATGGTCAACGCCATCATCGAGAGTTACTCGCAGCCAAAAAAATAGTAGCAAAACTCAACATCACAGAACATTTTATCGTTGATGTTAACCTATCTCAGTGGGGTGGTTCTTCCCTAACCGATACTTCTATGGATATCCCCCAAGAAGGAGTAAAACCTGATGTGATTCCTTCTACTTATGTCCCTGGAAGAAATACCGTTTTTATTGCGATCGCTCTTTCTTTAGCAGAAGCCAAAAATGCAGAAGCAGTATATCTTGGTATTAATGCTGTGGATTATTCTGGCTATCCTGACTGTCGTCCTGAATATTTAAACGCTTATCAACAGTTAGCTAATCTCGCTTCTAAAGTTGGAGTGGAAGGTAATACTATTCAACTGGTTGCACCTTTAGTGAAAGATTCTAAAGTAGATATTGTGCGTCGTGCTTTGAGTTTGGGTGTCCCTATCGAGGATACTTGGTCTTGTTATCAGGGAGGAGAAAAACCCTGTGGCTTATGTGATTCTTGTCGGATACGCGATCAAGCTTTAATAGAAGCAGGGCGATCTGATTTAGTTTCAGGAAGTAATATATAATCTCCTAGCTGGCGATCGCCAGCTAGGAAAGTAGTAAAAAATAATTGAATTACTCAAATAAATCATGTGTGTTATAGTTTCTGTGCCTACTAACAAAATATCAAATGAGTCAATTACAAATTTCAAATAAAATCAATAAAAATACATCTTTAGCAAAGCCTTTTTTAAAGTGGGCTGGAGGCAAAACACAGTTACTAGAACAGTTTGACAAACTATATCCCCAACAATTAAAAGAAGGAAAGGTAAATAAATATTTTGAACTTTTCTTAGGAGGAGGTGCAGTTTTTTTTTATGTTATTCAAAAATATTCGATAGAGAAAGTTTTTCTTAATGATATAAATAAAGACCTGATACTTGGTTATAAGGTAATTCAACAAAATCCTCATGGTTTAATTAACTTCCTGTCGCAATTGCAACAAAATTATTATCAAAGCGACAATAAGCAAAGAGAAAAAATATTTTATAAAATTAGACAAGACTATAATGACCAGAGAATTAATTTTGACTATAAAAATTTATCGCAAAAATCTCTTGAAAGAGTATCTTTTTTAATTTTTATCAATAAAACTTGCTTCAATGGCTTATATAGAACTAATAAAAAAGGAGATTTTAATGTTCCTTTTGGTAGATATAAAAATCCTAAAATTTGTGATGAAACTAATATCCTAAAAGTTTCACAAATCTTGCAAGATGTGACACTTGTTTCAGGTAATTATGATAATTTCGATAAATTAATAGACAATAAATCTTTTGTCTATATAGACCCTCCTTATAGACCGATTAATAAAACTTCAAGCTTTACGTCTTATGCTAAATCTGGCTTTAACGATCAAAATCAAATTGAACTTAGTCAGTACTATAAACATTTGAGTGAAGATTATAGTGCGAAAATTATGTTGAGCAATTCTAATCCTCATAATAAGGAGTTAGAAGATAATTTTTTTCACTATCTTTATAGTGATTATAAAATCAATGAAGTTTATGCAAGTCGTATGGTTAATAGCGATGCTAGCAAAAGAGGTAAAATTACAGAATTAGTTATTACTAATTACTAAATTGAGAAGAGAATTTAATATTATAAGTACGGTGGGCAGTGCATCGCCCTACTACGGATTACTATTTAACGTTTAATAAAGTCCAAATACTTATGACTAGAGCAATTGATAGGTCTTGGTATAAAATTTTTCAAGACTATAATATATATAATCACGATTTTAACAATCATACCTTTTACATAACAGCTAAACAAATTAAAGTAGCTTGTCAAAATTTTACTGAAACTGGAGAAAAAGAGCCAAGAATACTTTGCAAACAAGATCCCAGAGAAAAAAGACCTCAAGTTTTCATAGATAATAATCTTTTTTTGCTTCCAGTCCGCAATGGACAATATGCAATTATTAAAGAGGAAGGATATATAGATATACCGAAAATTGATAAATCAGCAACTATTTATAATTCTCAGTTAGATTTTACTTTAGATATTTCCCTTGTTGGTAATTCTGAAATGCAACATCTTGATTTCGCCTATGCTTCAAGTTTAATTAGGACTTTTATGGATGATAATACCTTAGTGTTAACGATTAGAGGAAGAAAATATACACCAGAATTTAGCTTTTATGTCGGTAAGCAAAAAATAACAGCCAAGAGTGTGCAAACTGAGGTAGATGCTGGTTATGAAGGGAAAAAACAAGTTGTATTAGTAGAAGCTAAAAACCAGAATACTGAAAATATAATTATTAGACAACTCTTCTATCCTTTTAAACAATGGCAATTACATACTAATCAGAAAGTAGTTACACGATTTTTTGAAAAGAATAATGATTTATACTTTCTTTGGCAGTTTAATTTTGAAGATGCTGATAACTACAATAGTATCAAATTAGTGAAAAACGGTTGTTATAAAATTAATTAATAGTTTACATCATGAATAAATTAGGGTGGGGATTGCCCACCCTACGGATTACGCTAACATTTCTACAGATAACCGTTTAAAGGTTAATCTTTCATCTTCTACATCGACAAAAATAGTATCCCCTCCTTGAAAATCTCCTCGTAAAATTGACTTGGCAATAGAGGTTTCTAAATATCTTTGAATGGCGCGTTTTAAGGGTCTTGCACCATAGACTGGATCGTAACCTAATTCTGCTAGGAAATCGATCGCCCCCTCTGATAGTTTCAAAGATAATTTTTGGTCGAAGAGGCGTTTTTCGAGTCCTTGGATTTGCAGTTTAACTATTGGTTGTAATTGCTCTTTGGTTAAACTGTGGAAGATAATAATTTCGTCGATACGGTTGAGGAATTCAGGACGGAAACTATCTCGCATTACAGCCATGACGCGAGAGCGCATTTCTTCATATTGGGAGTCATCACCAGCTACATCTAGGATATACTGCGAACCTATATTACTGGTCATGATGATAATGGAGTTTTTGAAATCTACAGTGCGTCCTTGAGAATCAGTCAAGCGTCCATCATCGAGAATTTGCAACATGATATTGAAGACATCTGCATGAGCTTTTTCGATCTCATCAAATAGGATGACAGAATAGGGACGACGGCGTATTGCTTCGGTGAGTTGTCCTCCTTCTTCATATCCTACATACCCTGGAGGCGCACCAACCAGACGGGATACACTGTGTTTTTCCATGTATTCCGACATATCAATGCGGACTAATGCTTCTTCGGAGTCAAAGAGGGTTTTAGCTAAAGCTTTGGCTAATTCGGTTTTACCTACACCAGTAGGACCAAGGAAAATAAAGCTTGCTGTAGGACGTAAGGGGTCTGCTAATCCTGCGCGAGAGCGTTGAATGGAGTCAGCGACAGCAGTTACAGCTTCTTGTTGTCCGATGACTTTTTCGTGTAATTCATCTTCTAGATGGAGGAGTTTTTCTTTTTCTGATTGGACGAGTTTATTTAAGGGGATTCCTGTCCATTTAGAGATGATTTCAGCGATATCAGATTCGGTTACTTCTTCTCGTAAAAGATTACGTCCAGAAGATTGTTTTTCTTCTAGTTTATTTTCGATTTCTTTGATTTGACGTTGTAAGTCGGTTAGTTTTCCGTAACGCAATTCCGCAGCTTTATTAAGATCGTAGTCTCTTTCTGCTTGTTGGATTTCCAGGTTAATACGATCGATTTCTTCTTTGAAATTGTTAAGTTTATCGATTACATCTTTTTCTGATTGCCATTGGGCGTTAAGCTCGGATTGTTCCTCTTTAAGATCGGCTAATTCTTTTTCTAAACGCTCTAATCTTTCTTTAGATAGGGTGTCTTCTTCTTTTTGCAAAGATAGTTTTTCCATCTCTAACTGAAGAATCTTGCGGTCAATCTCGTCTAACTCTTCTGGTTTAGAGGTAATCTCCATTTTTAGTTTAGCTGCTGCTTCATCCACTAAGTCAATGGCTTTATCTGGTAAAAAGCGATCGCTTATGTAACGATTAGATAGGGTAGCTGCTGCGACTAAAGCTGTATCAGAAATTTTAACCCCGTGATGAACTTCATAACGTTCTTTCAATCCTCGTAAAATAGAGATAGTGTCTATTACATTCGGCTCATCTACTAATACAGACTGAAAGCGTCTTTCTAAAGCTGCATCTTTTTCAACATACTTACGATATTCATCTAGGGTAGTTGCACCAATACAACGCAATTCACCACGGGCTAACATGGGTTTGAGTAAATTACCAGCATCCATCGAGCCTTGAGTCGCACCAGCACCTACTACTGTGTGTATCTCGTCGATGAACATAATAATGTTACCTTCTGACTCGGTAACTTCTTTTAATACTGCTTTTAGTCTTTCTTCAAATTCTCCTCTGTATTTCGCCCCTGCGATCAAAGCACCCATGTCTAAAGCAACTAATTTGCGATCGCGTAAAGATTCAGGAACATCTCTATTAACAATCCGTTGTGCTAATCCTTCTACGATAGCAGTTTTTCCCACCCCAGGCTCACCAATCAACACAGGATTATTTTTTGTCCGACGGGATAGTATTTGAATAGTGCGACGGATTTCTTCATCTCTACCTATAACAGGATCGAGTTTACCAGCTTTTGCTAATTCGGTTAATTCTCTACCGTATTTTTCTAATGCTTGATATTTTCCTTCTGGATTTTGATCGGTTACTTTTTGATTTCCCCGCACTTGTTTAATAATCTCCTTCAGTTTCTTTTCAGTCAGTCCAAATTCTTTAAACAGATTTTTCCCAATGCGATCGTCTTTAGCATATCCTAATATTAAATGCTCGATCGATATATACTCATCTTCAAATTCTTTACGGAAATTATCAGCCCTATCTAATAGAGTATCTAGACTACGCCCCAGATATATAGAGTCTCCGAGATTTTTCACTTTGGGCTGACTATTAATAAAACCCTCTACTTTATCTCTTACTTTAGATACGCTAATATCTGCTTTATTAAAGATACTACTAGCTAATCCTTCTTCTTCTATTAGGGCTTTTAGTAAGTGTTCGCTTTCAATTTGTTGATGCTGATTCTGTTTAGCAATATCAGGTGTCCTTACAATAGCTTGCCATGCTTTTTCGGTAAACTTTTGAGGATTGGTTGGTTGCATATTTTTTATCTCCTGTAGTGATTAATGATGAGAATCAAAATTGTAAAAGCTTAAGTTTAATAGTTAAGGAAAATCAAGAAAATCGTATATCTTTGGGATTTTCTGTCTCTAACGGTGTTTTGCTGTCAACACCGCGATTAGAGATGCTTCCTAGCCGGAAGCCTCTCTCGCGATCATTGTAACGAGGTTTATCTGGTGACTCGGTAAGGATAACTCTACTATGCTGTTATGGTTTACCCTAGGTTATGACTGTTTTTATTTCGCGCAGAGTCACAAAGACGCAGAGAGATTTCACAGAGTGGTTTTAGTAATGGTTATTAAGTAAATCTGGATTTTTGCTGTGTTGGTTGAGTTGAGCTTCATGATTGTTTTTATCTCGCGCAGAGTCGCAAAGACGCAGAGAGATTTCAGAGGGTGGTTTGAGTAATGGTTATTAAATAAATCTGGATTTTCGAGGATTGTTACATTACAGGTGAAAAACTCTATTAATTGCAGTTTTTTAAGTTAATTAATGGCATATCTATCAGATAAAATCATAGATGATATCTTTGATTTACAAAAACGATTGTTACAACTTATTAATGAAGCAGCAGCATTGGAATTAATAATTTTTGAACAATTTGGAGAAACAGAAGCGACTATTCCTGAACTTGATGAGATACTTAATATAAAGGAGCGAGCAACTTCTTATTACACCCGTGTTAATAGACTACTGTTACAAATTTTTCAATCTCAACCTCTGGCTGATTCTGCAACCCTAAATTTATTAGCTCAATCAATATCCCAAACAAGAGCAATTACGGATGCAGGAAAAGCCAACTTATTAGAAATTAAAATAAACTGGAATTTACAATGAATAATCAACCTCAAATTCCCGAAGCCAAAACTAGAGAAGAATCCCTGACCAAGATGCGTGAAGTTTCTTTAATGTTTGATACACAAATTATGGTTTTAGATGAATTAATTGCTCAAGTAGAAGCTCAAAATCGTCAAAGTATTACTAGTGTGTATCGTCAAAAGAGAGGAGAGAAGTTATTAAAGTCTCTGAAGCATCATTGAGGGTTAAACAATAATAGTAATTACTCTCGTAATGGTGTTACTTTAGCGAGGTTTACAGTCTAACTCGGTAAGGATAACTCTACTAAGCCATTATGGTTTACCAAGAGCGAATATGCAAACTTGATAGAGAAAGCCTTTGTTGTAATATTAGATAATACATAGTTGTCAGTTAAGCTATTTTGGGACAAGACTACTAATTGAATATTTACTATAAATCATAATATTTTTGCTAATTTACTTATACAAATTAATTTGGTAATATTGTATTTTACAAATAGAATACCTGGATATAGTAAAGTCTCTTATGTCTTACGAAAAATTAGATTTAGCAACATCTAACCCTATATTATCTTGGGCGAACCACGAACTAGATAGCAAAGAAACCCAGATGGCGAAAAATGTCGCTTCTCTACCTTTTGTATTTAAGCACGTAGCTTTAATGCCTGATGTTCATTTGGGAAAAGGTGCGTTAGTGGGTTCAGTTATTGCTACTAAAGATGCAGTTATTCCTGCTGCTGTAGGGGTGGATATTGGCTGTTTTACAGGAGATACTTTAATTCCTGTTGCAGATGGTAAAAATTATTCTCTTCAAGAATTAGCAGAGAAAAAAACATCTGTAAACGTTTATGCTTGTACTAGTAGTGGAAAAATAGTAGTTACTCAAGCCATTTCTCGTTTAACTAGACGCAATGCTTCTTTAATAAAAATATTGTTGGATAACGGAGAAGAAATTAGATGCACTCCTGACCATCAATTTATGTTACGAGATGGTACTTATCAAGAAGCTAGTAGTCTGACACCAGGCACGTCTTTGATGCCATTTTATTCTCAAACAGATAAAGATGGTTATACTCTAATTCAACAGAACTATTCTGGTAGATGGCAAAAAGCACATTGGATAGTGGCTCGTTCTGGGTTATTAGGAGAAATTCCTCAATTCACAGAACAAAGAACAATAATTCATCACAAAAATTTTAATCAGTCTGATAATAGCCCAGAAAATCTAGAATTTATGGGTCACAAAGATCATTCCGCTTATCATCGTTCTCTAGTAGAAAGAAATAGTCATTGGCAATCTTCGGACTTTGAACATAATAGAAAACAGGCTTTAGCAGCCAAAGCAAAAACTAAAGAAGGTCATGAATTTTATGCCAAAAGAGGAACTAAGAATATTCTCAAATATATGAACGAAAATCCTTTGCACTTCCGAAATGCTGTTGCGGGAAATGGTGTAAGAGGAAAAAAATACTTAGTTAAATATAATCAGAGTCCTCAAGGTAGAGCAAAAAGTCAAGAAATTGCCAATCGTTTCTATACTTGTGATACTTGTGGAGAAAAAATCAAAAGTCCCATAGGGCTTCATAATCATCGAAAATACCAACATGGCTACAATCATAAAGTTGTCGCAGTAATAGCCCTAGAAGAGAAAGAAAATGTCTATTGCTTGAGTGTTCCTGAATATCATAACTTTGCTTTAAGTGCAGGGGTATTTGTTCATAACTGTGGGATGGCTGCGGTAAAAATGCCGTTTCATCAAGACCAATTAGAAGGAAAATTAAAGAAGATTCGTCGGGATATTGAAGCTAGTATTCCTGTGGGGAAAAATGCTAATAAAAACATTGAGAAAACGGTCACTAATTGGCAAGGTTGGAATAATTTTAAAGAGTTACATCCAGGGGTACAAAGACTGGAAAATAGAGCATTAGCCCAAATGGGTTCCCTTGGTAGTGGAAATCATTTTATCGAATTATGTGTTGATACTGATGGTCAAGTCTGGTTGATGTTACACTCTGGTTCACGCCATATTGGGAATCAATTAGCGCAGTGTCATATCTCTACAGGAAAAGAGTTAGCAAAACTAGCAGATACTAAGCTTCCCGATTTAGATTTGGCATATTTTGTTCAAGGAACACCTGAATTTGCAGCTTATTGGCGAGATTTACAATGGGCGCAAGACTACGCTAGATTTAATCGGGATGTGATGATGGCGCGGTTTAAAGCTATTGTGGAAAAACATCTGGTGGGAGGAAAACCTACTAAACCTCTGTTATCTGTAAATTGTCATCACAACTACGCAGAGAAAGAAGTCCATTTCGGAGAGGAGGTTTATGTAACTCGTAAAGGTGCAGTGCGAGCGCAACAAGAAGATTATGGGATTATTCCTGGTTCAATGGGGACAAAGTCTTATATTGTTAAAGGTAAAGGTAATCATGATAGTTATTGTAGTTGTTTCATTGGAGAGACACAAGTTTTAACTAATCAAGGCTTAATGTCGATTAAAGACGTTTATGATTCCTCAGAATTGATTGAATTAGTTTCTTATAATGACCAAACCCTTAAATTTGAATTAAAGCCGATTATCGACAGTAGTGTGAGGGAAGTAGAAGTTAATAGTTATTCGATATCCCAAACAAGACGGAGAAAAGATAATACTTTAATTTGTACTGACGATCATCCTACGGCGACTTATAAACAAGGTAAATTAAGTTATCAGGCTATAGGAGATTTGGCTAAAAATCAGGGAGGAGTGATTGTTCCTACTCAAATTAATTTAGTCTCTGATTTATCTATAGAAGCACAAGATGTTAATTTCTACTATTTACTTGGTGTGATTCTTTCTGATGGTACAATTCATTATAAATCCAGAAAAAATGCCCCAGAAATTGACAATCGACCTCGTGCCGGAAGATATATACAGGGATATATTAGAATCTATCAATCTGCAACTCAGGAGAAAGAGTCTTTCATTAAATATTTAGAAAGACTATCTAAAACTTATACATCTCAAGTTTCTACTCGAACTTCTCCTAGTAGAGTCAGCAAAATTAAAGGAAGAAATATTCAAGGCAAGGATTTAATAGAAATCACTATTAGCGATTTAGATTTGGTAGAGAAAGTAATTAGTTTATTGCCCCAATTACCTAAAATTCTAATTAGTAACCCTTATCTTGCTTTAAATTTTCTTGCAGGATATTTGGATGGTGATGGTAGCCACAACAAGGGAGTTATTTCTATTAGTGTTGGTAAAATTAAGATGTTTTCTTATCTTGTCTGTACTTTACTAGGCTTAGGTGTGGCATACAAAGTTTATCATAACCGTGATAACTATGTAATTGAGTTTCGAGATAATATGGTGATGACTAAATTAGCCTCTTTATGTCAGAGATTAGCGATCGCTAATCCACCTAAAAGATTGTATGGAGATAAACTATTGTTAGCATCTTCTTTGGTGGGAGGAGATTTATCTTGTACCGAGCTTAAAAGTTATGCCAAGCAAAATAAAATGCTCAATATTGTTAAGTTTAAAGATCAAGATTTAGATACTACTTTGGCAATGAATCGAGTGTTTAAAATAGAAGCCTGTGGGAAACAACTCGTTTATAATTTTACTGTTGAAGACAATCACAATTACATAGTTTTTACCAAGTATCATACTCCTGTTTTAGTTCACAATTGTAGTCACGGCGCAGGTCGTTTGATGTCTCGTACTAAAGCTAAAAAACTCTTTACTGTTGCAGATTTGATCGAACAAACTGAGGGGATTGAATGTCGTAAAGATGGAGGAGTTTTAGATGAAATTCCTGCTGCTTATAAACCCATTGATAAAGTTATGAACCAACAAAAAGATTTGGTAGAAATTGTTGCAACTCTTAAACAAGTAGTGTGTGTTAAAGGTTAATTAGAAAGGGGGATTTTACATTGCTAAAAAACTCCTCAATGATTGAGCTTGGTGTAAACAAGAGATAGTAATTCTTGAAAAACTAGTTGTCGAACTTCTGGGTTGTTCATCACTTCCATAAAGATTTTTTCATTGCCTTCCATACGTTGTACAAAAAGATCGTCCAGGTGTTTATTGAGAACAGGGGCAAAGTTTTCGATAGTGTTAACAACCGCAGCTTGTTTAAGAGAGGAATTTGCGATCGCTTGTTCGGCAATTTGATCGAGAAATAGTTGATCTGCGGGGGTAAAATCAGTAGCAAAGCGTTGGTTTAAAGTATCAATTAATTGTGAAAGTGGTACTTCTTTATCTGGTTGGCGCGTACCTACTTCTTTTGCTCCCTGTAAGGGTTTGGCATCCCCCAATTTTAAGTCTATTTTGCCCTCACTAACTATTTCCAGACGATAATATTTTAGTTCGATATCTCCTGATAAATTTACCTTGGGGTCTTGGACATTGCGGGGTAGTTTTTTGAGTAAAGCACGACCATAGGCGTAAAGTTTTTCCCAGTCTGAATCTTGGTAAGGGATAATCTGAGCCAAGAATAAATAGAAATTACGGAAGCTGGTGAGTTGGCTTCTAAATTGTTCTTTTTTTGGTTCTGTTAAGGTTTTGTATTTTTCTATTATGGGGTCTAGTAAAGCATTAATTTTTTGATGTTCTCCTCCTGTAAGAGATGTTTTATCTCGAAACCAAATTTCGCACCATTGATTAATATCTTCAGTTGTAAACAATTGCCATTGATAAAGCTGGTAAGATAAATCCTTTAACTTTTGGGGGTCGGCTGCTGCGCCGATGGGAGTCTTTTCGTAATAGGGTTTAAATGCTTCGTAGATGTCTTCGGGAGTGTTGACAAAATCCAACACAAAAGTATCTGTCTTACCTGTGGTAGTACGATTGAGACGGGATAGAGTTTGGACTGCTTGCACTCCTGCTAAACGTTTATCAACAAACATAGTATGCAGTAGAGGTTGATCGAATCCTGTTTGAAATTTGTTAGCTACTAAAAGAACTTGATATTCATCCCTGGCAAATTGATCGGGAATTTCTTTTGATTTGATACCCCCATTGAGGCTGACTTCGGTAAATTTTTCTTCGGGTAATTCGTTTAAGGATACCGAACCAGAAAAAGCAACTAATGATTTTATATCGCAATAGTTTTTTTCTTTAATGTAGCGATCAAAGGCTTGTTTGTAACGAACAGCGTGTTCGCGGGAACGAGTTACTACCATTGCTTTTGCTCGTCCCCCAATTTTATGACGGGTATGGTTGCGAAAATGCTCGACAATAATTTCTACTTTTTGGGCGATGTTGTGGGGATGGAGTTCCACAAAACGGGCGATCTCTTTTGCTGCTTGACGGCGGGGTAAATCTGGATCGTGTTCGGAAGTACGGACTAGTTCGTAATAGCGTTGGTAGCAAGTATAGTTGGCTAATACATCTTGTATAAAACCTTCTTCAATGGCTTGGCGCATGGTGTAGCGGTGGAAAGGTGCTGTACCGTTTTCTCCTGGTTCGTCGAATACCAGTAGGGTCTTGTGTTTGGGGGTAGCGGTAAAAGCAAAATAACTCAGGTTGGGTTGTTTGGTGCGTTTGAGTTGTTCGCGGTAGAGTTGGGCTTTAGCGGAGTCGCTTAATTCTTCTTCCCCATCATCATCTAAAAGTTGGGCTGCTACTGCTGCTTCTATACCATCTTGGTTTAAAATCTTGCGTAATTCGATCGCTGTTTCTCCTGTTTGGGAACTATGGGCTTCATCAACGATAATGGCAAAGCGTTTATCTTTGGTATCAATGCTTAAAGATGTACCTTTTTTCTCTAGGGTTTGGATTGCTTGGGTGATAAAAGGAAATTTCTGAATCGTAGAGATTATAATCGGTACGCCATCGCTGAGGGATTTCGCTAATTGTTGGGTGTTCTCATCAATTTTCTGTACCACTCCTGCTTTATGCTCAAACTGATAAATAGTGTCTTGAAGTTGTTGATCTAATACAGTGCGGTCTGTAATTACAATTACGGTATGAAAGATTTTTTCGTCTTGCTCATCGTGGAGATTTGCCAAACGGTGAGCCAACCAAGCAATAGAATTTGATTTGCCCGACCCCGCAGAATGTTGAATTAGATAGTTATGTCCCGATTTGTATTCTTTAGTATGGGCAATTAGTTTACGCACCACATCAAGCTGATGGTAGCGGGGGAAAATTAGGGTTTCTTTCTTTTGATATTTAATACCTCTGGCGGTAGGGATTTTTATTTCTTTGATTTCAATGTGGAGGAATCGCGCTAAGATTTCTAGCAAGCTATCTTTCTGTAAAATATCCCGCCAAAAATAACCCGTGCGATAGGTTTCATTGTCTCCAGGGGGATTACCCGCACCGTTATTATGTCCTTTGTTAAAGGGGAGAAAATAGGTATCAACTCCCGCTAGTTTGGTTGTCATCCAAACTTCTTCGGTATCGACGGCAAAATGAACTAAACCGCGTTGTTTAAAGATAAATAAAGGGTCTTTGGGGTTTCTTTCGTTGCTGTATTGATGAATGGCATTATGATAAGTCTGTTCCGTGAGGGGGTTTTTAAGCTCGATAGTAGCAACGGGTAAACCATTGAGACTAATTACAATATCGGGAATTCCGCCTGTTTTAATTTTGACTTGGCGGGTAAAGGTAAGGCGATTTTTTTGATATAGTGCCAAAGTTTCGGGATTCATCCCCGTATTAGGCTGAAAGTAAGCAACTTTTAGCTTTTTGCCATAACACTTAAAACCATTACGCAGAACATCCAGCATTCCTCGGCTTTTGAGTTCTTTGGTTAAGCTATCAATGAGATTTTTTTGCGTATCCCCACCGCTAGTATTTGCTAGACGTTGCCATTGTTTGGGTTGGGTTGCCTTGATAAATTCAATAATTTCTGTGGGGAAAAGGGCGGTTTCTGGATCGTAGTTGGCAGCATTCCCTTTTTCATAACCACTAAGTTCTAGTAGTTCGCGCTCTATGGTATCTTCAAAGTTTTCTTCTTTGTACATGGTTTTTATCATTCCCCCCTTATTAAGGCAGGGCTATTTCATTCTCAAAAGCCAGAGAATAAATTCTCTGTCTAAGAATATTAAGTCCGTTTAAACGGACTTGGGCTTTAAGCCAAGAAATTCATTTCTTGGTTGATTA
>JAAUYD010082761.1_pt1 | contig 18881 bp, 16 predicted proteins | sample 7278101 | NCBI WGS metagenome assembly JAAUYD01 (sample SAMN14350128, study PRJNA611818) | marine sediment metagenome | isolation source: surface marine sediment (0.6m) | place: French Polynesia: Moorea | collected 2018-08
AGGCAGAGGCAGAGACACCACAACAAGTGACACAGGCAGAGGCAGAGGCAGAGACACCACAACAAGTGACACAGGCAGAGGCAGAGGCAGAGACACCACAACAAGTGACAATACATCCGAACAACCCACTATAATTTCTCTGAATACAGATGACTTACTGAACATAACAACGTCCGGTACTTGGACAAGTGCAGACACTAAGAGTGGTAGTCAAAATGCTGTTAGTGGACTCGGGACCAATGAAATTAGCTGGGGTACTCCTACTATTGACGACAAACAAAGTTCTTACCTGTTTGAAGGTGTGGATACATCTTTAGGTTTAGATGGAGAAAATTATCTGTTGGGTACATTTACTCACAAAAACTATCCAATTACCGATGACACTCTAACAGAAGCAAATCTAGCTCTCGATTTAGATATTGGAGGTTCATTTCAGACATTGGATCTTGTTTTTAAACATGACGAAACCCCTAATACAGCAGGGCCTAATAATTCAGGCTATGTTGATGATATTGTTTCAATTCCCAGCGTTGATTCAACAGAATTATTGGAGATTGATGGAGAAATGTATAAACTAGTAGTCAGTGGTTTTTACCAAGATGACCATCTGACTAGTGAATTTATAACTGAAGAGAATAAGTCCAATAGTGCTGAAATTTATGGTCGTCTAGAAAAAGTTGAAGACAAAAAAACTGTTCCAGAACCTGCTGCTGGTTTAGGATTATTGGCTATTGGGGCTATTGGAACTTTCAAAGTTAAGAAAAAACTTAGTTAGGGCTTGCTGAAAATAATTCCACCAAAAGCGAGGACGCAAGTATTGCGCCTCTACAACAGGTGGATTATCACATTATCTTTTAGAAATCTGCCCTAACAAAAATATACCTGCCCCTAAACCAATCAAATTAGGTAACCAACCTGCTAGAAATGGTGAGAGTAAACCAGTATCACCTAAGGTACGAGCAACAACTAATACGATATAATAAGTAAAAATAACTACTAAACTGATGCCAAAACTAGCTGCTCTACCTGTACGTTGAGGTATGGTTCCCACAGATGCACCAACTAAGCCACAAATAACGCAAGCAAAAGGAAAAGCAAGTTTTTGCTGAATACGTACTTTCAGTTTACGAATTCTTCTATCATTACCAGCTAGACGTTCTAATTCTAATTGCTCCTGTGCTTGAGCAATATTCATTTCCTCATAATCCCGGCTTTTATTTGCCAAGGTTAAGGGAGTACGGGGTAATCGCAGTTTTTGGTGTTCAAATTTGAGGATATTACGATAGGAACGGTCTGGGGAGACTAAATAAATAGTACCGTTATAAAAATCCCAAATATTATCCCCTGGGTTCCATTGGGCTGTTTGGGCTACTACAATTTGATTTAGTCCTTCCTGGGAGCGATCGACAATTGTCAAACCTATCATTTGTTTACCGTCAAATTGATCGGCATAAAATAGCCTGGATAAAATCTTGTTTTTACTGCCATCTTCCTGTTGAACTTGGCGATATTCTGGGTAAAAGATATTATTTTGTTTAACAATAATGGGTTTATCTGATTTTAACGCCACATCTAGAGTTCTAGTCGCTTCATAGGTAGCAGCCGGAGCAATTTTTTCACTGACAATAAATGTGATTCCTGAGACTATAAAACTCATAATTACAGCAGTGAATACCATCCGATATACACTGACTCCACAACCACGTAAAGCAATGAGTTCGCTTTCACCTGATAGACGACTATAAGTCATTAAAGTCGCCAATAATGTAGACATGGGAAAGACAAATACAATTACCCTGGGTAACTTCAGTACAAATACCTTGAGAGCAATGCCCCAGGGTAGTCCTGCTTCCACCACCTTCCGCATCAGTTCGTATAAATTATCTACCGTAAATACTAGAGAAACAAAAGCTCCAAAAGCAAATAAAAATGGTGGTAATAATTCACCTATCAAGTAGCGATCCATGATGGAGAAAGATAGCAGTGAAGTAAGGTTATAAAAGGATTTGAAGCTTTTGGATTTCATAAGCAATGGTTATGATTACTAATCTGCTATGTCTTTACAGTGAAATTTTGTATGTATTTACTACTTAAATTTGTTAGTATTTAATTCGATAAAACTCCGATAATTATTTGATAACCTAGAGATCAATAATCATAAATATTAGAATAATCAATCATGGATATACTAGTACATTTTAGTGTCAATAGACTAACTTTTAAAGCCATGGAAAAAGCGTACCCTATAAGCTTTTGAATATTGACTTCTGCCTAAGGGGTACTAGTATCACCAAACACTAAATATTCAATCTTATTGGTGAGTAGCAATATTAAAATTATAAATTAATTAGTAAAAATAAAAATTATAAACAAAAGCGATCGCCATAGTTAAATTACACATGAAAGTTTTCTCCCAGGTAATATTGTCTAACTAAGGGGTTATTGTAGAGTTCTTCAGCGTTACCAGATGCGAGAATTTCTCCATCACGCATAATATAGGCGCGATCTGTGATGGCTAGGGTTTCACGGACATTGTGATCGGTAATTAAGATGCCGATGCCGCGATCGCATAATTGTTTAACAATTTGCTGAATTTCCGCAACTGCGATCGGATCTACCCCTGCAAATGGTTCATCTAAAAAGAGAAATTTTGGATCTGCTGCTAATGCTCTAGCTAATTCCGTGCGTCTTCTTTCACCTCCAGATAATTGTATACCTTTATTATGGCCTACTTTTTCTAAGCGAAATTCTTGCAGTAAATTATTTAACTTCCGAGTCCATTCCCATCTAGGCACTTGAGTTTGCTCAAATACTAGCAGGATATTATTACGCACACTCAGTTGACGAAACACACTGGCTTCTTGTGCCAAATAACCAATACCCATTTGTGCCCTTTTATGCATGGGTAAAGAAGTTACATCTCGATTGTTAAACCATACACTTCCCCGGTCTGGTTTTTCTAAACCTGTTGCAATATAAAAGGTAGTAGTTTTACCAGCACCATTGGGCCCTAGTAAACCAACAATCTCACCTTGGGAAATAGAAAGATTAACGCGATTAACAATGACCCTTTTACCATAGGATTTATGGATGTTCTCCAAGAAAATTTTCACTATTCGCGCCCTTTCTCTTTCTAAAATTAATACAGACTCTTAGGAGAGGAAAAAACTCTAATATTGCAGTGTGACATATTTTGTTGTCGATTAATCCCTTGCATGGGTTATAACTTTTTGCACTAACTTGTATATCAAAAGGGAAAAAGTAATCTCCTTCCCTTCTTCACTCCTTCTCTCCTTCTCTCCTTCTCTCCTTCTCTCCTTCCCTCCTTCACTACCTTCCTTTTAAGGCGGGTGTTTTTGGTGCAGGTGTATTTGTCTGATTATTTACTTGGGTATCATTGACAATATAAATGGATTCTACCTGGCGGTTGGCTTTGGGTAACGCCACAAATCTACCTTCATCTATGAGATAGGTAACAGTCTCGCCTCGAATACTATTACCACCGTTTTGTAAAATATAGACATTGCCACTGAGAACAATGCGACGATCTTTACTAAAATATTGTGCTTGGGCTGCTGTTGCCTGAATTTTCCGGGCAGGATATAACATTTGTACATTACCCCTGGCTATGACAACTTCCGATTTGGCATCATATTCCTGAACATCGGCACGGATGGTGAGGGGACTATTTGATGATGTTTGGGCTGTAGCGGTTTGTAGGGGTGTGGACAGTGCATTTGGGCGCAGTGGATTGTCAAGAGACATAATACCCAAAAGTGCAACTGGTAACATTAAGGCTAATCCCCACCGATTTATGGGCAGTTGAGGTACTTTGTCAGCAGATATCATAGCAATTGGTGGATTTAAGAGTTCCTTTTGTCTTTATGTATTTTACTTGTCTTAATAATTACTTGATTCAGATATATAAATATACTATCTGGATGAAGATGAAAAACTGCTTGGGATTCTCAATACTCATCCCCAGGTTTTGAGTGAGTATCCCATTTTTTTAAGAAAACAGCAAAAAATAAATTATTCCATTGTGGGGTAGGTATCCCTTGCTGAAATGGACGGGCTAGAAGCCCATTCCACAGGCAAAAATGGCATACTTTGAAATGACTTGACGCGGTTGTGAGTATTAAGGTTTCACCGTGGTTGCAAGTCAGTAGTGAGAAATTACCTGAAATATTCAAAAAGCTAGGAAAATAGATGATGAAACTTAGCCTCTGCATGATTGTTAAAGATGAAGCGAGGGCACTACCCAAGTGTTTGCAAAGTGCCAAAAAGTTGGTGGATGAAATAGTTGTATTAGATACTGGCTCTACTGATAAAACTCCGCAAATTGCCCGGGAGCATGGAGCAAAGGTTCATGATTTTCAATGGTGTAATGATTTTAGTGCAGCTAGGAATGAGGCTTTAAAATATGTGACTGGTGATTGGGTGTTGGTTTTAGATGCGGATGAAACCCTAGTACCCGGTATTATGCCCCAGTTAAAAGAAGCAATCCAAGGGGAAGAATATTTGTTGATTAATTTGGTACGTCATGAGGTGGGTGCTATACAGTCCCCTTATTCTATGGTGTCTCGCTTGTTTAGAAATCACCCAAATATTCATTTTTCTCGCCCTTACCATGCTTTGGTGGATGACAGCGTAGTAGAAATTCTCCGTCAGGAGCCAGATTGGGTAATTGGTTATTTACAAGGTGTGGCAATTGAGCACCAAGGTTATCAACAAGATGCAATTTCCCAAAAAAATAAAACCACTAAAGCTCTGGCTGCAATGGAAGATTACCTGGCTAGCAATCCCCAAGATCCTTATGTTTACAGTAAGTTGGGTGCTTTATATGTGGAGATGGGAAAAGTTACCCAAGGGGTGGAATTGTTAGAACAAGGGATAGCTTTATTACAACAGAACCATTCTTTGCCAAACTCAGAAAATGGGATTAATGAGGATATTTTATACGAACTCTACTATCATTTAGGTATTGCCAACAATCGCCTCAAAATTGATCGACAAGCTATTCATTACTACCAAGAGGCAGTAAAATTACCTATCTACCCGTTGTTAAAATTGGGAGCTTATAACAATTTGGGTAGTGTGTTGAAAGCTAGTGGGGATTTAGTTGGTGCAAAAACTGCTTATGAAACTGCAATCAAAATCGATCCCAATTTTGCCACTGGACATTACAACCTGGGGATGATTCAAAAGACGATGAATTTATACACAGATGCCATCGCTTCCTATCAAAAGGCTATTCAACTAAATCCTAAATATGCTGATGCTTGTCAAAATTTGGGGGTGGTATTGTTGAAAGTAGGGAATGTCAAGGATAGTGTGGCATTTTTCAAGAGGGCTATTTTTCTCCATGAAAAACAGAATCCCCAAGAAGCAACAAGGTTGCGTCAAGGTTTGCAGGAAATGGGGTTGATTTAGGGGTGAAGAGTTAAGAGTTAAAAGTTAAGAAGGGATGGAGTTGATGGAGTGATGGAGGGAAGGTTAAGAATTTTTCCTGGAGCATCAATTCAATAATCGAGAGCATGAGGATAATAAAGAATTGACACTCCCATAATTAAAAATTAGGGGCACTGTGCGCGGTTCCGGTAGTAAGCTTAAATATAGGATTGTTCGCAAAATTTCATTCAATCTATGGATCACATTAGTGTAGAAGAACTGGCTCAACGTTTATCTGCTGGAGTATCAGATATACAGCTTGTAGATGTACGCGAACCTCAAGAATTAGCGATCGCTAGTATTGATGGTTTTGTCAACCTGCCATTGAGTGAATTTTCCCAGTGGGCACAACAGGTTCCTAGTCGCTTCAATCCCCATGCTGAAACTTTGGTACTCTGCCATCATGGTATGCGTTCTGCTCAAATGTGTCAGTGGTTGATATCCCAAGGATTTACCAATGTCAAAAATATTTCCGGTGGGATTGATGCCTACTCTATTTTGGTCGATTCTTCTATTCCCCAGTATTAAATGTAGATGTAAAATCTGCACCCACTGGTTTATATTTTTCCAGCAATACTCAAAGATTGACCATAAAATAGTGAAGAAGAACGGGAAAATATAACGTAGCCCAGAATACAGTCATTTTGGCACAGACATGAAAATATGTTGTATATAAGTGGGAATAACATTAGATTATCAAGCCAAAGCTCTCACCCAAAAATCGAGCTAATTAAATAGACGCAAATAAACCCTATCATGTAACGGAATGTAAAAATCTTCAATGCTAGCGATCGCGAATTATTGGGATTTATATTCCCTGTTCAGCATTATGAGTAAACATTTATGTTTATTACCGGGAGCTAAACAAAAATGGGGGATGAATGTAAATTTTATTGGATTTGTTTTTACAAAAAGTAAATGATTCATTCATAATAAGAAATTATTATTTACATTATTTTTCACTATTTATAGCTTTTTGGGAGTTGTAGACCCAAATTGTTTTAAACCTGAATTAAGATTTGGCTTCAGTAAAATCTGCTCTATGCAAGTACAGTTAACAAATCGACAGCAACATATACTTTGGGCAACAGTACGTCACTACATTGCCACCGCAGAACCTGTTGGTTCCAAAGCTCTAGTCGATGAGTATCAGTTGGGTGTAAGTTCAGCCACCATTCGCAATATTATGGGTGTATTGGAAAAGGCTGGGCTACTTTATCAACCGCACAAATCTGCGGGAAGAGTGCCTTCAGACTCTGGATATAGAATTTATGTAGATCGACTGATAAAACCTTCAGAAACCTTGACAAAGGAAGCTGAACAACTGCTACAACAGAGTTTTAATCAAAAAGACTGGACTTTGGAATTTCTGATCCAAGGGGCAGGACAAATATTAGCAACTTTGAGTGGCTGTATAAGTTTAATTACCATGCCTCAAAGTAGTACTGGTGTGTTGCGACACTTACAATTGGTACAAGTGGAACCTGGAAGGGTAATGCTGATTGTGGTAACCGATAGTTATGAAACCCATTCCACAATTATCAATATACCTCCTGCGATCGCGGCTGCGGAAGTTGATGTGGAGGTAATTGATCGAGAATTACAAATAGTGTCTAATTTCTTAAATAGCCAATTACGGGGACAACGTTTATTAGAACTAGCAAATCTCGATTGGAGTCAACTAGATCGGGAATTTCAACGCTACGGTGACTTATTAACCAAAACCATTGCAGAATTTGCCAAATTAAGCAGCACACCAGCTAGCACACAAATCATGTTTGGTGGTATTTCCCAGGCCTTACGCCAACCAGAATTTTCCGAAATTCAGCAAGTACAAACAATTATGCAAATGCTCGAATCAGAGCAGGAACAATTGTGGCGGCTAATTTGTGAAGAGCCGGATATAGAAGATAATAAAAAATCGAAAGTAACAGTGCGAATTGGTGCAGAAAATCCCTTAGAACCAATTCGTTCTTGTTCCTTAATCTCTTCTATTTATCATCGGGGTTCCATGTCGGGAAGTGTGGGAGTACTTGGTCCTACCCGCTTAAATTATGAAAGTGCGATCGCAGTTGTATCTGCTGCGGCTGATTATCTCTCTGAAGCCTATATTGCTTAACATTTCGTGTTAAAGAATATGGGGGCGTAATGTTTGCGCTCTCACTATCTAATATCAATTCACAATTATCTGCATTTTATTCAGGGTTAATACCCCGTTCCTGCAATAAAGAACGTAAAGCTTGTAATTCAGCCTCTGCTTGTTCTGCACGCTGACGCTCCTGTTGTGCCATAGCTTGTGCTTGTTGTCGCTGTTGGTCTAATTCTACATAGGTAAGAAATCTTTCACCGTCAGGGCGATAAATTTGTAGTTGATCATCAGATAATTCAAAGCGGATTCCTAACCGGGGACTCTCCCAACCAGACATTTCGTTAACTGGTTGTAAATCTGTATCTGTCCGTACCCAGCCTGATAATTCACCCGTATCTGGGTCGTATAAATAATACTCTTCTACCCCATAGCGACGATAGAAATCATATTTTTCAATCATTCCTCTGTGGGTATTACCGGGGGAGAGAATTTCAAATACTATCTGTGGGGGAATATTGTCTTCTTGCCATTGTAGATAAGAACCGCGATCGCCCTTCGGTCTACCAAACGCTACCATCACATCCGGGGCTTTACGGAGATTGGGTTTGCCTTCAACAGGATACCAAAGCAAGTCACCAGCAACAAAGACGTGAGGATTATCGGCAAATATTAAATCTAAGTTCTTTTTAATTAATACTATGAGTTCAAATTGCTTGGTATTATCAGCCATCGGCTGTCCGTCGCTTTCTGGGTAGATGATGCCTTGGGATGATGGTAGTTGAGTGACCATTGGGGAATTCCTTGGCAGGAAGTTTATAGTTTATTCTAGCAAATAGGCTAGAGAATGGGGTAGTAAATGCTTGCATAGAAATGCTCAAAGGGAAATATAGGCGTTGCTGATTACAGGTATGCTAACAGCCCCCCAACCCCCAATTCACAGGGGAGAAAGATAATTTGAAGTCCCCCGCCCCCCTAACCCCCCAATACTGGGGGGAATAAGCAGATGCTTTGCTTTTTTATAGATGGGGATTTAGGAGGCGTTCTCAAACAATAAAAATAAATTCATACTTCAATTGGGCAACGCCGAAATATAAACTGTCAAAGAAGCAATGTTGGCAGTTTAAAATCAAGGAGGTGTAATCTCCAGTTACAATTTCCATGCGTCGAGATTCGATTTTTTATAAGCTGTTTCAACAATACCCAAATTTACTATTTGAATTATTGACAAATCCGCCAAAAAATGCCAGCGAATACAGATTTGATTCTGTAGCTGTTAAAGAACCAAAATTTGAGATCGATGGTGTATTTCTACCACCTGAAGGTGAAAATTCTGGGGTTGTTTATTTCTGCGAGGTGCAATTCCAGAAAGATAACTTGCTTTACGAAAGGATATTTGCAGAATCTTACTTATATTTCTACCGGAATCGTTCTCGTTTTAGTAATCTGCAACTGGTAGTAATCTACCCATCCCGTAGTACAGAGCAAGATGATATTGTTCCTTACATAAGTCAACTTAACAGTCCCCAGGTACATCGCATCTATTTGGATGAATTGGGTGATATTCGCCAATTACCTATATGGGTAGCATTAATGGTGTTGACTACAATTAAAGATGAGGACTCGGTAGAAGAAGCAAGGTATCTATTAGCCAGGAATCAGCAAGCAGCAACTCCAGACAATCGCACCATTATAGAGTTAGTTACAACAATAATGGTGTACAAGTTTACTAATAAAACTCAAAGGGAGGTAGAAGAAATGTTAGGAATTACACTTCAAGAAACACGAGTTTATCGGGAAATTAAGCAAGAAGGAATACAGGAGGGACGAGAACAGGGACGCTTAACTGAAGCAAGACTTATTCTCCGTCTGTTAACTCGCTGTGTGGGAGAATTACCACAGGATATTTGTCAACGAATTGAAGCTTTACCTTTGGAACAGTTGGAAAATCTTGGTGAGGCTTTGCTTGATTTTAGCAGTATGGCTGATTTGCAAGCTTGGTTGAAACAGGAAAATATTTAGTGTATATCTAGGTTTGTGGCTATTTTCAGATTGATCGACCACACCGTAGGGGTTTAGCAATGCTCACTAGTGTCAACTTAAGCCAGAAATAGGCTACTCGTTGGTATTCGCGTCCGCCTACCGTTAAAACGGCAGTCTCATAGCTTAAGTCCATTGAAATGGACTGAAAATTCAGTCCTCTTGAGAGGACTTCGGCTGTGAGCAAGGAAATTAATTTCCTTGCGGGATAAGGGTGTTGCGTTAAGTTGACACCAATGAGCATTGCTAAACCCCTACATTTATATGTGGTGCAAGCAAATGAAAAATGGTATCAGCTCAGTAGACACCAGTAACAAATATCTGGCTGTGAAAAAAAATTTTCCGCCGAAGGCGGATGAGGGAAAGTTAAGAAGTGTAAAGGAGAAAAGGGGAAGAGTATAAAGGGCTATTAAAAAGGTAAAAATAAATATATTTTTGCAATACTCCCCTACTTATTCGCATCCAGCAAACGGGAAGTCGTAAAGCGATCCATCCATTTTTCCAAATATACCTGATTCGCCTGTTGCTCTGATGGTTCTTGGGTATCCCCAGGATAGGGCATTAATCCAATAATCGCAGCACTAGTGACGCAAAACATGGATTTCTGGAATGTGACACAAATTTGCACCCGTAAATCATCTTCTCCCCGGGGAGTACGGCGATAAACCTCATGTAGGTACTCTGGTATGTAGTGGCGCATATCCTGCATGAGCAAGGTGGGAGGAATACCCGCACCACCGATGGGTAGTGGATCGGCATACAATGCACCATACTGGAATCTACCCTGATCTGGGGGAATTTGATAAGCTTGAGCGTTGTAGGAAACCGTACCAGGGAAGGGAGTTCCCCTAAAGAAAATTGCCTCTACGTAGGGTATGGCTGTATCTGGTAAAAATGTTAAACCCGCCTTGGCTGGGAGAAGATCGTAAATTTGTTCGCGGATTTTAACGGTGTAAATAATTGGCCTACCAGCATCTGCTACCAAACCTGCTTTTATATGTTCTATAACTTGGGGTATGGATGTAATTTTTCCTTGGTCATACAAGTCTGATAAATTGAGAAAAATATCAGCCATGACTCGCCAAAATTGACCTAATCCACTGTAATAGGCAGAAACCCGTAACTGCTCAGTTAAAAAATCCGGGAATAATTTATTAACACCTAGGATGAAGGGATTATTTTTAAATTTGGCTTGAATTACTGCTTTTGCATTCAGCTGAAACTCTTCTGAATCTAAATATGCATCTAACCCACCGCCACCATGCCATAGCATCGCTTTCATACAATATTCTGCATACTCAAAGTTAATGCGATCATGCCACCAATGACGCATTAATTTGGCAAAATTAATTTCACCATTAAAGTATTTAAAAAATGGAAAAAATACGAGAAATTGATTCTCGGCAATGTAAATCAAATTATTGGAATAAGCATCCAAAACTACGCCATAACTTTTAAGAATTCCTACTACTTCCAAAACATTTTGGGGATTGTCAACTAGTAATCCTTTTCCTGTTTTTAGGCGTTCAATAAACTCATTTAAAGGATGCTCATTTGCCTGCTTAGTAGTAGTAACCATTGCTATTTTTCCAAATATTTAAATAAGAGAGCAGGGAATAGTACACAGAAAGAATTATCAATTATTGATTAGTTAGAGAATGGTGCTGTTCTAATACAACCCTAGCCAAAACATTTTGACTATTGACCATCATTGTGGTAGTTGATTCTGTCCACAGTGCTAACCAAGATGGTTGGACACCAAACACAATAATCAAGGTAGCTAAGATAATTGCAGGGATGCGATCGCTCCAGTAAACCCGTGGTAAATTCATAACCTGGGCAGATAAGCGACCAAAAAAGGCACGATTCATCAAAATCAAGAAGTAAACCGCAGTTAAGCCCGTGCCGAGCATACACAGGAGGGTTTGTATGGGATAAACTGCAAAACTGGCACGAAATACAATAAATTCGGAAATAAATCCTACCATACCTGGTATTCCAGCACTTGCCATTACCCCCAAAACCATTAAACTACCAATTACGGGTAAACCTCTCTCTGGGTTCAATAATCCTCTAATTACATTTAAATCGCGGCTACCTGCTTTTTTATACACCACCCCCACTAGTAAAAATAGCAGTGGGGAAATTAAGCCGTGGCTCACCATCTGCATCACCGTACCTAAAATACTTAAGGGGGTAGCGGCGGCGGCGGCTAGGAGAATATAACCCATGTGTCCAACGGAGCTATATGCCACCATTTTTTTCATATCTATTTGGGTAATGGCACAGGATGCACCATACAGTACGCTCACCACTGCCCAAGTTGCTAACCAACCAGAGATATAACTCCAAGCCCCGGGTAATAAGTTCATCCCAAATCTGAGTAAACCATAGGTACCTAGTTTTAATAGCACCCCCGCCAATAAAACGGAAATTGGTGTGGAAGCTTCCACATGGGCATCTGGTAACCAGGTATGGAAGGGAACCAAAGGAATTTTAATCCCAAAACCAATGACAATTCCTACCAATAGGATAATTTGGGTTGTCATGGGTAGGGTGCTGGTATTTATTCCTGCTAAGGCAAAGCTGTGGGAACCACTTAACCACACCACACCCAGGAAACTAGCTAAGATGAGAATCCCGGACAAAGCAGTATAAATCAAGAATTTCGTGGCGGCGTAGCCTCGTTTTTCTCCACCCCAAATCGCAATGAGTAAATACAGAGGAATTAACTCTAGTTCATAAAATATGAAAAATAATAGTAAATCCTGGGCTAAAAATGCACCCATTACTGCTGCACTCAGGAGCAATAATAAGGAATAATACAGTCGGGGACGCTGGATGTCTGGGTTGGTGCTATAAATCGCAATACCAGTTAGCAATCCGTTTAAAAATAACAATGGCAAGGATAAACCATCCACACCAATCTGATAGGTTAAACCTAAAGCATCTATCCAAGGGAATGATTCAGCGAACTGTTGATGGAAATCCGTGGGCTGGAATTGAATGCCTAGGACAATAGTCCAAAAGAAAGCAAGGGTAATAACAATCAAAGCCAAGTTACGGCTAGCTTTTGGCGTTATACCAATGGGAGAAAAACCAATTATAATTGCGCCTAATAATGGCAGCAGAATTAAGGCACTGAGCATAACAAACTAGGTAAAAAATAACAGGCAAAGTTAATAAAAAAATGTTTTTATAAAGGTTAAGTTATCTAACAAACCTAATGACCAAATAATAAAAAAGCCAAGGAGACTGATGCCAACTAGGATAGTGAATAAATAACCTTGGGATTGACCTGAAATGCTGTATTTTAAACTTTGCCCACTAAAAATAGCTGCAAATCCGACCAAATTTACCAAACCATCAACTAAATAGCGATCGCACCAGGCGGAAAATTTCGATAACAAGGCTACCGCACTTACCACTGTCAGTTTATAAATGCGATCGATATAAAAGTCATAACCTAATAAGTTTTGCACAAATCTCCAGGCTTTAACCCTTGACTGTGACCAAGCTTTGTGCAAATAAATATTACAACCTATGACTACACCCAACACACTCGAAAGTACCAATAATGAAAGAACATACCAATTAATAGTTTCCCAACTGGGCAGTAAATACCATTGCTGTAGCATTAATGGTACTAGCAGGGTAACTATTGATAAAGATACCATTGGTACGGCAAGGGGCCAGGGAACCTCTGGGGTACGTCGGGTTTTCTGTTGTGGTTCTCCCCAAAATATGAGGCGAAATACCCTAGTTAAATTTAATGCGGTGAATCCGTTCACCAAAACCAATATCCATAGCACCCAAGGGCTAACTAGCCACAAACCTTCTGCCCAAGAAAGCATTGCCCAAAAACTACCTAGGGGTAGGAAAGTTACCATCCCCGCAGCTCCCACCACATAAGCCGTGGTTGTGGCTGGCATCCGCGACCATAGGCCCCCCATTTCTGTTAAATCTTGGGTACTGGTGGTCATAATTACCGCGCCAGAACTCATAAATAGTAGAGCCTTAGCGATGGCATGGGTAAACAGCAACATGAGTGCGACTCCACCTTGCTCCAAACCCACCGATAGAAACACCAAGCCCATGTAAGCACTGGTGGAATAGGATAATGTTCGTTTAATATCTATTTGGGCAATGGATACTAAGGTTGTACCTATAGCAGTTAATACACCCAAAATTACCAAAGCGTCCAAGGCTAAGGGTGAAAAGGCTAAAATTGGTTGCAGTTTATATAAAACATAAGCACCACCAGCAACTACCATGGAATTTCGTAGCACAGAAGCTGGGTTTGGTCCTTCCATGGCTTCATCTAGCCATAAATTGAGGGGAAATTGGGCACATTTACCCAGGGGTCCAGCAATCAATGCTAAACCCAGTAAGTTCCATGTCAAGGGACTCAATTGTGCTGTTTGTGCCCATTCGTATAAGTCAGAAAAATTCAAACTCCCTGCCAAGGTAGAAAGGGTGACTACCCCCATCAATAGCAATAAATCCCCCACCCGTTTGGTAAAAAAGGCATCCCTGGCTGCTGTCACCACTAGGGGTTGGGCATACCAAAATCCGACTAACAGATAGGTGGATAGGGTGAGAATTTCCAATACAGAATAGGTAACAAACAGAGAATCACTGATTGCTAAAGTACTCAATGCCGCTTCAAAAAACCCCATCAAGCCAAAGAAACGAGCTATGGCCCAATCCTTTTCCATGTAGCCCAAGGCATAAACCTGGGCTAATAAACTTAATCCAGTAATTAAGACAACTGCACCAATACTGATGCCAGAAATTTCCCAATCAAGGGACAGTTGGAAATCAGCACCACTAAACCATATAAATGAAATATTTTCTGCTTCTTTATCCCAGATAGTTCGGAGAATCAATACACTATGAAAAAAAGCTAATAATGTTGCCAACAAATTTAGATAAACTGCCGGCCTAGGCCCTGTACGACGAACTATTCCCATTGACCATGGCAAGCTGGAAATAGCACCCATTAATCCATATAGGGGTACATACCAGCTTGTTGAAAATAGCAATTGATTCATTTATGTTTCCTGAAAATTCTTTAGGCTGAAAATATTTTTATTTATCTATGTAACTCTGATACTAGGGTATTTATTGGTATATTTATGTAGTTTGGTATGATGTGTTTTTTTGTATAAAAAAACAAAGTTTTTTGTTTAACTAATGAATTATTAATACCGCCCCATTCTAAATATTATCTTTAAATATTATCAAAAAGTGGGCATTGATTTCTAGGCATTGCCAATGGGAACAGCAACGTTGGCAAATGTTTGTTTTACTAGATGTGACAAAAATTACTGTATACCATTAAAGTTAATAATTGATATGTCCGAAAACGTGAAACGATGTTTTATAACGAATGTCCACCTAAAAACGAATAAATAGATTATAAAGCAGAAGCATCAGTTATCAAAACTGTGTATGTTTACAGCTGGGGAAAGCAACAACTCCTGGGTTATTAACTTATTTAAACTTTTTTATTACAAAGTATTATGGTAATTTATATTGCCAGGGGGGCAAAGCTTTTCTATGCTTGATTGTAAGAATACTTAATCGCCACAAGATGGGTATTCCCGTCCAAAAAATGAACTTAAATGTACGAAGCGAATTAATTTTAGTGGGAGTTCTGCGATGTCAATTGCGGTTGGGATGATTGAAACTAAAGGCTTTCCGGCGGTTGTAGAAGCTGCTGACTCGATGGTGAAAGCCGCTCGTGTGACCTTGGTTGGTTACGAAAAAATTGGTAGTGGCCGCGTGACCGTAATTGTCCGGGGGGATGTTTCTGAAGTTCAAGCTTCAGTGGCTGCTGGAATTAGTGGTGTCCAAAGAGTTAATGGTGGTGAAGTTTTATCAACACACATTATTGCTCGTCCCCATGAGAATTTGGAATATGTGTTGCCGATTCAGTATACAGAGGCTGTGGAACAGTTCCGGACTTAGGGCTGGGCAAGGGGTGAAAATTTTTGGATTCAGCTCAAAGGGCGATCGCGTAATGGGTTGGGTTCAATAAAAAAATAGTTGCAGATTTGCAAGAGATATGCAATCTCAAACTAGAATCTCCAAATTTTGTCGGTTTGTCTTTCTTGTGGCTTTGGTTAGGTGTCCGCTTAAATTTTTTGGTTAAGGATTAAAAAGATGTCAATTGCAGTGGGAATGGTAGAAACCTTAGGGTTTCCAGCAGTAGTAGAAGCAGCAGATGCGATGGTAAAAGCTGCCCGTGTGACCTTAGTTGGTTATGAAAAAATTGGTAGTGGTCGTGTAACCGTAATTGTCCGGGGGGATGTTTCTGAAGTTCAAGCTTCAGTAGCTGCGGGCATAGAAAATGTGAAGCGAGTAACTGATGGAGTAGGAAAAGCAGGTTTTGGGCAAGTACTATCTACCCACATTATTGCTCGTCCCCATGAGAACTTGGAATATGTATTGCCGATTAATTATACGGAAGATGTAGAACAGTTCCGCGAGAGTGTCAACCCCATTGCCCGTCGTCCGTAATCCTGAAAATGCAAATTGCCAAGGTTCGTGGCACAGTAGTTAGTACCCAAAAAGATCCTAGTCTCAGGGGTGCAAAACTACTGTTGTTGCAGTTTGTGGATGAAGAAGGACGTGCTTTACCAAAATATGAGGTAGCTGCCGACAGTGTTGGTGCGGGAATGGATGAGTGGGTACTCATCAGTCGTGGCGGCAGTGCAGCACGCCAAGTTGAAGGTAACGAAAAGCGTCCTGTAGATGCGGTAGTGGTGGCGATTATCGACACAATTTATGTCGAAAATCGCCAGGTTTACAACAAAAAGGAACAATATCGCTAGATAGCGATGGATTACTTAGCCATTAGCAATCGGCTCTTGAGTTAATAATAAATCTGATTTTTTATTTATTGTTGGTACAGATAAGCTGATAACTGATAGCTAGTAGCTAGTAGCAGAAGAGAGGAGGAATCCAAAAATGGTAGTCCGCAGCACGGCGGCTCCCCCAACACCATGGTCAAGGAATTTAGCTGAACCCAGAATTGATGAGACAGCTTACATACATTCTTTTTCCAATATTATTGGTGATGTGATCATCAGTCCGAATGTGATTGTTGCCCCAGGGACTTCGATTAGAGCGGACGAGGGTACGCCTTTTTTTGTTGGTGAAAATACTAATATTCAAGATGGCGTAGTCATTCACGGTTTGGAGCGAGGCCGAGTTATTGGTGATGACCAAAAGGAATATTCGGTATGGGTTGGCGATAATGCTTGTATTACCCACATGGCTTTGATCCATGGGCCAGCTTATGTCGGGGATGAATGCTTTATTGGTTTTCGTTCCACGGTATTTAATGCCCGAGTGGGTGCTGGTTGCATTGTCATGATGCACGCTCTGATCGAAAATGTGGAAATTCCTCCGGGTAAATATATACCTTCTGGGGCTGTAATTACTACTCAGCAGCAGGCTGACCGATTACCAGATGTGCAGGCTGATGATAAAGAGTTTGCCCATCATGTAGTGGGAATTAACCAAGCATTACGGGCTGGTTATCTTTGTGCCGAGGATAATAAATGCATTGCACCCATTCGGGATGAAATGGATGGTTCTTATGGAAGTACAAGTTTGAATGGGTTTGAAAGGAGTAATCAAGTGTCTAGCAATCGGTTGGGTGAAGCAACGGTAGATCAGGTACGCTATCTGTTGCAACAAGGATACAAAATTGGTACAGAACATGTAGATGAGAGGAGATTCCGTTCTGGTTCATGGAGTAGTTGTTCCCCCATTGAAGCTAGATCTGTGGATCAGGCGATCGCAGCTTTAGAAACTTGTCTGGCAGATCATAGTGGGGAATACGTTCGTTTGTTTGGTATTGATACCAAAGACAGGCGACGGATACTAGAAACTATTATTCAACGTCCCACTGGAATAGTACAGGGGTCAAGTTCCTTTAAAGCTCCATCTCGACAAGCTGCTAGCTATAGCAGTAGTAATGGCAGTGGCAATGGTTACAGTAGTGGTTCCCTAGATGCAGAAACCACCGACCAAGTGCGGCAGTTATTAGCCGGTGGTTTTAAAATCGGCACAGAACATGTGGATGAACGCAGATTCCGTACAGGGTCTTGGCAAAGTTGTCAACCCATAAATAGCAATTCTGCCAATGAAGTAATTGCTGCCTTGGAAGAATGTATGGTGAACCACCAAGGCGAATACGTGCGGTTAATTGGCATTGATCCCAAGGCAAAACGTCGCGTATTGGAAACTATTATTCAACGTCCCAATGGCCCAGTAGTTAAATCTTCTGGTGCTTCTAGGACAGTGGCTAGTAATAGTTATGGTGCCAGTGCTAGTGGTACTTCTTCCGTTGCTAGTGGCAACTTGAGTTCTGAAGTAATGGGTCAAATTAGCCAATTATTGGCTGGTGGCTTCAAAATTAGCGCCGAACACGTGGATAAAAGACGTTTTTCCACAGGCTCTTGGTCAAGCTGCGGGCAAATTGAGGCTACAAATCAAAGAGATATAGCTGCTGCCCTAGAATCCTATATGGCTGAGTATAAAGGAGAATACGTGCGCTTAATCGGTATTGACCCCAAAGCGAAACGTCGAGTATTAGAAACTATTATTCAACGTCCATAAATGGGTAGATTAAGTTACTGGTTGCTAGTAATTTGCTTGCTAGTAACTAGTAATTAATTACTAATTACTAATCACTGAGGTTACAATTTCCATGTCCGTGCCGCCACTGCGCCTAGGCAATAACTTCGATTCTTATATCAGTGGCGAGGTGATTATTCATCCAAGTGCAGCGATCGCACCTGGGGTAATTCTCCAAGCAACTCCCAATGGTAAAATTATTATTGGTTCAGGAGTGTGTATTGGCATGGGGTCCATTCTCCAAGTCGAACAAGGAACTTTAGAAATCGGAGCAGGGGCTAACTTAGGGGCTGGATTTCTGATGGTGGGTGAAGGCAAGGTGGGAGAAAATGCTTGTATTGGTTCGGCAACAACACTATTTTATTGCTCTGTTGAACGGGGACAAATAGTTACACCTGGTTCAATTCTCGGGGATACTAGTCGGGCAATTACCAAACCTGCTAACAAAACTGGAAAAACACAAATATCACCATCTACAGCTGTTTCTCCTGGATTAAGTTTAGAAACAACAGGGGAAGAACAAGTAGATATAGAGGTGAAAATAGAAACAAAAGATGTTTCCGAGCCAGTTATTCAAGCTAAATTAGAAACAAAAGATGTTTCCGAGCCAGTTATTCAAGCTAAATTAGAAACAAAAGATGTTTCCGAGCCA
>JAAUYD010157089.1_pt1 | contig 18878 bp, 15 predicted proteins | sample 7278101 | NCBI WGS metagenome assembly JAAUYD01 (sample SAMN14350128, study PRJNA611818) | marine sediment metagenome | isolation source: surface marine sediment (0.6m) | place: French Polynesia: Moorea | collected 2018-08
CAAGTACGTGAAGAGATTGCCCAGTGCCTCATTCTGGTTGGCGCTGTCGCCGTCGACGTAAAGTGCGTATCCGGGCGGCACCTCGAAACCCTCTGACTCAACTTTCGCAAGAATCGCATTGGTCACGTCGATCGCCAGGGCATCTCGGGTTATATAGCCGTAGACATCGTTGCTGCGATTCCCGTCGAGTCGCGAAATGCTGCCGGCTTCCGGAATGAGCCTTACGTCGCCGATGCTGCTGGAGGGCACCCAGCCGCGAGCGCCATTGCTTGCCGCGAACGCCAGGGACTGAATCGACTGTGCCGAGTTGCGGTCCGCGCTCTCGACGCGGACGCGGACCGGAAGATCTTCGAGATCCTCCAGCATCGAACCCCCGACCTGGCCTTCGAGGTCGGTCTGCATCTGCGCGGCGATCTCCGTGAGACTGAGGCCCGCCTGCGACGCAGCGATCTCGTCGGGAACGAAACTCAGCTTGGGCTGCCCCCCGGAAATGCTCGCGCGTGTCTGCACGATTTCCGGTACTTCGTGCATGATGCGCCGCAGCTCGTCGCCGAGCGTTTTGAGCACCGCAACGCTCGGGCCCTCGAGTCGAAAACCGACGGGGGCTTCGATCGGCGGTCCCTGGGCAAAGGGGCTGACGACGATGCGTGCGTCCGTGAACGCATCGCTGAGAATGCGCGGCAGTTTAGTCGTCAGTGTTTTTGCGCCTTCAACCGACTGCGTGAACACCATGGCGTGTGCGTAGGCGTTATTGCCCTGGGTCTTCATGATGCGGTTGTAGTAGATCGTCGGAAAGCTGCCGCCGATTCGCCAATGCACTTCCTCGACTTCGGCCTCGCTGCGCAGTGTTCTCTCAATCTCCTGGGCCACGCCTTCGGTGTAGTGAATCGAGGCGTCCGCGGGCATCCAGACCTCGATCTCGAACTGATCGCGGTCCGCGGGCGGGAAGAACTGCTGACCCAGCGTGCCGGCCAGAACAAATCCCAGCACCGGCAATACGATCGCGGCCGGAATTGTAACCTGCGGTCTCGAAATGGCCGCCGTCAGAGCGCGTCGATACCAGCGTGATAGCCGTGGGTTGCGATAGCCGTCGGTCCACCAACTGAGCCGTTTGTCCGTCGTATTGCGCCGCAGGAACAGTCCGGCCAGCGCCGGGACGATGCTGATGGCAATGAAGAACGACGCGGTCAGTGCAAGGACGACGGAAACGGCGATCGGGCCTACGAAGTCTCCCATCGCTCCGGGCAGCAGGAAGACCGGCATGAATCCCAGAATGGTCGTCAGGGTCGACGCCAGCAGTGGTACAAGAAGATGCGACAGCGCCATGCGCACAGCGTCCGCGCGCTCAGCACCCGCATCGAGTTTCTTTTTCACTTCGTCCGTCATGACGATGGCGTTGTCGATAAGCAGGCCGATGGCGATGATCATGCCGAAGATCGACATCTGATGAATCTGCTGACCGGCGAGCGAGAGTCCGAATACGGTCAGCGATGCGGACAGTGGTAGCGCTGCGCCAACAATGATCGCGGCGCGCCAGCCCATACCGATAAATACGATGAAGGCAACGAGCGCCGCACCCGCGAGCAGGTTGCCGCTCAGCGTGGACAACCTTTGCTCGGTGTACGTACTTTGATCGAAAACGACGTCGACCCCGATACCCGCCGCCGAATCTGTTGAGAAGCGCTCGACGAGCTTGCGTGCATCGGCCGCCCAATGATCGACGCGAATATCGCGCCGCGTCTGCACGGCGACGAGCACACTGCGTTTGCCGTCGGAGTAGGTGATATCCGCCGGCGGGTCCTGCCAATCCTTGCGCACGTCGGCAATATCCCCGACGGTGAGCAAACGGCCATCGTCGCCCGTGACGATCGGAATCTGCCGCACGCGTTGGGCCGTTTCCAGCTCGCCATCCACCTCGATAAAGAGGTTCTGCCGGTCGTTGCGCATCGCTCCGGCCGGCAGCTTGGTATCGGCACGGGAAATGCTCGCAGCGACTTGGGCCGCCGTCAGGCCGAGCGACGTGAGTTCGGCAGAGTCGACTGTGACCGCAACTTCTTCCCGCGGCGCGCCATAGGTGCGCACATTGTCCGTGCCGGACAGCCCGCGGAATCCATCGGCGAGCTCGTCGGCGATACGATTCATCACGCTGAGGCCGGGGGAGAGGCCGTCGCTCCAGGTGATCGACACGATCATGCTGAAAGCAACGGCACTGTTCTTGTCGTTAAAATCCGGCACCGACGAACCGGCCGGTAGCTGCGGTGCGACGTCGTTCAGGCGATCCCGAATCTTCGAGAACACCTGCTGATTGTCGCGCGGCCCGATGTAGTCTTGCAGCTCGACCGAGATGATCGAAATTCCGGCACGCGAGGTCGAACGGATCTCCTTGATTTCCGACAGTTCGCGCAGACTGTCCTCGATACGATCGCTAACCAGCGCTTCGACGCGCTCCGCTGAGGCGCCCGGCAGCACGGTCACGATCTGCGGATAACGATTGGTGATGCGCGGGTCCTCGATGCGCGGCATGTTGCTCAGGGCGGAATAACCGGCGAGGAAGATGATGATGAGACTCAACACCATCAGGTAGCGATTCTGAAAGAACCGCAGGCCGACCCCGCTTCCGGCAGAGAACTTACTCATAGCTCTGCGCCTTCGTGTCCTTTTCCGCCAGTTGCGATGTGACGCGCACCTGCTGGTACGGGACGACGCGCTGCATGCCGCCGGTGATGTAGCTGTCACCCTCCGCAATTGCGCCGCGGACGTAGACCGCCGTGTCCTGCTTGTAGAGAACCTCGACCGAGCGCGGCTCGACTACATGTGTTGCGCCATTACCTGCGGGCTCGTCACCCGACAGCGGCCGTACAACATTCGCCGTCCACAAGCCGCGGCTGCCTTCGGCCAGCGCATTCGTCGGCAGCCAGAAGCCGGGCTCGGCGACTGTCTGTTCAGCGCGCAGGCGGGCGAGGTCGCCGGGAACCGCGGCCGTACCCGCGGGCAGTTGCAGGATCACATCGACGGTGCGTGTCGAGGGATCACTGATCGGCAGCACCGAGCGAACCGTGGCCTCGACCTCTTCTTTGCCGATGGCAACAGTACGGGTATCACCCGGCTTCATCGTCGCCGCATGACCCGCGGATACGCCAACGCGAACTTCAGCGGCCGCACGTTCGATCAGGTGTAGCACCGGCGAGCCGGCAGCGACGATGTTGCCCTCGTCGACATGGCGCGCGACGACCGTCGCATCGTAGGGTGCCGTGAGCCGGGACTTGGCGAGATCTACCTTGACAGTATTGACGCGCGCCGTTGCCGCGTTGGCACTGGCGTTCGCAGCGTTCGCGGCGTCACGGGCAAGGTCCAGCTCCTGGGCTGAGATGCCGTCGAAGGCCGCGGCCTCTTCGTTGCGCTGCAGGCTGCGTGTTGCGAATTCGGCGGCGGAGTTTGCCTGATCGAGCGCGGCATTGGCTTCGGCAAGCCGCGCTTCGAGCCGTGCGGTGTCGAGTCTGGCAAGCAGGTCGCCGGCGGATACCGCGGAGCCCTCGTCGACCAGCACCGCCCGCAATTCGCCGGGCAGCTCGAAGCCCATCTGGCTTTGGCGGGTGGCCTCGACGCGACCGATGAACTCGCGAGCAACGGCGTACTCGGATGCGGGCTCGACGGGCCGAATCTCGACCAGGAGGGCTGCGTTTTCAGCGTCCTCGGCGGCTCTCGTATCGCCAATTTCACAACCGCCCAGGGCAACGCTCAGTACAACCAGACAGACTGAAATCATAAGCGTACTGGGTTTCACGCGCCCAATGCTTGTCATAACTGTGGCCTCCAAAGCCTTGTTTGTTGGTGAATTAGCGATATACTGGACTGCATAGTGTGAATTTATAACAGATATACGGAACTGTCTAGTTTGAAAATGAAAGAGAATGTAACAAAGCGGCCCGGACGGCCGAAATCGCCTGAAAAGGCGGCTGCGATTCGACACGCAGCAGCGGACCTGTTCATGGCCGACGGGATGGAACGGACGTCCATGGATGCCATAGCGGCAGCGGCGGGAGTGTCCAAACAGACCGTCTACTCGCATTTCAAGAGCAAAGACGATCTCTTCCGATCCTGCGTCGCGAGCAAGATCAATATGTACAGTCTGGACGCGGCACAGCTGACCTCGAATGGGGACATCGACAGCTTCCTGAGACACGTTGGTCGACAGTACCTGACGCTGTTGAGTGATCCGGGCGTTATCAGAATGTTCCGCTTAATGGCATCGCAGGCCGACAGCCAGCCTGAATCGGCGCGCAGCTTTCATCAAACCGGACCCATTACCACGGCCCATAACATTGGCAAGGTTATCTCAACGCATTTGCCGGACCGGCCGGACAACGATCGACTGGCGGCGCGGGCAACGTCAGAATTTCTTGCGCTCGTTCGCGGCGACTATTTTCTGGAGCTGATTCTCGGTACTCGGGAACAAATACCGGCGCCTGAGATGGATAAGCACATCGAGAATTGCATCAGCCAATTGCATAAGCTCTACAAACTCACCTAGTCGGTGCCGCGATAAGGTCGGCACGGAAATACCCGGAACCACGCACGTTTCCAGTGCCGAAAAACAGGATTCTGTAATAGCCGGTGAAGCTGTTGTCCTGCAAATTGATTGCATCAATCGAAAGTATGATGTTTTGCAGGACGTTTCCTATCACGAGCCAGTTGCAGTAGTTGTTCGGCAGGTAGAGAGCAGCAGTTGTAGCCGTCGCTTCGATTCTCCCTGGGACCTGGCCACAGGACGAAGGCCTGCGGTTGACGGGCGCACTTAGCTTCGTTTCTATATTGACCACGCCGTCTTCCACTGCAGCTTGTTCAACGATTATGTTTTCCAGCTCCATGTTCAAGGGCAGAAACAAGCCGCCCAGGCCGCTGGCGCTGGGGAAAGAGCGCTCGTTGTTGCACAGCCCGGACAGTGGGTCGGCTTCGCAGAGCGCAATCTCATAGGGCAGCGACCGGCCAACGAACAATTCAGTTACCGCTCCTGGTAACGATGCCGTGCTATCGCGCATCTCCACCGTCGGGGCTGCTACAAACTGTTGGGTGCTGCCGCATGCCGATACGACAGGCACGAGAAAAACGAACAGACAAACCTTCGCGATCCTGATCAAGTCACTCTCCTTTTCTAAGTAGAAGCAAGGATGCCGGTGAAAGGCAGGAGAAGGTTTTCGTTCGCGTATCCAGGCGTAACTCTATGTAACCTCGGCGTACGGTCATTCCATAGCAACAGATCGCATTGATAGACAGGAAGCCGGAAGCTGTTAAGCTTCATGGCTACTCGAGACGACGGGAGCGCAGAATGATAAGTCGCAGGGCTTTATTGAAAACCGGGGCGGCGTCTGCGGTCGTCATTGGGCTCGGCGGTGCGTGGTGGGCGACAACAGGCCCCGCGAAAACCGCACGGGAACCGTGGAGCGCCGCCTCGAAAGGGTTCGGGGATCCGCGACTCAACGTGCTCGCATACGCGATTCTTGCCCCTAATCCGCACAATATGCAGCCATGGCGTATCGCGTTGGGCGAGGGCAGCACCTTCACGGTCTATTGCGATCTCGATCGCCTGCTGCCTGAGACGGACCCACCCAATCGCCAGGTAACCATCGGCTTCGGCTGTTTCCTCGAGCTAGTCCGGCAAGCGGCGGCTGAATCCGGTTTGCGCGCAGACATCACCCCGTTTCCCGACGGGGAGCCGCAACCTTTGCTCGACGAAAGACCCGTTGCTCGTGTCGAGTTAGTCGAAGATTCGTCAGTCCAACATGATCCGCTGTTTTCGACGGTGCTTGCTCGTCGAACCAGTCGCCTTGTCTATGACACGTCAAAACCGGTTGCTAACGGCATTCTGGCAGAGCTGCATGCCGTGACGGTCGACGGCGTCGACGTCTTTACATCGTCCGACGAGGCGTTTGTCGGTGATCTTCGCAAGCTGACCGTCGACGCGTGGGATATCGAGTGGTCCACAGCCAGCACCCGACGGGAGAGCATCGAAGTCATGCACGTCGGCAAAGCCGCAGTGGACGCCAAACCCTACGGACTGGCAATTGACGATCGACTGACTTCGACTCTCGGAAAACTCGGCATGATGTCACCGGAAGCCCTGGATGATCCCGAAACGAGCGCCTACAAGGAATCTTTCAAATTCTATGAGCGTGGGTGCCAATCTGCGATGGCGTTTGTGTGGTCGACGACCCCGACGAATACTCGGCTTGCGCAACTTGAAGCGGGCCGAGCCTGGCTAAGAATACAGCTTGCGGCAAATGCCCTCGGATTGTCTTTTCATCCACTGAGCCAGGCGTTGCAGGAGTTTCCCGAGATGGCGGAACATTACCAGCGCGCACATGAGCTGCTTGCACGGAATGAAGGCGAAACCGTGCAGATGCTGGCCAGGCTCGGCTATGCGCCAGGTGTTGGTCCTGCACCTCGGCAGGCACTGGAATCGAAGCTCGTGCAGGTCTGAATATCCGCTCGACAGGATTGCACTCGCTAGAACTCCCGGGTGCGACAGTCAGAACTTGCCAGCAAGCTTCATGATCCACCGGTGAATGGAGTGGTAGCTCGCCTCCGGCTTGACATACATGACGGCGCAGGTCCCGGTCCGGGCGTTCATCCCTTTATCGTCCGCCAGGGCAAGCGCCTCTGGAGTCTCGCGCCCCATGTGGATCCAGACATCCTTGATGCCGGCATCGGCGGCCTTTGCCACCCAGTCCTTCGTGTCTTCTTTCGGTACCTCGAGGACGACGGCATCGACTTTCGCAGGAAGGCCGTCAAGCGTCGCGTACGCATGGTCGCCTTCGATCTCCTCGACGGACGCGTCGACCGCGAAGACCTCTTTGCCAATCTTCTTAAGGCACCGATAAGTGAGGACGGGAAAGTTCTGCTTGGCCTTGTTTCCGACCACGGCGAAGCGATCGTTTTCCCAGAATGTTTCGTAGTTGGATGCCATGGGATACCTCCCGATAAGCAGATAGGAGCAGCGCCGATCCCGGGGCACACCAAGCCGCCGAGGAAACCGGTGCCTGATTCCTGATGACCGTAGATCGGCAGGCGACCTTGCGCAATAAGTAGTGCACGCACGCAGCACAAGCGGCACAGTCGCGAAAGCCACGCTGTCACATGCAGACAAAACAAGGCCGGCCCCCGATGAGAGCCGGCCTTCCTCGTGTTGCTCGAACGCAAGCACAAGTCAAAGAGAATGCGGACTATTCTCCCGGGCAACTGGCGCCGCGGGTCAGCACTGTTTCGTCGCATGCGATGGAAGTAAATCTGACGGCGTCGCTCGTCAGCCGGGTCCCGAACCCAAGGTCCAGGTCGATCCGGTTATCGTCAATACGAGACGGGTTGGGCGGTACAGAAACCAGGGTAAGAGTCCCGGCACCGTGAGCCGACAGTCCCGCCCCGTTTTCAGCCAGGTCCAGTCCGCCTACGATGAGCACAGTGCCGCCGTCTTCGAGCAGCATTCCGACACCGTTTTCCTGCGCAACGAATTTGGCAGTCGCATGAGGACTCAGGATCGCTCCGGCCGGCATGAAAAAGCCAAAGACGCCGTTGTTGTTGGCGGTGATCACATTGGCGCCGCTGCCAAAGAACTGCGAGCCGACAACGCCTAGTGCGGATCCCAGAATTCCGATGCCGGCGAAGCCATTGCCGTCAGCATTGATGCTGGACCCCTGGGCTTCGGGGAAGCTGAGTATCTGCAGTCGCGAATCGTTGATAATCGAGATGCCACTGCCCGCGTTGCCGCTCGCAACGATCTGCGCACCGCGCAGTTCGAAAAAGACCCTGCCATTGGCCGCGAGTCCATCGCCCCCGTTGTTATTCGCACTCAGGCTTCCCCTCGCGACTATAGTCGACCCTGTATACGCGTCCATGCCGCCGACTCTGTTGTTGTCGAGTGCCAGGTCGATTATCTCAAGGTGGGATCGGTCGACCGACAGGCCCACAGTGCCGTTCCCGGTGATCGCAAGGTTCTTTAGTTCACCCTGCGACTGGTGAGTGGCAAGCACGCCCTGATCGGCGCCGTTCTGCACGGTGAAGTTGGCAAGTCGCACGCCGCGGGCACCGTCTATCAAGACCACTGCCTCGCTGGGGGACGCACCCCCGTCGATCGTTGCGCCGTTTTCGCCCCGCAGCGTCAGATGATCGGTCTTGATGACGATCGATTCGTAACAGGTGCCGGAGAAACGAATCGTCTGATACGCGCGGGCGCGGCGGAGCGCTTTTGTCAGGGTTTCGCCACGGTCGCATCGAACGCGCAATCGCCGCCGCGAGTGCTCGCGAATCGATTCGTGATCGGCCGTAGTCCGCTCGATTGATCGGGCATGATCTCCGCGATTCTCCGGGGTCGCCGCAAGTACACTTGCCGATATCAGGAACATTGCGATAGCAGCGAGGGCCGCGAGTACCCAAGTTGTCGTTTTGGTTTTATTCATTAACTTGTCCTTCTCGTGATGGTCGTCTGCAAGGCGCCATTGCCTTGCAGACGCCATGTTCCTGAGCGTGCCGTTAAATGGCCTGCCGATTCGCTGGTATTGATCTGGAGAAAGCCTTCCGAAGCATCCAAGTTGCGGATTTATGGGGGATTGCGGATGTATGACCCGATTGCGGGCCAGGCTTGTACAATCGACCTGACCGCCGTCCCGCCGTGCAGCGGTATCGAGGAGTTAGTCTGTGCCGAACAAATTGAACAGCGTTTTCTGCCTTGGTGACTGGCGTGTGGAGCCCCAGCTGAATCGCCTGTCGATGGCTGGCGCAACTGTTCAGCTCGAGCCGAAATCAATGGAGGTCCTCGTTTATCTTTGCCAGCGGCCGGGAGAGGTCGTGAGTGCCGACGAGATCATTGAAGCTGTCTGGCACGGCCGGCCAATGGGCGACAACCCTGTCTACAAGTCCGTTGCGAAGCTGCGCCGCGCCCTTGGAGATGACGCTGCCAGGCCCAGCTACATAGCCACGGTCGCCAAGAAAGGATATCGGCTTGTCGCCGATGTCGAACCGGCCACTGCGGCGTCGCTCCGGTCCTCAGGCCGTCGCAGACCCGCATCGCTGGCGCGCACATTCCTGCCTGTGGCGGCTGCAATGCTGTTCGGTGTCGCTCTCGCGGCGGCAATCTTCTGGCGGCCGCTCGAGGAGCCACTCGAACTGCGTTTCTTGTCGAGCTTCAGCGGTTCTCACAGCGAGCCGAGCTTCGCACCGGACGGCGAGTCCATAGCCTTTGTGAGCGACGCGGACGGTATTCCGCATATCTGGACGCTGGGCTTCGAGGATCAGGCGCCGCGTCAACTGACGGAAGGCGCCCGGCCAGACACGCGACCACGATGGTCTCCCGGCGGGGACTCCATTCTTTTCATGCGTGGAGGCAGTGTCTGGTCGGTCCCCGCTGCGGGTGGCGAAGCAATTGAAATACTGCGTAATGCCTACAATCCCAACTGGTCTCGTGATGGCTCGCGCATCGTTTTCGAGCGTCGATTTGAGGTCTGGACTGCGAATGCCGACGGGGGGCAGCAGACTCGCGTCTCTGGCGTACCCCGCAGGGAGCTGCCTCTTGCACCACGATGGCCGGCGTTCTCGCCTGGCGGCAATGAAATTGTCTACCTTGATGCAGACACGACGCCGTTTGCCGATCTGTGGCGAGTGGCGCTCGACGGCGGCACGCCGGAGCGATTGACCGTTTCTCCTGCGCTCGCAAGTGCCCCGGTATGGGCTCCCGACGGTCAACACATCATCTATTCGTCGCAGCGAGGCGGAAGCCGAACTCTGTGGCAAGTTAACGTAGATGACGGCACCGCACGCCCGCTCCTGACCGGAAGTGGAGATGATGATTTCCCGGACGTCAGTGCAGACGGCACGAAGCTGATCTATTCCAATCGTCGTGAACGCTTTGCGGTCGTGCGCAGCGATGCGGAGAGCGGTCAGAATGACACACTCCATGAATCGAGACAGCTAATCATTGCGCCGGAGCTGTCGCCAGATCGAACTCAGATCGCATTTATGGCCCTGGCTCGGGGTGGCGGCGTGCAGCTCTACACAATGCCATTGTCCGGTGGTACTCCGATGCAGGTGACCCGCGATTCACTCGCTACGCATGCGATCCCCCGCTGGGCGGCAGATGCACAGCACCTCTATTTCTACTACACGCGCAACGGACTCGCGTTCGCCAAGGTCAATACCGCCGGCGGCGAGCCAGAAGTCGTTGTGCCCGGCTGGGATTGGAGTGTATCTAACGGGGCGAGCGTGTCCCCCGATGAAACGCGAGCGGTCTATTCCAGGCTGACCGGCCAGGTACCCGTGCAGACGATGCTCAGAGACCTTGAAAGCTCCGAGGACAGGGCATTTTATGCCACGCTCGAGTATCCAAGGTGGTCGCGTGACGGCGAAAATATCATCGGAGCGCTTCATGTGGACCAGCGGTTTCCCGGCGATATCGCTGTGTGCCCGATCGAGGGTCCAAATTGCCAGATCATTGCCCCTGATGCACGCATTCCGATGTTCAGCGCTGACGAATCGCAAATCTACTATGTCAGGGGCTTCGGTCGGGAACAGGAGTTATTCGTCTCGTCGGTCGATGGCACCGGAGCAGAAAGCAAGGTACTGACCATGGCGCCGTTGTTTCCGCTTGGACCGTTCTACGACGTCACGCCGAACGGGGAAATTGTCTGGGTGCGGTACGAGCAGGAGCCCAGCGAACTGTGGTTGACCGATCTGTAGCACGATGCGCACATTCGATCGTGCCCTGGAGCATACTCCTGACCCAGGGATTTTTTTCGCAGGGATCAATGTAAGGGCCCCTTTATTGTCAATGGAAATGGCCATAGATAAACTGAAGATAGGGAAGGGGCTACATACAGGTGAAGGATCCAGTCCGAGCACTAGCTAGGGACGCAATTAACAGCTTGCGCGACCTGACCCCGATCATTGTCGTGATCGGCGTATTCCAGACGTTTGTCATTCGCCAGCCGGTCGAGGGCTTGCTATCGATCATCAGCGGTGGGCTGCTTGTATTTGCCGGGCTCACGTTTTTCATCTTCGGTCTGCGACTCGCGCTGTTTCCGGTCGGGCAGGAACTTGCGAGCTCGCTCGCGCGAAAAGGCAGCTTGTTCTGGCTGATTTCCTTCGCGTTCCTGCTCGGTTTCGGTACCACGGTAGCTGAGCCGGCGCTCATCGCCGTGGCCGCCGAGGCGGCGGCGGTAGCCGCGGATGCCAAAGTGATCGCGAGCACGTCCGAGGCCATGGACGACTACGCGTTTGGCCTGCGCATGACCGTTGCGCTTGCTGTCGGCGTTGCGCTCGTACTGGGCGTGTTTCGCATCATCACTAACCTGTCGCTGCCGCTGTTGATCATCAGCGGTTATACGCTAGTGGTACTCCTCACTGCGATTGCACCGCCAGAGATCATCGGCATCGCCTACGATTCCGGCGGTGTGACGACCTCGACGGTCACCGTTCCGCTGGTCACTGCGCTCGGCGTCGGGCTTGCCAGCTCCCTGAAGGGCAGAAACCCGATGCTCGACGGTTTCGGCCTGATCGCCTTTGCCTCATTGACGCCGATTCTATTCGTGCTGATCTACGGCATGGTGGTCTGATGGATTTTGTCGTTAACACACTGATCTTCGTCGGCGACAGCGCGCTGGACGTGCTGCCAATTGTCGCTTTTCTCTTCGTGTTTCACTGGTTCGTCATCGGCGAGAAAATGCCTGGCGGAGGCAAGATCATCGTTGGGTTCCTGTTCGTCGTCGTCGGGCTGGGCCTGTTCCTCGAAGGCCTCACGCAGAGCCTGTTTCCGCTCGGGCGGATGATGGCTGAGCAGCTGACGCATCCGGAGTTCCTGCTTGACACGGTGGCGCACGCCGCCGCCGAATTTTCCTGGCAGGATTTCTACTGGGTCTACATTTTTGCATTGACAGTCGGGTTTTCGACGGCCATGGCGGAACCTTCACTGATGGCCGTGGCGATGAAGGCCAATACCGTCTCTGGCGGAGCAATCGGTGTCGTAGGATTGCGTGTTGCGGTGGCCATTGGCGCCGGCATCGGCGTCAGTCTGGGCTGCTTTCGTATTATCACAGGCCTGCCGTTGCCGTACTTCATCGCGGCCGGATATTTCATTGTCATCCTGCAGACGATGACAGCCCCGAAAGAGATCGTGCCGTTGGCATACGACTCGGGAGGTGTGACGACATCGACCGTCACGGTACCTTTGGTGGCAGCGCTCGGGCTTGGGCTGGCCGACGCCGTGCCGGGCCGCAGCCCTTTGCTGGACGGCTTCGGCCTGATTGCCTTTACGGCACTGTTTCCGATCATTACGGTGCTCGCTTACGGCCAGGTCGCCATACTTCGAGAACGCGTTTCGAGAGCGAAGCGGTCAGATGGCAATTCGGAGTAATAACACCGCCAAAATCGCCCTACAGGTATAGCCACCAGAGGGCGACGGAGAGGGTCAACCACAGCAGCAGCTGCAAAGGTAATCCCGCTCTGAAGAAATCCGAAAAGTGATAGCCGCCGGCGGCCATGACGAGCAAATTCGTCTGGTAGCCAATTGGCGTCAGATAACTCATGTTTGCACCGAACAACACGGCGAGTACGAACGGCAGCGCAGGCATTCCGAGCTCTGCGGAAATGCTTATCGCGATCGGCGTGGCGATGACCGCGATGGCATTGTTGGTGACAACTTCAGTCAAAAGCGCAGTCATGAGCAGCAAGCCGCTGAGAATCACCGGGGGCGGCAGCTCGCCGATAATGGCGACCAGTCCCACGGCCAGCTCCTGGGCAGCTCCAGTGACCGTCAATGCCGTGCCCAGTGCCAGACTGGCCACAATGACGAGGACGATTCGTAGGTCAATGGCGCTCCAGGCTTCGTCCCAGGTCAGGCAACGCCCAGCGAGCATTACTCCGACGCCGAGCAGGGCGCTCGTGAGAATGGGCAGCAGGCCCAGAGCTGCTACCAGCACAACGCCGACCATGGTTCCAATAGCGAGGCGTGCGTGATCGGATCGCGGTATGCGAATAGTTCGCGCAAGAATAAGAATCCGTGGCGTCTCGATGAGTTCATTGACTTGCTGGCGCGGCCCCTGCATTAGCAGCACGTCGCCGTTGCGTAGCCGAGGATCACGCAGCCGCTCCAGCGCCGCGACCCTGTGGACACCAGGTCGGTACCACCCGATTGGAGTGAGGTCCCGCAGCTCGGTTCGTTGCGCCTGGCTGAGTTTCTTGCCGTGCAATGGCGAGTCGCGCGTAACCACCACTTCCACGACCCGCTCGTCTGGCACTCGAGTCAGTTTGCCCGTGCGTTCGGTACTGCCGAGCAATCGCTGTGCAGCATGAATCGCCTCTGGTGTGCCGCGAATCTGTAGTTTGTCGCCAACCTGTAGCTCGAGTGTCGGCAGTCGTACCAGCTCGATTTCCGGACTGCGCTCAATACGGACAATCCTGACGTCAGGCCCGAGAGTATGGACAATCTCGCTCAGGGGTTTGCCTTCAAACGCACGGTCGTCCCCGATTTCGACAACGGAATTGAACAGCCGCGGCGCCGTGTCGGCGAGCAGCGATGGTCGGGTAGGGAGCAACTTCGGGGCCAATAGCCACAAGTAGAAAAGACCGACAATGGCGGCGAGCGCAGCGGGCGCGATGAAATCGAACATCTGGAGCCGCGGCAGGCCATATTCCTCGGATACCGATACGATCAAGAGGTTTGTCGAAGTCCCGATCGTCGTGCTCATTCCGCCAATGATCGTCGCGAAGCCAACAGGCATCAGTATCTTGGAAGGCGAAATCTCGACGCGGTGTGCTACGCCGACGAGGATAGGAAGCATCATAACGACGATCGGCGTGTTGTTGGCGAAAGCACTTGTGAATGCTGCGAACACGAGAGTGGCGAGCAGGGCCAGCTTGCGGCGGCCAAGCCAGACCTGGCTCAGCCATTTCCCGACAGCGTGCAACGCGCCACTGATTTCCACACCCTTGGCAAGGACCAGCAACAGGCAGATCGTGATCAGTGCTTCATTGCCAAAGCCACGGAGAAATGTCGCGCCAGATACCGGCACCGCGGATTCGAGTGGGAATAATTCGAACAGAAGAACTATCGCGATGAGTATCGCGATACACGAGTACTCAAGCGGGATTTCGTTCCGCGAGAACAGGACCAGTGCGCCAATGCTTAGCAGGATTGTCGCAAGTGCATGAGGTTCCAACGCCATGGAGGACCCTCCCGAACTGATCGACATGCGATGTATCGAGCAATGACGGTGATTATAGCCGAATGTTGTCGGCGGCCGGGGGCGGACGGGCCTTTGCCGTGACGGCGTTGCTATTCCTTTAGCGTCACCGGGCTGGTAAATCCTGGCGGTTTGATGGTCAGAACGGAGCAGTCGAGCTCCCCGAGAATGCTTTCCGCCGTATTCCCCATGAAGAAGCCGTCAATTCCGGTTCGCGCGACGGTTCCCATTACAACCAGGTCAACCTCCAGGTCGCGAGCCAGCTCCGGTACCACGTATTGCGCAGGTCCTTTGACAACGTGAAGTTCCAGGTCCGGACCGTCAGTGCTATCCGCATCTGGCGATGTGCCGCAGTCCTTCACGAGGTCTTCCAGCCAGCGCCTTCGTCCGTTGGCTTCCTCTTCCAGCATTGCCTCGAACTCCGTTTCCGAAAAATCCCATTTGTGAGTCCTCAGGAGCGATTCGCCAAACACTTCCCACGCGTGCACTACGTGCGCATCGCCGTATTCCGCGAGCGCCATCGACGTGGACATTTCCAGAATCTGGCGGTTAAGCGTGTCCTTTACCGGTTCCTCCGGATCCTGGTCAACGGCGGCCAGAATGCGCTGGTATTTCGGACGCTCCGTCGGCTTGACGATCCAGACGGGACACGGGCACTTGCGCATCAGGTGCTTGTCTGTGCTGCTGAACAATATCTCCCGCAGGCTGCTGTCGGCGTCGGCACTCTTGATGATCAAATCGTGATTATCCCGCAACGCTTGCCGGATTATCTCGATGAACGGTTTTCCGACAAGCACCTTCGTGTCTACGGAGACTCCGTTGGTATCGACGGAGGCGATAGTGTCCTGCAGCCAGTCTTGTAGCTTTGCGACGGCGACTTCGAGGACTTCGCCTGGTGTGATCGTGACAACCCCCATCCGCACCTCGTTGGGGATTTTGTCAACGATAGCGCATACGGTCAGGCGGGCCCGGTTGCTCTTCGCGAGCGTGGCGCCGCGTTGCAACGCGGCGGAGTAGTCCGAACGTTCGTCGACGACAAGCAGGATATTGGAGAATCGTCTCACCACTGATCCTCAGTTGAGTTCCTGGAAAATCTTACTGAAGCCGGGCATACGCGACAATGGCCACTAGTACGTACCGACCTCCATATTCAACAGATCGCTGGTTTGTTGATTCTGGCGCTTGCGCTCGTGACTAGCTGATCGAATACGAAACCGCGTCACGTACTCAATGAGAACCGGGTGATTATCAGCGGCGCGAACTTCGGGGACTATTTCACCGGGTTTTCATGTGTGTGAAGTACACAAAGAAACTCGTGATGATTGCGACTGATGAGAATATCGTCATTACGGTCCCCGGAACGAAATTCACGAATCCGCCTAAATCCAGGAACACGAAATAGCCAACGTCCGCCAGCCCGCCCACCAGGGCGGCAAGGAAAATCGCGGATCGAGATCGCCGCCATACGAAGAACGCGCAGATCGTAGTAACGCAGCCGATCCACAGAAGGTTGAATCCATGTTGATTGATTATTGCCCCAGCGGCTGCTGGATAGTCGACATCGAGCACTGATGGCTCGACTGCGTCTGCGATTCCCTGCACCGCCATTGGCGTGTCCTGCGCGATAGTAATGATACCCGCAAATGCGTGGACCAAACCCCAGATTACCCAAAGTATCGCTGCTATACGCAGAAGCGCTCGTCCGGATTCCTTCGTCTGCACTGTCATGATTAAACCTCTTTGTAACGTTTTTGGTTGCAAAATGAGTCAAAAAAAACTCACGCGGATGGCTGGCTCCTGACCGCTCTGGTGATTCGTTTTCGAACGACGCGATCCATCTGCGCGACTGTTACCGTTTCCAATTTGGCAAGCAAGGCTTCTTCTGCCTCGGCAAAGAGCTCGTTGAGGTAATTGCCCAGCACGGGCGCTACCGCACCTGAACACTTCGCCGAGTACTCAGGAAGCACCGGCTTGTCATCGTACACCGCCTCGAAGACCTCTCTCAGGTTGATAGCCGATGCCTCCCTTGCCAAGACGCTTCCTCCATTGACGCCTCTGCGGGTAGCGACAAGCCCAGCTTGTCGCAGCCTGCTTAGAACACGACGCAGCAGCACCGGGCTTGTCCCGTAGACTCTTGCCATCTTTTCAGACGTCAACGGTGCTCCTTTTGCGGAGGCCAGAAAGCCAACAATGTGCAGGGCAATTGGCAGTTGGTTGTTCACGCCCGTTTTTGTAACAAAAAGAGTTGCTAATAGCAATTAAAGATAGACTTTCTAGCGCAATGGAATGCCAGGGGCGTTGGGTGTGGATTTAATACAGCGATGCGCTCCGCCACGTATCCGCGACGGCATCCTGCCGCCGTCATCGTCGTTCGAGCAGCGAATAGAGCATCTTTTCGATCAGGACGCGTGTTTCTTCCTGTGATTCGGGCGTGACCGCATCTGCTCCGGTTTCACTCGGCGCGGTTTGTGTGTCTTCGCGCAACAGCCGCTGATCCAGGCTTGCCAGAGCACCGCTTGCAGCAGCTCGGGCAGTTGCGAGACTGTCCTTGATGTTCTTGGGTCCGCTGCCGCAACCGGCTACAAAGACGCCCGGTCGAGTTGTGGTTGCGTCGGAGGCATCGGCGTCGGGCAGGGCAATGTAGCCATTCTGATGCAGTTCCACCTCCGCCAGCCTGGCCAGTTCAGGGAGCCCCTCCGAGGGTCCCACATCTGAGCAGAGCACCACCACGTCATAGGTGTCCCGAACATATTGCTGCGTTGAAAGATTCTGGTACGAGACGGCCAGGCAGTCATCTTCATCCGGGTCTGTCTCAAACATTGTCCCCGGGCACACTTCTATCCCGAGCCGATCAGCGATCTGTCGCGCGTCGGTGTGATCTTTCTCGTCGACCATCTTCGACAGCACCAACAACACGACCTTGCCAACGTCCTGCTCCAGGAGCTGGTGTACCTGGCTGGCAACAATGTAAAGCGCAAACTGCGACGGATTGTCCATCACGAAAAGAATGCTGTCCGGATAGTCTTCGTTTGACAGCTTCGATGCATAGCCGCCGGTAGGGCCGGGCGATTCCAGCAGCCGCTGCAGTTCAGCCGATGTGACGATATCGGCGTGGCTCCCGTATCCGAGGTCAGCGTGGGATGCGCCATCCTCTACCTGAAACCCCGGTGCGAGAATAATTGCGCCAACGTGACGTTCAAGCAGGGTTTCAACGGGCAGGTCAAAATGAATGGCGTCGTCTTCACAAACCTCCACGCACTGCTGACAAGGTAAGTAGTTGGGCGGCGTATTTAGACAACTGTCAATATCAATGGTGTATTCCGGGGGCAACGTGTCTGGCAACGGCGTATATATCGCTTTCCTGTAGGTCAGACCTGCATCGTATTCATTTGCCGATACGGCGGGGCAAACCTTGTGGCAAAGTTTGCAACGCGTGCATGCGTCAGTGACAAACCGGCCCCGTTGACGGATGGCAACGTCAAAGTTGCCGGGCCCGCCTTCGACGCGGTCGAGATTCGACAATGTCAGGATCTCGATTCTTTCGTTCTTGTCGAGTGCCTCGAGCAATGGGACTCCTTCGCCCTCGGCACGATCGCCGATAGCCGAAGATTTGATCATTGCCGCTGCCAGCTTGCCGCCAACGACAGGCCCCTCTTCGACCAGGTGAACTCGAGCACCAGCGTTCGCGCATTCCATTGCGGCGTGGAGTCCGGCTACGCCGCCACCAACAATTAGAATTGAATCTGTCATGTCGTTGCTTCGCCCTGTGCGAATCGAATGCCTGCGTCGAGGGCTTTCAGGTCCAGGTCCAGAACGTGCGGCTTGACGGTCGAGCGGATCGCCTCTTCCACTGACTCCCGACTCACGACGCCGGTCTTACCGACCAGGCAGCCGAGCATCACAATGTTGGCGACGATCTTGCTACCAAGCTCTTCGGCAATCTTTGTCGCCGGTATGACGATGGCTTCGGAGTCTTCCGCCGAGGGTCTTACCAGGCTCTCATCGACGATCAACGTGCCGCCCGATCGCAGTTGCGGCCGAAACTTGGTATAGGCGTCCTGAAACAGCACGGCCAGTGCGTCTGCTTTTGTCACAAATGGGTAATCAACCGCGGTGTCCGAGATCACGACGTCTGCCCTGGCGGCTCCGCCACGCGCCTCCGGACCATAGGTTTGCGTACTGACCGCCTCTTTGCCATCGAACAAAGCCGCAGCCTTGCCGAGCAGGCGCGCGACCAGCACGATGCCCTGGCCGCCGACGCCCCCGAAACGAACCTGGTAATTCGTGGTTGCCGTATTCATTCCCGAATTACTCCATAAAGGCGTCGCGTTCGACGTCGACGAAGTTGCCGACGACGATGGGCTTGCTGTCGTCCAGCAGGTCGATGTCGATATCTTCAAGGTTCGGTGCGCCGTTCTCGACCTGGCAGCGTTCGCGGTAGATTTCGACCTCGTGCAGGCCATCGCCGATCTTGTTGGCGCGACCGAAACTGGTCGGGCAGGGCGCCAGAATCTCGATGAAGCAGAAGCCGGGTTTTTCCATCGACCGCACCAACGCGTCGAGAAACTCGCGCACGTGCAGTATGGTCCAGCGCGCGACGAAAATAGCGCCGGTGGCCTTCGCCAGGTAGGGGAGATTGAACGGTCGTTCCACGGC
>JAAUYD010100615.1_pt1 | contig 18872 bp, 15 predicted proteins | sample 7278101 | NCBI WGS metagenome assembly JAAUYD01 (sample SAMN14350128, study PRJNA611818) | marine sediment metagenome | isolation source: surface marine sediment (0.6m) | place: French Polynesia: Moorea | collected 2018-08
GTATAGTTTAGTTCGTATAGCAGACTGAAACCGATAATATCGAATTGCTTAAGCGGACATTGTGATTCAAGTGAAAATAAGTCGAGGTCATTGGCCCTCAATTGCTCTTGCATATCGACATCAGGTGTGAAAACACGTTCTGCGGCAATGTCCCGATGAGCATTCAATCGTTCGTAAAGAATCTGCATCCCGAAATGCGAAGTACCGATTTCATACATATCGGGAAATGCCAACGCCACCCGAAGTTTAACTTTGCGGAGATCTTTTTTGATCCGGTTGATTTCGCTGCCCAGATAGCGACTTGGCTGCTTGACAAGCGGAAGAATGTCTTGTTTCAATTTATTCGTCATAACCCATTCTAACGACGACAACAGCCACAGAATGACCGCACGTCCGGCTGATTTAAGAACAAATGTTAATTATAACGAATTAAAAAAGATATATCCAGAATTCAATGGGCGAGATTGATAAATAGTGAGGAAAAAATGAAACCTAAAAATAACAAGGGTGGCCATGCAACATCAGCCACCCTTAATTTGAACCGATAAGTCTCTTAATTACAACACCTTATTTGACCCGACCTTCCCGCCAGGCTTTTATGAGTTTGTCGTAATTTACCGTGATCCCCTGTGGTTTTTCGTCAACCTTGGCTTTGGGTGAACCTGGTTGACTCAACCAGAATTCGGGATCTTTTTTCTCATTTAATTTCGGTCCGCACTCTTTTTGAATGTTGGCCCGTTGAATTCTCTCCAACACACGATCTTGCTCACGGGCAAGGTTGTCCATGGCGGTACTAACGGTTACCTCACCGGAAACGGCTTCCCCGACATTTTGCCACCACAATTGGGCCAGTTTTGGATAATCAGGGACATTGGTGCCGGTTGGTGTCCAAGCGACCCGGGCCGGGCTACGATAAAATTCAACCAATCCACCCAATTTGGGTGCCCGCTCGGTAAATGATGTATGATTAATATCACTGTCGCGAATGGGTGTGAGGCCCACGTGGGTTTTCTTCAGTGAGGTCGTTTTGGCTACGCAAAATTGCGCAAATAGCCAAGCGGCCTTACGCCTTTCCAGCGGCGTGCTTTTCATCAATGTCCAAGAACCGCAATCCTGATACCCGAGTTTCATCCCCTCTTCCCAATAAGGTCCGTGAGGCGAAGGAGCCATGCGCCACTTGGGTGTTCCGTCTTCATTCACCGTCGGTCCCGGTTTGACCATATCGGAGGTAAACGCCGTATACCAAAAAATCTGTTGGGCCACGTGTCCCTTGGCCAAAACGGGCAGATAAGTATAAAAATCCATTCCGAGAGCACCGGGAGGAGCATATTTCCTGAGCCACTCCATATATTTACGCAACGAATATTTAGCGGCCGGACCATTGGCGGCGCCGCCACGTTCCACGCTGGCACCTACCGGCGAGCAGCCATCCACCCGAATTCCCCATTCATCCACTGGCTTCCCGTTGGGGATTCCTTTATCACCGGCACCAGCCATCGACAACCAGGCGTCCGTAAAACGCCAACCCAGATCGGGCGCCTTTTTGCCGTAATCGTTGTGACCGTAAATGGCTTTACCGTCAATTTCACTTATATGCTCGCTGAAAAATTCGGCAATGTCCTCATAAGCGGACCAATTTACCGGCACGCCAAGCTCATATCCATAAATTTCTTTGAACTTCTTTTTAAAGTCATCTCGATTGAACCAGTCGTATCGAAACCAATAGAGGTTGGCAAACTGCTGGTCTGGCAGTTGATACAATTTTCCGTCTGGACCGGTGGTGAACGATTTACCCATAAAATCATCCACATCTAATGTCGGCAAGGTCACATCTTTACCCTCACCCGCCATAAAATCCGATAGAGGAACGACATGACCATAACGCATATGGGTGCCGATAAGGTCGGAATCGTTGATATAAGCATCGTATAAATTTTTACCGGAGGCCCATTGGGACTGCAACTTCTCAATAACATCACCCTCCTGAATCAGGTCAAAGGAAACCTTGATGCCGGTAATCTCTTCAAACGCCTTCGCCAGCACTTTGGCCTCGTACTCATGCGTCGGAATGGTTTCAGACACGACCTTGATATTCATGCCCTTGAAAGGCTTGGCCGCATTGATAAACCATTCCATCTCTTTCATTTGCTCTTCTTTGCTTAATGTGGATGGTTGAAATTCCTCATCCACCCACTTTTTAGCGGCTGCCATATCAGCCAAAGCGTTGCCAGAGACAAAGGCAAGCAAGACCATCATGACACTCGCCGCTAAAAGGCCCTTCTTCTTTTTCATTATACTCCAGCCCATTTTTCTCCCCTCCTTACGGCCTTCAATGTTGTTCGCCCCCATTGTCAATATCGCCGGCGAGAAGGCCGCTGACGCTAAGCGATATATGACGTTTACCCAATTTTTGCTATCTCATGTACAGGGATTGTTGGCCAAACCATTCAGTTCAGTGAAACATTATTGATCAAAATCAAGTTTTTGACTGAATGACAGGGCCTTTCTTCTGGTGAGCGTTATTTAAAAGCACTCTAAAACGATTTGACTAAAAAGGTCCTTACGGACGCCTCTTTTTTTCATCCCCACCGCATAACGATAACAATCCAACACACCGCTATAGGCATTGCCAGCCAAAGGTTGAGATCCGTCAAGCCTAACCAGGCAAGGTGGATATAAGCACTGCCCAGCAACCCTAAAAAAAAACGCGTACCGCGCGTGGTGGGGATCATGAGAAAACCCCTGCGCTCGATCGTTGGTGATGTCAGTTCCCAGATCAACATACCGCACAGCATCAAAAAAATGGTGATGAAAAAGATAGCCGTCGGCTTTGTCCAATACATCCAATCAAGGCCCATAGTGAATTTCCCTTACACGCGGCCCAAGGCAAAGCCTTTAGCCAGATGGTTACGAACAAACCAGATTACTAATGCTCCCGGTACAATCGTCAGCGTTCCGGCAGCGGCCAGTAAACCCCAATCCAAACCCGTCGCGCTGATCGTTCGCGTCATGGTGGCAGTAATGGGCTTTGCTTCAGTGATAGTGAGTGTACGTGCGAAGAGTAGTTCTACCCAACTGAACATAAAACAGAAAAAGGCGGTCACCCCAACGCCGGCGCGAATCAGCGGAATGAAAATAGTGATAAAAAACCGTGGAAAACTGTACCCGTCGATAAAAGCGGTTTCATCGATCTCCTTGGGAATACCTGACATAAAGCCTTCTAGAATCCAAATGGCCAACGGAACATTAAACAGACAATGGGCCAGCGCCACTGCCAGGTGGGTATCCATCAGGTTAATGGTGGAATAAAGTTGTAAGTAGGGTAGCAAAAAAACAGCCGGTGGGGCCATGCGGTTGGTTAACAACCAAAAGAACATCTGCCCATCACCCAGAAATTTATATCGCGAAAATGCATATGCTGCCGGCAAAGCAAAAGCAAGAGACATAACCGTATTCATACTGACATAAATCAAAGCATTAATGTAGGCCATGTACCAGGTCGGATCGGTAAAAATTTTGATATAGTTTTTCAGCGTCAGGTCGGCCGGATAAAGAGCGAAATCAGCAAGGATGTCGGCGTTGGTCCTTAAGGACATGTTCAACATCCAATATATAGGAAGAATCAGTAGCCCGAAATAGAGACAGAGTGCAATGGTCCTTTTTTGCATTTTTAAGATTTCTCCCCTCTACCCACATTGAGCAAGGCCTGATAAAAAATAAAACTGAAAAGCAGTACAATCAAAAAATAAATCAGGGAGAACGCTGCTGCCGGCCCCAAATCAAATTGTTTGGTGGCGAGCTTATCCAGATAAATTGAAAGAAAGGTCGTCGTATTTCCGGGGCCACCACCCGTCAGAGCAAACGGTTCGGCAAATATGAGAAAACTGTCCATCCAGCGCAACATGACAGCTATCGTTAAAACACCTCTCATTTTAGGAAGCTGAATGTAGAAAAAAGTGGCCCAGGCCGATGCCCCGTCAATCTTCGCGGCTTGGTAGTAAGCCTCCGGAATGGCCCGAAGACCGGCATATGCCAAAAGTGCTACCAGAGGGGTCCAATGCCAAATCTCCATGGCGAGCAAAGTAATCCAGGCGTATAGAGGTCTGGCCGTATGATCGAAGGGCACCTCTAGTAAATCAAGGCTGTTTATTCCAACACCAAAAAGCCCGATATCTGGCCGTGTGAAAATAATCCAGATGGTGCCAATTACATTCCAGGGTATTACCAGAGGCAGTGCCAGTGTCACCAAAGACGCCGAGACGCCCCAGCCCCGTTTGGGCATCGCCAGTGCAATCATGATCCCCAGGGGTATCTCGATCAGAAGGACGAGCCCAGAAAATAAAAATTGTCGCCAGAGCGCATCGTGCAGACGATTGTTACTCAACATCTCCTCGAACCATTCGGTCCCAACGAAATAAGCTTCACCGGGGCCAAAAATATCCTGGATCGAATAGTTAACCACGCTCATCAGCGGGATTATGGCACTGAAAGCGACGATGGTAAAAGCAGGCAGCACCAGAAACCAGGCTCTATTGTCTTGCCATTTATCCATATCGCCGTTCCTTCTATTTTATCAGATGCTCGTCACAATAAAGTCTGGTCCATTGCAGAGGAAAAGCAACCCAGACCTTTTCAGCGTTTATCGCCTTATCTTCTGAAAGTCTTGCCGTAATCGTTTGGCCGCCCAGTTTTAAGGTGGCAATTTTATAACTACCCTGGTCATCCATTGACTTGAGTTCCGCCGGGATGCCATGTTCACCCCTTTCCATACTCACATCCACAAACATCGGCCGAATACCCAATTCCAGTTTACCGTTCGTCGCGCGACCCTTGGCTGCCAGTTTTTCATCCAACGGTACGGTAATTCCATTAAACCGTGCCCCATTCCCTTCGATGTCGCATTCAATAAAGTTCATCCCCGGACTACCAATGAAATAGCCTACGAATTTGTGTTCCGGATATTCGAAAAGATCCTCAGGGGAGCCGATTTGTACGATTTCGCCGTCATACATAATGACCACTTTATCAGCGAAGGTCAGAGCTTCTGACTGATCGTGGGTAACATATATAAAGGTTAGCGCTAGTTGCTCATGAATTTCTTTCAATTTGCGCCGCAAAAGCCACTTTAAATGGGGATCAATGACCGTCAAAGGTTCGTCAAATAAAATAGCAGCCACATCGCTTCGAACCAGTCCGCGACCCAACGATATTTTTTGCTTGGCATCGGCGGATAGGCCTGCCGCTCTTTTATTGAGATAGGGCGTTAACTCCAAAATTTCCGCCACTTCGTGGACCCGCTCATCCACCTCCCTGCCCCGCTGACCACGATTGCGCAGGGGAAAGGCCAAATTATCAAAAACGGTCATGGTGTCGTACAACACCGGAAACTGAAAAACTTGCGCTATATTACGTTTTTCAGGTAGAAGGGTGGTAACGTCGACACCGTTATACAAGACCTGTCCTTTGGTCGGTGTCAGCAAACCTGAAATGATGTTCAACAAGGTGGTTTTCCCGCACCCTGACGGCCCTAGCAGTGCATATGCGCCACCATCTTCCCAAACCGTATGTATTCGTTTGAGTGCATATTCCGACTCGCTTTGGGTATTGGGCGAATAGCTGTGGGCTAATTCTCTGAGCTCGATTCGCGCCATTCTAAACTCCTGCCTGGGTCATCAGTTAGAACCCTCTGCAAAACCCGACTGAATCGGTGACGCAACCAACCGACCGGATCGATCGTACACAAAGAAACGATCCGGACTGACATGGATCTTTATATCGGTTCCAAGTCGGAGCGGATGAATCCCAACTTCCTGAACCACGATTTTAGCATCCGCGTGGTTGACGTGGATGAATGTTTCCGAACCATTTATTTCAGCCAACTCTACTTTGGCATTGATTACCACATCTTTATCGGCGACCCTGTTTAGAAAGAGATGATTGGATCGAACACCGAAGATGTAGTCCCCTTCGGATATCTTTGACATATGACCTTCCAAGGGAATGGTGATACCCTCCCCTAATCGGGCACGTCCGTCCTGAATAATGCCTTTAAGGTAATTGATGGGCGGGTCGCTGAATACTTCCGCAACCTTAAGGGTTTCAGGATGATGATAAACAGTCGGTGTAGGGCCGGTTTGTAAAATATATCCTTCATCCAGCACGGCAACATGCCCACCAAGCATCAACGCCTCGGTTGGTTCAGTGGTGGTATAAACGACAACCGCTTTTCGCCGCGAGAAAATATCCTGAAGTTCGACGCGTAACTCCTCCCGAAGCTTATAGTCCAAATTGACCAAAGGCTCGTCCATTAACAGCAGTTGCGTCTCTTTAATGAGCGCCCTTGCTATGGCGGTACGCTGTTGCTGGCCGCCGGAAAGCTCAGCCGGTAAACGCTCCAGGAGTTCCTCAATATGAAGCATCTCGGCAATTTCATGCACCTTTCGATCAATTTCGGCCTTCTTGACACCGGCAATTTTCAATGGCGATGCGATGTTATTATATATGGTAAGGGACGGATAGTTGATAAACTGCTGGTAGACCATGGCGACGCTTCGTTTTCGAACCGACACACCAGTTACATCTTTATCATCAACCAACACCTTGCCCCGGGTGGGTTTGTCCAGCCCGGCCATAATGCGCAACAACGATGTTTTTCCTGCCAGCGTGCGACCCAAAAGGACATTCGGTACATCCGCTTCCAGCGAAAGATTGATCGCCCTTAAGTGGTCTTGGCCTCCGACAACCTTATCGATGTTCTCAAGTCTTAGTCCTATCACAAGTACTCCGGGATAACGACAAAGGGGAAAAGGCCAACTATCATAATTTGAGTATTTTTTTGGACGATAGCAGCCGCTGAAGCCTAATCATAATATATACCGCTCTCTATCACCATCGAATTATTTTCGCAAGTGAAAATTATAAAAATAATTTTCACTTTTTAACAAAAATCAACATCGCAATAACAATCACTATATTTTTATAATTCACTCCCCGGATGATGACGTTAACCCATCAACATTACTCACAAACAGATCGACATTCGCTTCTTCTATTATTTTCTTGAGGGCGGCGGGAGGTTCCCGATCCGTGAATAGGGCATCAACTTCAGTAATGTTTCCCAAACGCACCATGGCATTCCGACCGAATTTGGTATGGTCGGTTGCTAAGAATACTTTACGGCTGTTATCAATAATGGCGCGTGCGGCCCGAACCTCGCGATAATCAAAGTCCAAAAGAGCTCCATCGGAATCAATGCCACTAATACCGATAATGCCATAATCGACCCTAAATTGTTCTATAAAATCAATTGTTAAGGGACCAATAACCCCACCGTCACGATGACGAACCAGGCCGCCCGCCACGAAAACCTCGAAATTATTATTGGAGGCAAGGATGGCGGCAACGTTGATATTGTTGGTAATGACCCGAAGGCTGCTTTGAGGGTTGAGGGCTTTGGCGATGGTTTCAGTGGTCGTTCCGATATTGATAAAAAGCGAGGCCTGATCAGGGATATGGGAAGCCACCATTTGGGCAATGCTTTTTTTTTCATTGAAACACAATGTCTTACGGTCGTTGTAGGCTAGATTTTCAGTGCTGGGAGATAATCCGGCACCACCATGATAACGCCGTAACATCCCTTCATCGCTAAGGGTGTTAATATCCCGTCGAATCGTCTGGGGCGTCACACCGAATTCCCGGGCCAGATGCTCAATGGTCACATACCCCTTGGATTGAACCAGTTGCCGGATCTGATGGTGCCGCATGCCAACCGCGGTATCTTTATCGGAACCCCCACTAGTGGGTTCATTGGTTGATAATTTCATCGTTAAGGATCACTCCAACAATGTTATTTGAGTTTTATTGAAAAACCATTCCTGTCATTTTCGAATATTATTTTCGTTTTCGAAATTAAAATCAGTGACTTTATCTTTCCGATGTGTTAATCTGGCCCCGATAGCCGGGGAAAATGGGGGTGATGTTTTCGATATAACCTCTACCACTGACCATTTGGTTTCGCAAGTGAAATATTGCGACCCCTTTTAGCCTGGGGATCAACCCCGGACGGCATCCTTGGTATGTTTGCGTGAGATACGTTTATGAATACCCAAGTCCTCATTATAGGCGGCGGCGTCACGGGTACTGGATTGGCTCGGGACCTGGCGCTTCGCGGAGTCGATTGCATCCTTGTGGAAAAGAGCGATGTCAACGCCGGCGCATCCGGTGGAAATCACGGGTTGCTCCACAGCGGTGCACGCTATGTCGCCTCAGATCCGGCGGCCGCGCTTGAGTGTCAGCAAGAAGGCCGGCTGCTAAAAAAACTGGCACCACACTGTATTGAATCCACCGGGGGTCTTTTTGCCGCTGTCGAAGGCGACAATGAGCACTACATTGCCGATTTCGATTCGATGTGCCGCAAAAGCGGTATTACCATAAAACCAATTGATGTGGCGGATGCACACCAGATGGAACCTTCCTTATCTGAGAAACTGATTGCCGCTTTTTCAGTCGATGATGCCACCATCGATCCCTTCAAGTTGTCTTTAGATAATATTGCCCATGCCCAACAACTAGGCGCACGGATGCTACGCTACACCCAATTGGTCAACTTTGATATTGAAGACGGGCTGATCCGGCGTGCGCACCTGATGGATCACGCCTCCGGGAAAACCACTTTTGTTGATGCCGAGGTGATCGTTAATGCGACCGGCGCCTGGGCAGGAAATGTGGCCGGATTGGCAGGGGAACATATTCCGATGGTATACTCAAAAGGCACGTTGCTGGTCACCCAAGACCGCATCACCCGCCAGGTAATCAACCGTTTACGCAAAGCCACCGACGGAGACATACTCGTGCCGGGGGGAACTGTCTCCATCCTGGGGACGACCTCCGAACGGATTGAATCGCCGGATGTTATCTATCCGGAGGTACACGAGGTGGACCACATTATAGATGAAGGTACCGCAATGATTCCCGCCCTTGCTTCCACAAGATATATCCGCGCCTATTGCGGAGTCCGACCGCTTATAAAACGCAAAGAGGCCAAGGACGATCGTAGTGTCAGCCGCGGGTTTGAATTGATCGATCATTCCGATTCCAATAAACCGCTAAAAAACTTTATCACCATCACAGGCGGAAAATTGACCACTTTTCGCCTCATGGCTGAAAGAACGGCCAATTTGGTATGCCGCCAGCTAAAAGTTGATGCACCCTGCCGCACCCGCGAGATACCGCTACCCAACACTGTGGATGCCCGCTGGACGGAACCCGGGCTGGCTCCCAATTATTGGATACGAAAAAAAGCTGCGGAGGATAAATTACTCTGTGAGTGCGAAATGGTTCCACAAAGCGTTGTCGAGGAAATTATCGCCTCGATGAAACGTCACGGTGCCGAACCCAATTTACGCAGCATCGGATTGCGTAGTCGCATCGGCAAGGGACCCTGTCAGGGGACGTTTTGCAGCCAGCGAGTGGTTGCCCATCTGTATGATTACGGACATCTCGCCGGGGCCTCGGGAACAACTGAACTATGCCGATTTCTAAGGGAAAGATGGCGTGGCCAGCAGCCCTTGTTGTGGGATACGGCCTTGGCCCAGGCTGAACTCATGGAAGCCATGCATTGTGGTTTTTTTGGGTTGGATTCGGTTACCAAAAACGACCCGTTTGTAGAACCCGGCCAAAACTGAGGACAATGCCATGACCCGTGGGACAAACATTGTCGTGGAAAAAGAACTGGTTGTGATTGGTACGGGCATGGCCGGGATGGCCGCGGCCCTTTTTGCCCTTAAAAGGGGCATCGATACGGCCCAAATCGGCATGGCCGGTCAGATTAATTTTTCCAGCGGCCTAATCGATTTAATGGGGGTACACCCGGTCGCCGAAAATCGCGTCTGGCTAGACCCATGGGCCGGTATCTCCGCCTTGACCAAAGCCGAACCCGATCACCCTTATGCCCATTTGGCAAAAACTCAGATCCAATCAGCGTTAGCTGACGTTTTCGAATTTTTAGCAGCGGCAGGTATCCCTTATCACCATGAGGACCAGGCCAATCAACAGGTATTGACCCCTTTGGGAACGATAAAAACGACCTACGCGGTTCCGCACAGCATGGTCGCCGGTGTCGCAGCACTGGAACAAGCACCCCCTTGCCTTATTATTGATTTCAACGGCCTAAAAGGATTCAGTGCAGCCCAAATCGTTGGACAAGTAAAGAGAAATTGGCCGAAACTATGTTCGGCCCGCATTGCGATCCCCCGTACCAAAGGCGAACTGTACACGGAACATATCGCCAGATCGCTGGAGACAAAAAAAAACCGCCTGGAATTAGCTGAAATGATCAAACCCCATTTAAACGACGTAAGCGTTCTCGGAATACCGGCGGTATTAGGCATCAGCCGATCCACCGAAGTGATCGATGACCTCAGGAAGTGGTTGGGTGTTAATATATTTGAGATCCCAACCATGATGCCGGCCATCACCGGGCTTCGATTAAGAGAAGCATTTGAAAACCGATTGCCCATGCTCGGTCTTTCTACCTACTACCAGCAGAAGGTCACAGATGTTGCAAAGCAAAAAGACGGGCGGTGGCTTTTGACCATTGGTGATGGGCCCCACCGACACCAAATCATTACGAAAAGTGTCGTTTTGGCCAGCGGCCGTTTTTTGGGGAAAGGTTTACACGCAGACCGCACCGGCATCCGCGAAACCATTTTCAATTTATCTGTTGATCAACCAGCGGACAGGTCCCAATGGCATCAAAAAGATCTGCTTCATTCAGAAGGACACCCCATCAACCGCTGCGGGTTACCAACGGACCAACACTACCGCCCGGTTACCGGGATTGGGAAACCGGTGCATTCGAACCTGTTTGCTGCTGGATCCATTCTAGCCGGGCAGGACTGGATAAGACAAAAATGCGGTTCCGGACTGGCCATCGCGACTGCCTGGGGCGCTGTAGAAGGTGTAAAAGCAAGGCTATAAGCCAAATATCGGTCGAAACATTTTTTTTATTGAGCAAATTGTGCTTGGCACAGGCAAAATACAATCCTGAGGCTAGAGTATAAGCATTGACTTACTACCGGCTATGTATTTTCATTTCCCTTACTATTTTCGCACTAGGGGTTATCTATCGAACGTTTCGATGGTTCACGATCAAGCTTGGGCCTGAATACCAATCCGTATCGACTGCACAACGGATTGGCACGGCAATCGCCACCGTCGCGAAAAACATCTTTTCGAAAAAGGGCCTACGGGGAATATGTTCTTTGGTGACGGATGTCCTTTTACAGCTTCCTTTACTACGTCAACACCCCACACGCTGGTTGATGCATATGCTGATATTCTGGGGCATTGTCGTGCTCGTTTTTTTTCATGCCCTGGATGATATCATCACCAGCCGTTTGATCTCAGATTTTGAACCAACTTTAAACCCTTTTCGGTTCATTTTGAACGGACTGGGTGCACTTGTCATGCTTGGCCTCATAATCGCCATTGCCCGTCGTTTACTTTTTCCTTCGGTGAAACGCACTACCTCACCCACTGACATGGTAACCCTTATCGTCCTTATGCTGATCATTTTTTCGGGTATCACGCTGGAAAGTACCCACATGATTTCAGAACGAATTTTTGACGAGATGGTGGTAGATTATATGGGTAGTGAAATTCCGGATGAAATTGCACCCCTTAAGGTCTTATGGGCCAAAGAGTTTGGCGTTGTGTTTACACCTTCGGTGAAAACCGGTGATAATCAGCAGTTGGCCGAAGGTCGCGAGTTACACCAGGACTATTGTGCCGGATGCCATGCACCGGCCGGAAGCGCCATTCTGTCATATCCGTTTGCCCGGTTACTTGCGCCCATTGGTGGGTTTCTCAACCAAATCGATGTGAGCCAGTGGGCATGGTGGTTTCATGTGCTGCTTTCTCTTTATGCTTTGGCTACTCTGCCATTCGGGAAATTGTTTCATGCCCTTTCCACCCCAGCGCATCTAATCCTCAAAGCTGCAGGAAGTCGCTCCGATGTTCTGCCGGCAATCAGGCTTACCCAACGGGCGATGGGGCTTGATGCCTGCACCCATTGCGGTGCCTGCAGCCAACATTGCCGGGTGGCCCCAATCTACCGTGCCATGCCAAACAAAACCATTTTACCATCTGAGAAAATCGACTCGATTGCACGAATGGTCAGTCACGGAAATGCAAATGATTTACTATCTCGATTGGCCGAAGGTAGTGTTATCTGCACAGATTGTGGAAATTGTACCTTATGGTGTCCGGCTGGTATCGATTTAGTTGATCTCTGGCAGGCGGGACGGGCCGAATTGACCCAGCGGGGCTATCCTGCGCCCTTCCAATGGATTCGCCATAAAAGTGCCGATCAATGGGCCAATCACCCTATCACAATTGAAGATGACAGGCAGGTGGCTCATTCCCTCGAACTTTCCAACAAGCCGGATTCGTTTTGGGCCTGTATTCAATGCACCACCTGTACCAGCGTCTGCCCGGTGGTTGCCGTCAGCGAGGACCCACAACAGGAGCTGGATTGGACACCACAACAAATTATGAATTTGATGCGTCTGCAACTAAAAGAGTTGGCCCTGGGTAGCCAAATGGTCTGGGATTGTGTTACCTGTTATAGCTGCCAGGAACATTGTCCCCAGGGGGTCAAAGTGGCCGATGTACTCTATGAGCTTCGAAACGAGGCTTATAGGCGATTTAAACCGCTCGACAAAGCGCCGCCCGTTAATCCAATCCAAATCCATAATGGCAATCAGAGTGAGGGTTGATTTATGGCAGACCATAAATACCTCTACTTCCCCGGATGCCGGATGGCCCCGTCGCTCCCACAATACGATCTCAGTATTCGTAAAATTGCATCAATGCTGCAAATCGATTTGGTGGATATGGAGTTGAATTGCTGTGGATACCCGGTTCGCCACATCGACATGTCGGCCGCCTTTTTATCTGCCGCCCGGATCATGGCCGTAGCCAAAGAGCGAAAACTTCCAATCCTTACTCCCTGCAAATGCTGTTTTGGCAACTTAAAACAGGCCGATTACTGGCTTCAAAAACGACCAGAGATTGCAGCGAAGATTTCATTGTTATTAGAAACCGAAGGCCTGTCTTGGAGACCGGGTGTAACGATACATCACCTGCTGTCGGTGTTAAGTTTGCCCGATTTTAAACATACCGTTACCAAAAACATTGTGGCGCCGCTGGCAGGTTTAAGAGTGGCTGCCCACTACGGTTGCCATGCCTTGCGGCCCTCAGATGTTACCCAATTTGACAACCCTCTGGCTCCTAAGATTTTTGAGACGCTCATTGCACTTACAGGGGCAACCCCCGTGGAGTGGCCGCTCCGGTTGGAATGTTGCGGTCACCCATTACAGGAAAAAAATCAAAGACTCTCCGTAGCCCTAATGACCCGCAAACTAAACGACGCTAACGCGGCAGGAGCGATGGTATTGGCGACAGCCTGCACCTATTGCCAGATTCAATTTGAAGAAGGATTTTTACATTCCGGTAAGACAGAGGTTCCGACTATGGCATTGCCTTCTGTGCTTTTTTCACAACTGTTGGGGTTGGCCATGGGAGTAGCCCCAGGATCATTAGGGGTGGATACAAAGATAGCGGATAGCATTCTCAACCGCTGAACTACGGAGCTATTGACTTCGAAAACAGCATTGGTGTGTGCTTGGCATCAAACCCTTTTTAAGTTATTCTGTAGACCGATAGCCATTAATTCATCATAAAAAAACGATCGAGACTGAAAAAAGGAGACATATATGAATACGTATATCGGTGCCCTGGATCTCGGCACAACCAGCAATCGGTTCATCATTTTTGATCAAAACGCAAACATCATTGCCATAGATCAAAAAGAACATGAGCAGATTTTTCCCCAACCTGGATGGGTTGAACATAACCCGGTAGAGATTCGAGAAAACGCCATCGAGGTTATGCAGGGGGCCCTTCAAAAGGCTGCAATGAAAGGACAGGAGCTGGCGGCCATCGGTATTACCAACCAGAGGGAAACAACGGTTGTCTGGGACAAGAATACCGGGCGCCCTTATTTTAATGCTATCGTCTGGCAATGTACCCGCACGGATTCCATATGCCGGAAGCTGTCCGAAGAAGGTGGCCAGGACCGTTTTCGTGAAAAAACCGGTTTGCCCATTAGCACCTACTTCTCCGGCCCAAAATTAAAATGGATTCTCGATCAAAACCAGGAGACGCGATCCGCTGCTCTTGCCGGTAACGCTCTTTTTGGAACCATCGAAAGCTGGATGATCTGGTGGCTTACCGGCGGGCCTGATGGCGGTGCCCATGTGACCGATGTCACCAATGCCAGCCGCACCATGCTGATGAATCTTACCACCCTCGAGTGGGATCAGGACATTTTAGACCTTTTGGAGATTCCTAGAAGAATGCTGCCAAGGATCGTACCTTCGGTGGACAGTCAACCATGGGGTGTTACAGCCGCCGCCACCGGCCTGAATGCCCAGATACCGGTATGCGCAGCCCTTGGCGATCAGCAGGCGGCCCTGGTGGGCCAGGCCTGCTTTGACCAGGGTGAAGCCAAAAACACTTACGGAACCGGTTGTTTCCTGTTACTCAACACAGGTCCAAAACCTGTTCAATCCAACCATGGACTCTTAACGACTATCGGCTATCAGATTCGTGGTGAAAAACCGGACTATTGCCTTGAAGGATCCGTGGCCATTGCCGGGGCCCTGGTCCAGTGGTTAAGGGATAATCTGGGCTTGATCAGTACCGCCCCGGACATCGAAAAGCTGGCCCGAAGCGTGGATGATAATGGCGGCGCCTATATCGTTCCGGCCTTTTCCGGCCTGTTTGCTCCCTATTGGCGAGATGACGCCAGGGGGGTCATTGCCGGGTTAACCCGTTATGTCAACAAGGGGCACATCGCCCGGGCTGTCCTCGAGGCAAGCGCCTATCAGACCTTTGATATCGTCGAAGCAATGAAAAAAGATGCCAATATCGATTTAAAACAATTGAAAGTGGACGGCGGAATGGTTGCCAATGATTTGTTGATGCAATTTCAGGCCGACATACTTGACGTGCCGGTTGTGCGACCTAAAGTGGCAGAAACCACTGCCTTGGGAGCGGCCTATGCGGCCGGCCTGGCCGTAGGTTTCTGGACGGATAAAGACAGTTTGCGCAAGAATTGGGCCGAGGATAACACCTGGCAGCCAGAGATGACTGCTTCGGATCGGGAAAAGGGTATTACTGGTTGGAAAAAGGCGGTTACGAAAACGTTCGATTGGGTTTCGGCCGATAATAACTGACCAGACCATAACAAGTAAAATTGGGAAAACACAAAAAAGCAATCGATTTAACTTGGAAAAAATAATCATCATCGGCGGCGGCGTGATTGGTGGCGCCTTGGCCCACGACCTTAGCCTGAGGGGTTTCTCCGTCGTTCTGTTTGAAAAGGGTGAGCTTTTATCCGGCACTTCGGGACGGCATCATGGCCTTCTACACAGTGGGGGCCGCTATGTCCTGCATGATCCGGATACCGCTCAAGAGTGCTGGGAGGAAAACCAGGTTTTAAAGCAAATCGTCCCCGAAGGATTGGAACAAAACGATGGCCTGTTTATCGCATTGGATAATGACGATTTAACCTATTTTGATCCCTTTGTAAAAACCTGCCAATCCCTAAACATTCCTGTGACACCTTTGCTCCCCAAAGATTCTCTGAAACTGGAGCCGCAAATTCATCCCGAAGTGAAGGCGGCTGTAAGGGTTCCCGATGCCACCATGGATGCCTGGCGGCTGCCATTACATTTTTTTACTACTGCCAGAGAGAATGGGGCGGTGATTCATCCATTCTCGGAAGTACAACAGATTCACTGCAAAGAACATCAAGTGACCGGTGTTACCGTCGTAGGTCACCAAGAATGTTCTACTACCTTTCACGCTGCCGATATCGTCATCAATGCGGCCGGCCCATGGTCGGGGAAGATCGCGGCGATGTTAGGTATTCATCTGCCATTACGTCCAGCCCCCGGTGTGATGGTAAGTGTTCCCGAACGGCTCACCGATATGGTGATTAACCGTCTTCACCCTGCGGGGGATGGTGATATCGTGGTACCCCAGCGAGGGCTTTCCATTTTGGGGACGTCAACCTGGCTGGCAGAAGATCCCGATACCATCACGTTACCCGATGATCATGTTCGACGCATTCGAGCCACGTGTGCGGATTTGATTCCGGCAGTGGCCAAACTCCCGATTCACGCTACATGGTGCGCCGCTCGCCCGCTAATCGTTTTGGATGCCAAAGAAGACCCAACCAAGATCAGTCGGGGTTTTGACTGCATCGACCATGCCGTTACCGATGACCTGGACGGATTTATATCCGTCATCGGCGGCAAAGCCACCACCATGCGAGCCATCGCAGAGCAAGCTGCCGACCTGATATGCCGCAAGACCAATCACAATATTTCCTGCGAAACGCGGAAATATCGGCTGGCTCCTTACCGTCGGTGGTACCGGGCCTGACCATCATTTGGAACTAACATCATGACACAACGTAAAATCACATTCATTATCTCAAGGTATAAGCCTGGCTATATCGATCCGGCCCGTAATTTTTCATACCTCCTTGATGTGGATGAAAATATGAGCGTGCTGGACGCCCTGGAAAAAATTCGCCTTACCCAAGAGCCCTCCTTGATGTATCGTCACTCCTGTCACCACAGCTCCTGCGGTACTTGTGCCTGCAGAATCAACGACATCGAAAGCCTTTTGTGTAAAACCAATATATGGGCGTTGGAGACTGAAACAGTAACCCTGGCGCCTTTAGAGGGGTTTCCGCGGATAGGTGATCTGGTGGTGAATATGAATCTCCTATTCAAAGATATCGATGAAAGGTGGTCGTACCTGCAACCATCACCCAGAAAAAGTCTCCGACCAAGAAAAGATTCCCCTCCAGATCAATTCATCCGTTTTGAGGATTGCATTGAATGCGGCAGTTGCATCTCGGCCTGCCCGGTCTACAACGGCAATCCTGATTTCATGGGACCTGCCGCTTTGACTGCCATTCACCGGGAAATGAAAAAAAACAGCCATCACAAAAAAGAGCTGCTATTCCAGGCGGAAAGAAAAAATGGTGTCACTCTCTGCGATCGCGCCTTAAATTGCAGTCGTGTCTGTCCTACGGCGGTTTATCCTGCCCGGCACATCATCGATTTGAAAAAAGAGATCCGAGATAAATAAGAAATCATCTATTGTCCTGGCAGATCGCTTGGCAAAAAATAGCCAAACAGCGTCTTTCTTTACCCAGGCACCCTTTTATCATTCACAATACAGAACCTATCGGTCCATTACCCAGCTGGCAGTTGCTATTGAAGGAGATGGCGTCAAGTGTTCTATTTATCGTCCTTCAGGGCATTTTTCTTCCACCATAAAACGCATTGACAAAATTTTGTTACCAATGTACCATAGTAACAATATGAATAAGAACCTCACGCTACTGCTTTGCGGTCAATTGATCTCTCAAGTGGGAGACAAATTCCATATGCTCGCCATCGCTTTCTGGGTGCTAAAAACCACCGGATCTTCCGCTCAAATGGGTATTGTTCTGTCAGCGTCTTTAATTCCTTCCCTTATCATCGGCCTTTTTTCCGGTGCTTTTATCGACCGGTACCATCGTAAGCCCATCATCATCGGCACCGATCTTTTCAGGGGCATCATCATTGGCGGATTTTCCATTCTTTTTTATCTTGATACCATCAACCTGCCCATTGTCGTCATCATGCAGGTTTTGCTATCGATTAATGCCGCTTTTTTCGATCCGGCCATTCCGGCCATTATTCCAACTATCGTCAAAAAAAACGACCTTGCCAGAGCCAATGCCATGCATCAGTTTGTTGGCGGATTCGCCACTATTGCCGGGGCGTTGCTGGGAGGCATATTGGTATCAATGATCGGGTATCTGCTTGTTTTTATCATAAACGCCCTTTCATTTATTGGATCTGCCCTGATCGAATGTTTTATTCACATTCCCAGAACCCAGCGTTGCCACGTGCGCCAACCACACATTCTACATGAGATGAAGCAGGGATACGATTATATTTTTTCAACCCCAGGCTTTCTGGTTCTACTATTTATGGTTATGATTATTCATTTTTTTGTCGGATCCATTGAGATTATAATGCCCGTAATGGCTGACCGGATATCGAATGCAGGGGCAAAAACCCTCGGATATTTCCAGGCAGCATTTGGGGCAGGGACGATTATTGCGACATTTTTTCTCAGCACCTTCATTCAAATGAACGATGAAAAATCCTGGCTGTTTGGTGCGGTATTTCTTATCGGCGTTATCTACATTATGGGGTCGATGATCGATCCGAGCCACCCCAACGCTAGTTTGTTTTTCTTGAGTATTTTGTTTTCACTGGGTGGATGCATTATCTGTGCGGCTGTCGCTTTCAGAACCCTACTTCAAAAGCGAATTGAAAACAGTTATGCTGGCAGAATATTTGCCGTAGCAGGCACATTAGGAAACGCTTCGATTCCTGCAGCAATGATCTTATACGGCTTTTTAATGGAGCGGATTCTACCCTCTCATTTACTTCTCATTTCCGGTTTCATGCTCATACCGATAAGTATGATATCCTATGTTTTCTACAAAAAGGACAATGTCGGAATGATAAGAGAAAAGGATGCCTCATGAAAAAGATTAAAAGAGTTCAAACCGGGGTTCGCATTGAAAAAAGATTACTAAAGGTATTGAAAGCACTGGCTGAATACCACGACATCTCTTTAGGTGATCTTATTGAAGGCATTGTGCTTCATGTTTTTGATGGTAAGGTGCCGTTTAATGAAAAAAGCTTAAAAAAAATCGCCGATATCAAAAA
>JAAUYD010294662.1_pt1 | contig 18872 bp, 14 predicted proteins | sample 7278101 | NCBI WGS metagenome assembly JAAUYD01 (sample SAMN14350128, study PRJNA611818) | marine sediment metagenome | isolation source: surface marine sediment (0.6m) | place: French Polynesia: Moorea | collected 2018-08
CACCTGGACCTGACGCTGCTCGACCTCGGGGAAGGTCTCCCTGTTGAGGCCCGGCAAGGCGGTGAGCCCCAACAGGAGGATGGCCAGCATCATGATGTTCGCGGCCGTGGGATGAGAGGCAAAGAAGCGGATCATGCGCCTACCTCCCCGCCTCGATTCCGCTGGCGCGCCTTCTCATCTGCGCCTCGAATTCCACGGCACGAGTGATATCCAGCGGCATGCCATCGATCACGGGTATCAGGTCCGTGATGATGATCTGATCCCCCTCTGCCACACCGCTGCTCAGGACAACGAGGTCGTTCTGCACAAGCCCGACGTCCACCGGACGGATCTCCAGCCTGTTGTCCTCGTTGACCGTATAGACGCGCCCCTGATGCACCGCCTTGCGCGGCACCACCAGAGCGCTCTGTTCCGGCGCGATGATGTCGACCGCTGTGTACATCCCCTTGATCAGCGGTGGTCGCTCCCCCGGTATGACCTTGCTGTAGGGATCCTCTACGCCGACGACGATACCCACCGTTTGTCGGGTGGCATCGATCGAATCGCCGATGCGCATCACCCGGGCATCCCAACTCGCGAGCGGCATGCCGTTCACCAGCCGAACCCTGGTCTTCAGTTGCAAGGCATCGTTGATGCGGCCGCTCTGCTGAACGAAGCGGTCCCTCGTTCTGCTAGCAGCCTCGTCAGGCGTGAGGTGACGGACAAGACCGCGAAGGGCAGTCAGGGACAGCTGGGCATTGACTTCGACGCCGTCCAGATCAACAGCCTCGAACAAGGGGGAACCGGCAGCAACGAACTCACCCTCATCGACACTCACGGTGCCAACGCGAGCATCGAAAGGCAGAGACACCTCAGTGCGGCCGAGAATCGTCTGTGCGTTCCTGACCGCCTGCTCAGCCCGCGCAATCTGCGAGTTGATTGACTGCCGTCGGCTCTCGAAGCCGTTGATCCTGCCCTGCACATCCTCTACGGATTGGCGCAGGGAGATGACCTTCTGCTCCTCCGCATCCAGCGTGGATCTCGTCACGACCTGTCGTTTGTACACTTCCTCGATACGCGCGTACTCCGCCTCACCCACCTTGAGGTTCCGCTCGGCGAGATCCAGCGCGCGCTGCGCAGAGGCTTCTTCTGCCTCCAGTTCGCGCAGGGACGCCTGGTTGGCGGCAAGATCCGCCTGCGCCTGCTTGAGTGTGACGTCGTAGTCCTCGCTCTCGATACGCAGGACCACGGTGTCCGCGGGAATGGTCGAGCCTGCCTTCAGCAGGGGATGGACGTAGCTGATCTTGCCGCTCAGCTCTGCCGTGCTGTTCAGCGTAGTCGCCGGTTCAACGACGCCGTAGGCGGTGACCTGGGTGCTGAAGGGGATTCGCTCGACCGTGATCACCTCCACGGGTCGCGAACGCATCAGCTCGCCCTTGTGCTCCACGGTCGGCCTTGCGGCAACCAGCAGGAGACTCCCTGCGAGCGCTGCACCTACGAGAACAGATAACTGAAAAAAATTCACGGGACGTACGTGCATCATGTCGCCTCATCGACATAGGCAAAACTAAGCCGCGAAGGACGACGCCAGCGCAGGCCGAGTGCCAACTATCAGATGGCATCAGGCTAGCAACTGGAGATTAAGGCTCGGCATAGAACCGAGAGGGGAATGGCAAGTAGGGTAAAGAAACGTAAGGAAAGCGCAGCCGCTGGCGCGCCAGCGCGCGCCCATATCTCAGCCTACGGCACAGATCAGCTGGTTGGCGAGGTTTCCGCAAACGTCACCAACGGGCGAGTCTAGACGAAGATGCCGATCTGGATGGTGACGGTATCGTCGGCCTCGCCGACGCTCGTCTTCTCGCGCAGAGTCTCTCACAAGCCCCTGGGCCAAGCGGCCTGGTCGACTCTTGTGATCCGTCGGCAACAGAATCTACCCGGACCGGCGCGGTTCGGTCTGGGTGATCGGGGACACGTCCTCCGCGTCGATCGTGGCCTCATCCGAGGAAGAGGATGGGCTACTCCTGCAACTCGACGCGCTCAGCGGAGAGGTGGTCTCAGTGACTTCGCTAGACACATCAACCGATACGCTCACCAATCGAGATGCGCTGCGTCACTCTGGCACCGACGCCAACGGCAGACTCTATGTCGTCGGCGGCGTGACCGGCGATACGCTGGGGACACTGGCGGGGCGATTCACCTTGAACCCGTGCCCGGCCGATCTCGCGCCCCCGTTCGAAGTGCTCGATCGCGCCGACATCCGAGCATTCATCAACGCTTTCCGGGCCCAGGACCCTTTTGCGGATATCGATGGCAATGGGCGCGTGGATAGTGCAGATGCGCAGACTTACATCGACGAATTCCGCAGCGGATGTCCCACTGATGGCCCTTAGCGACCCCACGCCCTCCGGACACTCCCTGGCGTGGGGCACGCTTTGCACAGTTCAGCTCCTCGTTTCAGTCATCGTCGGCAAGCTGACCAGGGCGCAACACGCGTGGCAGATAGATCGACTGCGAGGAGTTGCCGATGCTGGTGCATTCGCCCAACTCGTTCACCGCGAAGCTGATGAACGAGAACGCTGAGATGCTGCGGATCGCATCGAGGAGTTCCCGATCCACGGAGATACACGAGAGCAGCGTGCCTTGCGCATCTGACGCCTGACAGAAACCAAAGGTCGTGGCCTCTCCGGCATCGTCCACGCCGAAGCGCACACCGCAGCCAATGAACTCGAGCGCGTTCTGCGAGAACCTAGCCGTGTACACGTCACCGAGGGCCGTGCCGTTTTCGACGTCCACCTCGACGGGCGCCGGTGCGTAGAGTCCACCATTTGCGATGGTGGAACCGAGCAGCAGCACCATGGCTGCGGATACAGACCGTTTGAGCATCGTCATCTCCGTTGTCGTGCCAAAGAGGAACCTGTCGTCGTCACAGACGAGCCTTGATCGTGCCGTCGTTGATGGCAGTCACCAGCTCGCCCAACGCTCGTCGTCGAGCTTCCTGATCAAGCCGCAGGATCTGCTGTTGCAGCGTTTGCATGTCGGCTTGGGAAATCGTGCCAACGCTGATGTGGTACTGGATGGATTCGCCGACCTCGCGCGCCAGCTGATCCTCACGTCGACGCTGCGCCGGGGACGGGGTGTCGGCTTGCGCCACAGCGGGTTCACGATCGGCCAGCTGGTCCTGGACTGCATCGGCGATCAGCTGCCGCAACGCGCTCGAGCTGAGGCCTGCCCCTGAGTTGCTGGGGCTTGGGTCGCGCTTCGCAAGAGAGGTTGCCTGGCGCGCGCGCTCCAGCTCCTGCTGGAGCAGTGAGAGGGACGATTCCATTCGGTGCATGCTCAGCGCGAGCTGAAAGGTCGTCAGGGTCAGCACCCCAAGCAGCAAGCCGGACAGGATCTTCGACACCACAGGGACCTCATGAGCGGGCTCGGCGACCGCAAAGCCATCGCAACCAATAGCGAACTGATGCGGAAGTTAGCACGACTTCAGGTCACTCCGTTACCGCAGATCAAAAATATTGGCATGCGATCTTCTGGTCATGAATACTGCGTTCAGTTGTCGTCGGTAGCAGACTCGTCGAGAGATGACTCGCAATCAGTTAGCACGCTAGAAGTTAGCTGAGCGCCCGAGCGGGCTCTCAATGCAAGCGATCTCGTAATGTTGAGTTAAACAACATTCTCGCCGGTGCTCGATGCGTCATCAGAGCGCGCCAGGTACGCCAGCGACGCTCGTGGCCCGGTCAGTCGAGCGTGCGACGGTAGCGCAGCATCGCGATCACCATCATCACGGAGGTGAACAGCGCCATGGCCAGTAATTCATCCCGTACGTCGACGAATTCGGCCGCCTTCAGCATCACGCCGCGCACCACGCGCAGGAAATGGGTCAGTGGAAACACCTCGCCCAGGGTCTGCGCCCACGCGGGCATGCCCCGAAACGGGAACATGAAGCCCGAGAGCAGCAGGGATGGCAGGAAGAAGAAGAACGTGAGCTGCATCGCCTGCAGCTGCGAGCGCACCAGGGTGGAGAAGGTGAAGCCCACGGCGAGGTTGGCCAGCACGAAGATCCCGACCCCGCACAGGAGCACCCAGAGGGCGCCATCGAAGGGCACCTGGAACAGATGGCGAGCTGCCAGCAGGACCACTACGGTCTGAATCGCGCCCACCATCACATAGGGCAGGATCTTGCCCACCATCACCTCGAAGGGCCGTGCCGGCATGGCGAGCAGGTTCTCCAGGTTGCCGCGCTCCGCTTCACGGGTCATCGCCATACCGGTAATCATCACCAAGGTCATGGTCAGGATCACCCCGAGCAAGCCGGGCACGATGTTGTACTGGGTGATCGCCTCGGGGTTGTAGGTGGCGTGGGTGATCAGCTCGAAGGCCGGCGGCGAGGGCTGCAGGTGGGCGACGGGGGTGCGCTGCAGATCATGGCGCAAGGCCTGGGTGATGATGTGCTGGGCTTGCGCCAGGGCACTCGAGGACGCGGCGGGGTCCGATGCGTCCGCCTGCACGTACAGGGCCGGTTGCTCGCCGCGCAGGAGTTGCGCGGTGAAGCCCGCGGGGATCGAGATCACGAAGGCGACCTCGCCGCGGGTCAACAGGCGTTCGTGGGCCTGCGGCGTCGCCGACACGCTGACCAGGCGGTAGTAGTCCGAATGGCGCAGCCCTTGCAGGATCGAGCGCACCAGGGGGGTTTGCTCCTCGACGTGCACCGCGGTAGGCAGCTGGCGCGGGTCCGTGTTGATGGCGAAGCCGAAGAGCATCAGCTGCATCACCGGCACGGCGAACATCATCGCGAACGTGATGCGGTCGCGGCGCATCTGCACCAGCTCCTTCAGCACCAGGGCCCAGATGCGCGGAACCGCCGCCCCAAGCGACGCCATCGCTAGTGCACCCGCCCGTCAAGGCCCGCCCGCGCCATGAGGGCGATGAAGGCATCCTCGAGACTCGGCCGCACTTGCTCCCACTGCACGCCATCGGCTACGGAGCTTATCGTTCTCGCTAAGTCGTTCTCGTTCGAGCCGCTCACGTGCAGGGCCGCGCCGAAGTACGCCACGTGCTCGACGCCCGCCCTGCCCTCCAGCGCCGGGGAGAGCGCGCGCACGCCCTCGCCGCGAGCGCGCCAGGTGTGCAGACCCGACTGGTCGATGATCGCCTCGACGGTGCCTTCGGTCACCTTGCGACCGTTGGCCAGGTAAACGACGCGGTCACAGCGCTCGGCCTCGTCCATGTAGTGGGTGGACACGAGCACCGTCATGCCATCTTGCGAGAGGCGGTGGATCTCGTCCCAGAACTCCCGCCGTGCCTGGGGGTCGACGCCGGCCGTGGGTTCGTCGAGGAGCAGCAGCTCAGGGCGATGCATGGTGACGGCGGCCAGGGCAAGGCGCTGCTTCCAGCCGCCCGAGAGGGCCCCGGCGAGCTGGTGTTGGCGAGCGGTGAGGCCCAGGGTCTCGAGGGTCTGGTCGACGATGGTGCGCACGGGGCGCAGGCGGTACAGGCGGGCCACGAACTCCAGGTTCTCGCGGATGCTCATGTCGCCCCAGAAGGAGAACTTCTGCGTCATGTAGCCGGTGCGCGCTTTGATCCTGGCCGCATCGCGCGCGATGTCGTAGCCCAGGCACTGGCCCTGGCCCGCCGTCGCGCGCAGCAGGCCGCAGATCATGCGGATGGTGGTGGTCTTGCCGGAACCGTTGGGACCCAGGAATCCCCACACGGCGCCCTTGGGCATCTGTATGTCAACGCCGTCGACCGCGATCTTGCGATTGAATTGCTTGACCAGGCCTTGTACATCGATGGCGAGCGACGGTGTGCTCATGGCAGGTGCACGTCCACGGGCAGTCCGGGCGGCAGTGCGCTCGGCCCCTCCAGGCGCGCTTCCACGGCAAACACCAGCTTGCCCCGCGACGCCGCGCTGTAGATCACGGGCGGGGTGAACTCGGCGCTGTCCGCCACGTAGGTGACGCGCGCAGGGATCTGCTCGCTCGTCGCGTCGGCCGCCACGCGCACGATCGCGCCGGGCGCCACGCTGGGCACCACCGCTTGCGGGAGGAAGAAGCGCACCTTGCGCAAAGACTCGGGCAGCAGCGCCAACACCGGGGAACCCGCCGTCACGCGCTCGCCCTCCCGAGCGAGGACCAGCTGCACCGTGCCTTCGCGGCGGGCGTGCACCTGGCGTTGCTCCAGTTCCAACGCGCGTTGGCGCACTCGAGCATCGGCAGCAGTGACGGCAGCCTCGGCAGCGCGACGGCGCCCGTCGCGAGCGGCCAGCTTAGCCGCCGCGATCGCCGCCTCGTCCGCACTGACGCTGGCAGCGGCGCGCTCGCGTTCGGCCTGCAATCGCTCGCCAGCGAGCTTGTCGAGTACCCCCTGGGCCAACAGCGGCTCGGAACGGCGCCACTCGGCCTCGGCGAGAGCCAGGCGCGAGCGCGAGTCCTCCAGCCGTGCCTCCAGCTGCGCCAGCTCTTCCGGTCGCACGCCCACCGCCAGGTCCTCGAGAGTGGCGCGGGCCTCGGCGGCCTCCGCCTGCGCCTGGGCCAGGGCGGCCCGCTCGCGCTCGCTGTCCAGTTCGAACAGCAGATCACCCGGTGCCACACGGTCGCCCTCGCGTACCGCCAGACGCTCGACTCGGCCCGCTTCGGCGGCCCCCTTGTAGAGGTACTCCGCCTCGACGTAGCCCACGTGCACCTGCTCGCCGGCGGCAGGCGTCTGATCACAAGCCGACAGCAGGAGGGCTACCAAGATGCCTACCGATATCAATAACAACCGATAAAGCTTCAACATCCTCAGAGCACTCCGTCCGGGGCGATCGCGAGCGCTCGGCACAGGTGCGCATGGTGCAGCTCGAACAGAGCCTCGAGGTCCACCGCCGGCGCCTGCTCGTCGCTGGCCGCGAGCAGGCTCCACAGGGCGGACATCACCACCGGCGCCACCACCAGGCGAGCGGTCAGGGCCGGTTCCGGCACCTGGGCTTCGCCGCGCTCGTGGGCTCGGCGCAACACGTCGCTGAGCGCTGCCAGCACGCGCTCGACCACCTGCTCGCGGTAGGCACGGACCGTGTCCGGGAAGGTCACCGAATCGGCCACCAGCACCTTCATCAGCATCGGCAGCTTGGACTGCTTGAGCAGCATGGGCGCGGTGTGAGTGATCACCGTGAGCGCGGCACGCAGGCTGTCCGCCTGGGCCAGCAGTTCCTCGATGCGGTTCGCGTTGGCGACACCGATGGACTCGATAAGCGCCTGAAACAGCGATTCTTTGTTCTTGAAGTAGAGGTAGAGGGTGCCCTTCGTGAGCTCGGCGCGGGCCGCGATGTCATCCATCCGTGCGGCAAAGAACCCCTTTTCGTAGAACTCGTTGAGGGCCGCTTGCAGCAGGGCCTGGCGGCGGGCGTCCTTGTCTGCGTCGGAGCGTGCGCGCTTCATCTCGCTTCATTAAATAACTGACCAGTCAGTAATATAATGCGGCAAAGCGCTGATGGCAAATCAGGAGGGGGCAGGCACACGCTCGACATGCCGTAAGGAAGCCCGGAGACACCCTTGAGTCTCTCCGGGCTCGAATCGCCCGTTCCTCAATCGCGATTACTGCTCAGCGACGCTCGGATAGCACCCGTGAGCAACTGCCGACGTGCTCAGGGCGACTTGGCTCGCTGCTCCAGCATCTCGATGTAAGGCATCGCGGCGTTCAGGTACTTCACGAACGGATCCCGCTCGGGATCTTCGTTCCACTCGTACTCCGTGGACACGGCAATCATGCGGGCCGAGTCGACGCCGAAGAAGCGCGCTATCACCGCCAGGCTCATGTCCATACCCGCCGACACCCCGGAGGAGGTGAAGAAGCGTCCCGACTCGACCCAGCGCGCTTCGCTCACCCACTCGGCCTCTCCCTGCTGCGTCAGGTAGTCGAAGAACACCTTGTTACCCGTGGCCTGTTGCTCCTTCAGCAGCCCCGCCTTGGCCAGCAGCGCCGAACCCGTGCACACGGAGGTGGTCACGGTCACCTTGCTGCCCTGCTCACGAATGAAATCGATGATCGCGGGGTTGTCCACCTCGGCCAGCGTGCCCAACCCACCCGGCACCATCAGCACGTCGAGATCCGGCGCGTTCTCGAAGGTGTACTGGGGAATCACCTGGGGCGCCATGGCCGGCGGATAGCTCGTGGTGCTGAGCGCAATCGGCGCTTTGGTTTCGGCGATCAGGTGCACACGGATCAACTCCGGGCCCGCATTCATCCACATCTCCAGGGGGCCGAACACGTCCAGCGGTTCCGTGCCGTTGTACATCACCACGCCGATGTCCAGCGGCGCCTCCCACAGGTCCTCTTCGAAGCCCTCGGGACGCTGTACGCGGAAGGTCACCTGTCCCGAGGCCGAGCTGGCAGCCTCATCCTCCCCAACCCGTGTCCATCGCAGATGGTATTCGCCATCGGGCATGTCGCCCTCGACTCGCCCCATCAGGTCGTCATCGCCCATGGCATGGACGCCAACGATCTTCAGCGCCGTGCCCTCCGGGCCCTCCAGCGTGAGCGTCATGTCCGCGCTGCCTACCGTTTCCGAAAACCACAGGTGAATGCCGCGTGGCGGGCGCTCTAACACCGCGCCCACCTCCGGGAAGCTGCGCACCACCCTGGTAACGGATTCGTCCGCCGACTCCCCATGGCCCGCATCGTGATGCGCATAGGCCGCTACACCGGTGCCCAGAGACAGCGCCAGGGCCAGAATCGTCACCAGATACGAGCTTGCGTGTCTGTCGTGGTGTCGCATCAGAAGGTCACTCCCAGGTTGATGAAGGCGGATCGCTCCTGGCCGAGGCGGGCCACAGGCTGCAGTAGGTATTGATAGGGCCTGAAGTACTCGCGATCGAACAGGTTGATCACGTTGGCACTGAAGCTGATGTTGTCCGTGAGGGCGTAGTCGGCTTGCAGGTCGAACACCGTGTACTCGTCTGAGTAGAAGTTGTTGGCGTCCGTAAGGGGAGCTTCATCGGCATAGGTCATACCGAGGCCGACGCCAAGTCCTCGCAGGGCACCCTGTGCCACACGATAGCGGGCGGCGAGGCGAGCGCTGGTGCGGGGAACCCGCGAGAGCTCGTTGCCCTCGGCGAAGATGGTGCCGAAGGAGACGATATCGGTCTGGTTGCGCGCATCGATGTAGGCACCGCTGGCCAGCAGGGAGACCTGCGGGATGGGCTCGTACACCAGGTCGAACTCCACGCCTTCGCTGCGCTGGGCGCCATCCTGGATCGAGCCGAAGTTCGGATCCGTGAGATCCGTGACCGGGATGTTCTCGCGCTCAAGGATGAAGGCAGCGATCGTCCCCGATAGCTTGGCGAAGCCGAACTTTACGCCCACCTCGTAGGACTCGGACGTCTCCGGCACGGGCGGTGCGGCATTCACCCCCGTGAAGAACGGGACGATGCGCGACCCGGTGGCGAAGCCGGCGAACAGTGAGACCTCCTCCGTCGCCTTGAAGGTGATACCCACGCGCGGGTCCACCTCCGTGTAGGTCTCGTCCGCCCCGGAACCGCCGACCAGCTCTTCCAGGCCGTAACGGGAGATGCGGGCACTGGCCAGTACGCGCCAGCGCTCGCCGATCGAGAGTTGATCCTGAAAGTAAAACGCCTGCGTCCGGTACTCGTTCTCCGTGAACGCATTCAACTCGGGGATCGCTCCGAAGTCGAGCGTGTTCTCGCCTGAGGCGTAGTCGAGAAAGCCGATGGGGGTAAAGTCGAAGCCGCTGCCGGCGAAGTAGTCGGTGGCGTCCACGGTGATGCCGGCAAGAATGCTGTGCTCGATCGCCCCCGTACGTACGCGCGAGGAGAGCGACGCGTCGCCGGTCCACTCAGTGGTTTCCACGGGCAACTGGCCGCGGATGATCGGCACGGTGGTGCCATCGATCGGGAAGAACGCCAGGAAGGGAAAGGAGGAGAACTCGTCGAACTCGTTCTCGAAGCGTCGCACCTGTACCTGGGCGGATAGCGACGATGAGAAGTCGTGGGCGACGGACAGGTGTACGGAGCTGTTGCTGATCTGCGTAGGCGGTCCGTTGGTGGCGCCACTGAACTGGCGCGGGTCGACACCGGGCAAGCCGATCACCTCCGCAGGCAAGCCCGTGTACTCGATCTGCTCGATGCGGTTGTACACGCCGCGAAGCAACACGGTCGTGGCCTCACCGGGCGCCCAGCGCAGGGACGGGTTGAGGGTGATGCGCTCGATCTCGACGGCGTCGATCATGTCGTCGGACTGAAAGTACTCACCGGCAAAGCGCAGACCAACCATATCGCTGAACGGTTGGTTCACGTCCGCCGCCACGGCCAGCGTGTCGAAGCTACCGCCACGCAAGCTCAAACTGCGGAACGCCTGCGATCGCGGCGTCTTGGTGACAAGATTGATCAGGCCGCCCGTGGGCGCGCCGACCCCACCGCCGAAGAGCGTGGACGTCGGGCCCTTGGCCACCTCGACGCGCTCGATGATGGCGAGGCTGGAGGGATCGATCACCGCCGTGTCGCCGTAGCCGATCAGTCCATCGAGGTAAATCTCCCCTTCGAGACCGCGGATGAAGGGGTTGACCAGCACCGTCTCCTGCTCGTTGTTAGGCGTAACACCGGACACGTTGACCAGCGCTTCCGTAAGGGTGGTGAGGCGCTGCTCATCGAGCAGGGTGCGGTTGAGCACCTGTACGGCCTGGGGCCAGTCGATCAACGGCACGTCGCTGCGCAGGACGCTGGCGCCGTCGCTCTGGTAGGTGGTGTCGGCTTCACCGAATACCAGCACCTCTTCGAGTTGCCAGCTTGCGTCGTCGGTCGTTTGTGCCTGGACAGGAAACGACGGCACCAGCAAGGCCAGCGCGACAGCGCTCGCCATGCCGGCCACGGAACCGGGAGAAGAGTCGAACGGGAATTGAGTCCGCTGGATGGTGCGGGCGCCCGCCGTCCGGCGGCCACCCATCCAACGCAAGGATGAGGAATACACGGGAACACTCCAGTAAGCAGCGACTGCGCTCAGGCAAGTCGCATACACGTCATGACCGCCGAAAGCAGTCGATGACAGGCTTCTGGCGGCGCTTCAGCTGTGAAACAGGGGAGAACGCGGAGGCGCCCGGGAGCGGTAGGCAGCGCGTGGACGTGCGTCCACGAGCGGCGCGGGGACAAGGATGGCAGGTGCCGTGGGCAGCACCAGCGCCGACGGGAGTGGCGTGTCCGGCGCAGCATGAACGTCGGCGCCGAGGACGCCGAAGTCGCACTGCATTGGTCCCGAAGGAGCCGATTCGACCTCTTCGGTGAGGTGCGTTGCCTGCCCGCGGTGGTGTTGGTGGTGCTGACCCGAGTGCGGGCTGCCGTGATCGTTTCGGGCAGTCTCGAACAGTGCGGCCATGACCTCGGCAGACACGCCGTTGGGGCACCACTGCAGATACCAGCCATCACTGGCGATGCTGGCAGGCATGTAGCCCGCGGGGATCGCCACGCGAAGCAGGAGCGCGCTCACCATCAGCAGGCGCATGGCTGGAGAGTGTCGTATCCGACTGTTCACGCCGCGTAGTCTACGCCGCCTGCTGGGCAAGGCAACGCTGTTTGGCCGGGTAGTTCGATCCCTTAGGAAGTCTCTGGAGCTGCGGGAAAAGGGCAAAAGCTCAACGCGGGCAGAGGCAGAGGACTGGACATGACAAGAGCAAGACGACGGCACCACACCGGGAACCTACATGTACTACAGCGTCACCTGCCGATGGCCATGAGGCCAGGTCGACGCTGTTCGTGAGACACGCCCTCGTCAGGGACGAGGAGAAACCGTCCGCATGCAATGAAAAGCTAATGAATAGGTAAGTCCGAGACTGGCGAGCGGCTGTACGAGGCAGTCATCGTGGCGCCTTGCACGTGACTTTATGCAAAACCGCCGTCATCAGCAACGCCCGACGATTGCCAGACCGCAAGGTAGTTCTGCGATAATGCGCGCCCGCTTGGCCAGGCACGAGGCGTGTCTGCCGCACATCACCATCCAGAACCAGGGGAGTTGTATGTTCCGCCCTGCAAGCCAGTCCGTTATCGCTCGTAACAACAACCACTTGCCTGCACTAGGTGCTTGCCAGATCCTGCTGCTGGCCGCCGCGTGCCTGCCACCGACCGCGAACGCCACTGAGTTCAGCCCGGGTAACCTGCTCGTGCAAGCCGAGAGCGAGATCCGCGAGTACGACCGCGCGGGCAACCTCCTGCAGAGCATTCCACTTGATGTCGTGGGCGACTCCGGCGCGCGAGACCTCACGCTCGACGCCGAGGGCAATGTCCACGTCTACAACGGCACCTTCGACCCCGTGCTCAGCACGTTCGACCCCATCGCTATGACCTTCTCCCAACGCACGGCGCTCGGATGGAGCACCGCGAACAATGGCTCCTACGGCGGTATCACGACCCTCGATGGGCTCGTGTTCGTGACTGACATGAACACTTCCGGCGATGGCGAAGCCAGCGGCGTCGTGCGCTTCGACCTCGAGACCGATGAGTTCATCCGCTTCGCCGATGGTACGGACGCCATCGATCTCAACCTGGGTTTGGATGGACTTTTGTACGTCCTTAGCCCAGGGGGCAGCCCAGAGGGCCGCGTGCTGGACGTCTACGATCCGATCTCGACGGCGTTCGTACGCACCATCGATCTCACCGAGATCTTCGGTTTCACCGGGCACCGGTCTATCGCTACGGACGCGGCAGGCAATGTCTACATTGCAGACTTCGATGGCGACATCGCGAAGGTGTCTGCCGATGGGCAAGTGCTACTGCAGGACAACCTCTGCAATATCGCCGCCAGCTGTAACCTCTACGATATCGACGTGGCCGAGGACGGCCTCGTGGTCATCGGCGATCGCGAGGGCGGGGTCACGGTGACGGACGTCGACTTCTCCGCCTTCGACAGCTTCGACGTGACCTCTGGCTTCCAAGGCGCCTTCGTGAGCATCGTGCCGCCGTCCGCCGGCGATCCTGCGGTCAGCTTCTCGGTCAGCGGCGCCGAGACCTTTGTCGGCCTATGCCAGAATCTCGAGACCTCGCAGCGGGTGATCATCCGCGATCCCGAGGTGTCGCTGGACACCGAGATCGATTGCTCGTCTCAAGAGCCTTTCGACGTAGCTGCCGGTGACGTCGTTCGCCTGGTTGCCCTCGGCGTTAACTTCGGTCCCGACTTTGATGGCGCCATCACCGGCGCGACGGGCACCGGCGTCCGTTGCGACAACACGACCACCGGCCAGACCGTCTCGGCACAGCTACGCGAGGGTGCCTGGGATTGCGTGGAATCCGGACTTGCCGTGTCTGATGGCGATCGGGTGTCGGTGGTGGCTACAGTACAGGTGGATTAGGTCGAGCTCTTCGGGCCGTTTGAGCTCGTCGCGAATGACCTCGCCGCCCCTCGGCAGCCCTCACCACCCCACCGCTTGACCGTCCTTTCGGTGATCCGACCCGCCGCGATAGACCCCGTTTACCGCCAGGTCATCGGCAACGCTGCGCGCGTCGAAGGGCGGCGCTGTGAGTCCAGGATCCTTCGTGAACAGAATCCCCTGGTAGCCGCCAACACTGGCACCACTGGTCGGGCGCACATCGTGACCGCGAGCGCGCAGCGCCCCACCCACGAGATCGAACAGCGGCGCCTCGATGAGGAGGGTATTGCGACGCTGGTTATGGGTGAACCGAGCCGCGTCCGTCGTCATCTGCACGTTCATCCCATGATCGATCATGTTGACGATGTGTTGCGCGTGGGTCTCCGGTTGCACCGACCCACCCATGTTACCGAACGCCATGAGCGGCTCGTCCTCCTGCATGACGAACCCTGCGATGATCGTGTGGAAGGGGCGCTTGCGTGGTGCGACGACATTAGGTGAGGCGGGATCCAGACTGAACGCCACACCTCGGTTGTGCAGGATCATCCCGTAGGGCGGGATGGTGATGCCGCTGCCGTAAACACTGTAGATGCTGTGGACGAGGGACACCATGTTGCCCCAGCGGTCGGCGGCGGCGAGGTAGATCGTCCCTCCGCCCAGGTAGCCGCGCTCCGACGGCTCGGCCGCTGATTCCATGTCGATACGATCGCACAGCCCCGCGGCGTGTTCCTTCGAGAGTAACTGCGACACGGGCACATCACTGAACTTGGGATCCGCGTTGTAGGCGTGCAGATCGGAGTACGCGAGCTTCTTCGCCTCCACCATGAGGTGCAAGGTGTCCGGGTGGACGGGTCCGTTCGCGGAGAGGTCGACGCCGTGCGCGAGGCTGCAGGCCTCGATGATGTTCAGCATCTCGAGTGCGGCGAAGCCCTGCCCGGGCGGCGGTAGCTGATACACATCATAGCGGTGGTAGCGAGTGCTGAGCGGCTCCACCCACTCTGACTGAAAGGCGGCGAGGTCGGCCATCGTCATCGCACCGCCGGCGGCTTTCACCTTGGCGACGATCGCCTCTGCGATCTGGCCTTCGTAGAACGCCTTGCGGCCTTCCTTCTGCAGCAGGCGCAGTGCGTCGGCAAGTCCCGGGTTGCGGATGATGCTGTAGAGCGGCGGCACTTCCCCATCGTTCAAGAAGGTGGCGGCAGAATCAGGATCCCGACGCAGCTTGTCCGCCTGGGCGACGAGGTCTCGATGCCTGCGTTCCGCCTGACCCCAGCCTTCCTCCGCAATCCGCGCGGCGCGCTCCAGCGTTTGCGTGAAATCCATCGTGCCGAAGCGCGACAGCAGCGCATCGTAGCCCGAGACCGCACCGGGTACAGTTGCTGCGTTCACGCCGTACACCGGCACTCGATCTTCGCCGAGCATTTCCGTGAAGTAAGCTGGCGTCCAGGCCTGCGGCGCGAATCCTGCGGAGTTGAGGGCGTAGAGTCGGCGGTCTTTGGCGGACCAGACGAGCGCGAACAGATCGCCGGCGAGGCCCGTATCGTTCTGCGAGGTCACGTCGAGTACGGCTGCAGCCGCTACCGCGGCGTCTACGGCGTTGCCGCCCTGACGCAGGATCTCGAGACCGGCTTCGGCGGCGAGGGGATCGCTGGTCGCCACCATGCCGTGGCGGGCGAGCACCTCGGAGCGTCCCTGGTGGGCGAAACCCTGGGCCCGGGTGCCCGGCATGGTGACGATGGCGGCGGCCGGGTTGCTGTGCCCGTTCTGCGGGATGCCGAAGGGGGTGGGGGACTGGGCAAAGGCCGCGGATACCAGTAGCAGGGATAAGCCACAGACTCGCGAGTATTGAGTCGACTTCACTTCAGATCCTCGAAACGGTGTGCGCGTCCAGGGTAACCCCACAGAGGACGACGTATCGCAGCTTCTCAGTCGCCCTCGACTTCGAAGGCGCCGCTGTCGCAAGCAACGCCCTGGGGTCTGGGCACTCCACGTTGGTCTGCACCGCCACAACGTTGGGCCGCGACCACGGCGTCGATCGCGGGGCTGCCAGGTAGCAAGGCATGGGTCGGCGTCGCTCCGCCATTGTCGCTCAGGGGAGCGAGCAACACATCGCCCACGGCAGGTCGATCGCCGAGACCGTCGAGCTGACAAGTATCGTCCGATGCTACGTTGCCACCGTCGCTGAAGATGCGGCCGTTGCCGAAGACGATGCAATCAGAAGAACCGTCGGCTGATGAAATGATTGTGTTGGTAAGGCGGGCGCTGCCGAATCGCAGGCGGAGGTTGTCAGCGGTTGTGCCACGGTTATGAGCCATGGTCACGTTGAACATGGCAACGCTTGGATTGCCGCCGTTCTCGAAATCCAAGCCACCGGTACCGCGCACGCCAACGTTACCGGAGATCGTCACGTTGCGAAACTCCACGTCGCCGCCGTTGTACATGACACCGGCCCAGCCCACATTGTTGACTATGGCACCGTTCTTGAACAGCGCACGCTCACCGACTGATATACCTCCGCCGCCAACTTCCATCACGTTACCGGCAATGAGGACGTTGTCGAAGCGGCCAAAGCGGACCATGACCGTCCCCTGCGTATTGGTGTCGCCCGTGTTGTTGCGCACGACGCTGTCACGCATCTCGAAGTCATCGCCGGAGACGATGGCAGGGTCGCCGCCTGAATTGTTCTCCACCAGCGTACGCTCTACGAAAGCCTGCGCCGGCGCGAACGCGACGATGCCCCCGCCGATATTGCTGTCGATTCGGCAATCGCTCATCACCAGTTTGGCGAATGCTGAGAACACGCCACCGCCGCGCTCGGCTTCGTTGCCGGTCATGCGGACGCGCTGAACGTTGGCCGCGCCGTCGCGCCCCACATGTAGCCCGCCTCCGTCACGCTCCGCCAGACCATTGGTCAGTGTCATGCCGATGATCGTGACGCGCGAGCGCTCGGCTGTTTCAATCGGCGACCCTGCGCGACCTGCGTCGATGATGGTTCGGTCTATTCCCGCCCCCACCACCGTCAGGCCGATGCGGCGAATGAAGATGCTCTCAAAATAGGTGCCGGGTGCGATGTTGACTACGCGACACGCCTGATCGTCCACCGCGCTCTGGATCGACGGGTACTGCTCCGGCACTTCGCAGGGCGCCTGCGCGAAGCCTGGTTGCGGTAGTGCAAGGAAGCCAAGAAACGCAAGTGCAAACACGGGCTGAAAGGTCATCGCCGTCCTCCTTGACGCGCGTCACGCGTGAACGCAGACGTCAATATATGCTGGAAACCTTGGCGTTGGGATACCGTTCGAGCGCATGGCTCGGCGGCCGTTCGCCGTTCCGCGCCCTGGGCCGGGCCTGGCGACCAGGCTTGGGCCGGAATTCGCTGTCGTTATCCGCGAGTCTCGCCCGAGAAGGCTCGCTTGCTATCTTTACCCGCGAAGCTGATTGTTCTCGCTTCCGCCGTACCTGCCTACGAAACCGTCTCGCCCGAGTGACCAGAACGATCCGATGCAAACACTGAACCACCGCGTTTTCCGCCTCTTGCTGCCCGCCCTGTCTTTCTTGCTGTCGCTGACGGTCGCTTCGGCAGCTGATCAGGGCGACTCCCCCGTCTCCTACGATTCGAGGCTCTACGACGCCATCGAGTACCGCCTGATCGGTCCTTACCGCGGTGGCCGCTCCGCCACGATCACCGGCGTCCCGGGCGACAGGGACACGTACTACTTCGGTTCCTCCGGCGGCGGGGTCTGGAAGACCAGCGACGGTGGCACCCGATGGCGCAACATCTCGGACGGCTTCTTTGGCGGCTCCGTGGGCGCCGTTGCCGTCGCCGAGTCCGACCCGAACGTGATCTACGCAGGCCTCGGCGAGAAGACCGTGCGCGGCAACGTGTCCTCAAACTTCGGCGTGTGGAAGTCCACGGACGCGGGCAAGAGCTGGCGCTTCGTCGGCTTGGAGAACACCCGTCACATCGGGCGCATCCGCATTCACCCTTCCGATCCCGACACCGTGTACGTGGCGGCGATGGGAGACCTCTGGCAGGCAAGCGAGGCGCGGGGCGTCTACAAGAGCACGGACGGTGGCGCGACCTGGGAGAAAGTCCTCTACGCAAACGAAGACGCGGGCGCGGTGGATCTGGTCTTCGAACCGGGCAACCCGCGCATCCTCTACGCCAGCACCTGGAACGTGCGCCGCACGCCCCACAGCTTCTCCAGCGGCGGCCCCGGTTCCGATCTGTGGAAAAGCACGGACTCGGGGGAGGCCTGGGAAAAGCTCACGGAGCTGCCCAACATGCCTGATGGGCCGATCGGCATCATCGGCGTGACGGTCTCGCCGGCCAACCCCGATCGAGTATGGGCGCTGATCGAGGCCGAAGACGGTGGCGTCTTCCGCTCGGACGATGCCGGCGAGACCTGGAAGAAGGTCAACAGCGATCGCGCCCTGCGTTCGCGCGCCTGGTACTACTCCCGCATCATCGCGGATTCACAGAACGAGAACCGGGTGTACGTGATGAACGTCTCGTACGCGGTGTCCGAGGACGGCGGCAAGACCTTCACCCTGCACCGCGCCCCCCACGGTGACCACCACGACCTCTGGATCGATCCCGACGACAACCAGCGCATGATCATCGCCGACGACGGCGGCGCGCAGGTGTCCACGGATGGCGCGGAAAGCTGGTCGACTTACCACAATCAACCCACCGCTCAGTTCTACCGCATCGCCACGGACGATCACTTCCCGTACCGCATCTACGGTGCCCAGCAGGACAACTCCGCCATTCGCATCCTTCACCGCACGAATGGCAAAGCGATCACCGAGCGGGACTGGGAGGTGACGGCTGGCGGCGAGAGCGCCTATCACGCCATCGATCCGAAGGACAACGACATCGTGTACGGCGGTACCTTCAAGGGATACCTCAATCGCTACAACCACGCGAACGGGCAGCGCCGTGCCATCAACGTGTGGCCGCTCAACCCGGCCGGTTCCGGCGTGGAAGTGATGAAGTACCGCTTCAACTGGAACTACCCGACGTTCTTCTCTCGGCATGACCCGACCAGGCTCTACGCCTTCTCCCATCGGGTGCATGTGTCGACCACCGAAGGCCAGAACTGGCAGACCATCAGTCCCGATCTCACGCGGGCGATTCCCGAGACCCTGGTGTCGTCCGGCGGACCGCTTACACAGGACAACACGGGGGTCGAGTTCTACGCCACGATCCTCACCGCCAACGAGAGCCCGCACGAGCAGGGCGTGCTGTGGACGGGATCCGACGACGGACTGATCCACCTGACGCGCGACGGCGGTGAGACGTGGCAGGACGTCACCCCGCCCCAGGCCCCCAGGCTGCTGATGTGGAATTCCATCGACGTGCATCCCACACAGGCGGGTGGTGCCTATGTGGCAGGCACGCTCTACAAGACCGGTGATTTCAAGCCCTACCTGTACAAGACCACGGATTACGGCCACACCTGGAAGCAGATCACCGCTGGCATCGAGCCCCCGCACTTCACCCGGGTGCTTCGCGCCGACCCGCAGCGCCAGGGCCTGCTTTACGCCG
>JAAUYD010268454.1_pt1 | contig 18869 bp, 17 predicted proteins | sample 7278101 | NCBI WGS metagenome assembly JAAUYD01 (sample SAMN14350128, study PRJNA611818) | marine sediment metagenome | isolation source: surface marine sediment (0.6m) | place: French Polynesia: Moorea | collected 2018-08
GATCATCCAGGCGGCCGTCGAGCTGTTCGCGAGCCGGGGCTACGAGGGCACCAGCGTGGCGGCCATCGCGAGCCGCGCCGGCGTGAGCACCTCGGCGGCGTTCTGGCACTTCAACGACAAGGAAGGCCTCGCGGAAGAGGCCTTCCTTGTCGTTGAAGTGCCAGAACGCGGCCGAGGTGCTCACGCCCGCACGGCTCGCGATGGCCGCCACGCTGGTGCCCTCGTAGCCCCGCGTCGCGAACAGCTCGACGGCCGCCTGGATGATCCGCTCCTGGGTCTCTTCCTTGTCGCGCCGGCGGGGCGCCCCCGCGCGGCCTCCGGCCGAGCCTTCGTCGCTCATGCCAACCCCCGCAGCGCGCAGCTCATGCCACCCCCACGCAGCGCGCAGCTCATGCCACCCCCCGCACGCCGAGCCAGGTGCCCGCCGCGATCGCCAGGCGCCGGCGTCGCGACAGCCGCAGCGACTCGCCCAGACACGGGAAGCCCCGGGACTGCAAGGTGTCCAGCAGGTCGCGATAGATGGCGCCCATGGCGTGAGCCGGGCGCAACGAGCGGCGCGCCGCGTCGGGAAGCGCGCGGTGGGCCCGCTCGTAGCGGATGCGCGCCCGCTCGGCGTAGAGGGCGAGCAGCAGCCGCACCTCCTCGGTCATGCGCCGCTCGAGCAGCAGCTCGGGGTCCACGCCCAGGCGGTCGAGGTCCTCGCGCGCCAGGTAGATGCGGCCACTGGCGGCATCCTCGCCGACGTCGCGCAGCACGTTGGTGAGCTGCACGGCGATCCCGAGATCGGTCGCATAGCGTCGCACCGCCTCGTCCTCGAAGCCGCGGATGCCCACGATGATCAGCCCCACCGTCGATGCCACCCGGTAGCAATAGCGCTCGAGATCCTCGAAGCGTTCGATCCGACCCCCCGTCAGATCGAATTCGACGCCGTCGAGGAGCTCGTCGAAGAAACGCTGCGGAATCGGGAAGCGCGAGACCGCGTCGCCGAGGGCGATTCCCACCGGACTCTCGGACTTCCCGAGGTAGGCGTCGACGAGCTCCGCTCGCCACCGCGAGAGGATCGCCCCGCGATCTCCGCGGATGGCCGGATCGTCGGCGATGTCGTCGGCCATCCGGCAGAACGCGTAGACGGCGTGGAGTGCGCGCCGCTGCTCCTGCGGGAACAGCCAGAATGCGGCGAGGAAGCTCGAGCCGCTGGCGCGCGTCACGCCCGCGCAGTGGGCGTAGGCCTGCTCGATGGAGAGCGGTGCGGCCGGCTCAGCCACGCGTCCCTCCTTCGAGCCAGGCTCGGGCTGCGCGAAGGATCCCGTCCGCGTCGATGCCGGCCGCAGCCGCCTGGGCGTCCTGGGCAGCGTGATCGACGAAGGCGTCGTGCTGGCCGAGACGCCGCACGGGGACCGGCGGTGCGCCGTTTCCGGCATCGGCGAGCGCCTCGAGCACCGCACTCCCGAGCCCGCCGGCCAGGCCGTGGTCCTCGACCGTGAGGATGCGTCCGCACTGCTCGCCCATCCGCCGGATCAGGCTCGCGTCGAGGGGCTTCACGAAGCGCGCATCGATCACGCCCGCTTCGATGCCCTCGGAGGCCAGACGTTCCGCTGCTTCGAGCGCCGGCAACACCGTCTTTCCCACGGCGACGACGGCAAGGTCCGAGCCTTCGCGCAGACACTCGCCGCGGCCGATCGGGAGCGGCTTGGGATCGGGCTCGAGGGCCACTCCGGGCGCCGCGCCGCGCGGGTAGCGGACCGCGAAGGGCAGGCCCGAGTCGACGGCCGCCGCGAGCAGCCCGCGGAGATCGTTCTCGTCCCGGGGCGCCGCCACGCAGAACCCCGGGATCATCCTCAGGTAGGCGAGATCGAGGAGCCCGTGATGGGTCGGGCCGTCGGCACCGACGAATCCCGCGCGGTCGATCGCGAAGGTCACGGGCAGCCCCTGCAGGGCGACGTCGTGCACCAGCTGGTCGAAGCCCCGCTGCAGGAACGACGAGTAGATCGCGCACACCGGCCGCAGCCCCTCGGCCGCGAGCCCGGCCGCGAACGTGACCGCGTGCTGCTCGGCGATGCCGACGTCGTAGACGCGATCGGGGTGGCGCGCCGCGAAGCGATCGAGCCCGGTGCCGTCGGGCATCGCGGCCGTGAGCGCCACCACGCGTTCGTCGCGATCGGCGAGATCCGCGAGCGCGTCGGCGAACGCCGCGGTCCAGCTCGGCGGCGAGGCGGACTTCACGCGCTCCCCCGTCTCGCGCTCGAACCGGGCCGTCGCGTGCCAGCGATACGGGTCGGCCTCGGCCGGCTCGAAGCCCTTGCCTTTGCGGGTCCGCACGTGCAGCAGGGTCGGCTCGGGCGCGTCCCGGAGCGCGCGCACCGCCTCGAGCAGCGCGGGCAGATCGTGCCCGTCCACGGGCCCGCGGTACGCCACGCCGAGCGCCCGCGCGTAGTCGGCCACGCGTCCCGAGCGGTTCAGCCCGCCGACGTTGGGCGCGATCGACATGCCGTTGTCGTTGAACACGATGCGCACCGGCGTCCGCAGATCGCCGGCGTGGTTCAGGGCCTCGAAGGACATGCCCGCGGTGGCGGCGCCGTCGCCGATCACGGCCACGGCCTGGCGCCCCGACCCCGCGCGGCGCGCCGCCTCGGCCATCCCGAGGGCCGCCGAGACCGACGTGCCCGCGTGGCCGGCCCCGAACGCGTCGAAGGCGCTCTCCGTCCGGCGCAGGAAGCCGGCCGGGCCGTCGGCGTGCTTGATGCGACGCAGAGCCTCCCGACGTCCCGTCAGGACCTTGTGCCCGTACGCCTGGTGCCCGACGTCCCAGACGATGCGATCGTCTGGCGTGTCGAAGACGTGGTGCAGTGCAACGGTGAGCTCGACCGTGCCGAGACTCCCCGCGAAGTGGCCCCCGATTTCCGAGCCCACGTCGATCAGGTGGTCGCGCAGCTCCCGCGCGACCTGACGGAGCTCGTCGTCACGGAGTGTGCGAAGTCGGGCCGGATCCTCGATCGTCGACAGAAGGCGCAGGGTCGTCCCCCCAGACAAGCAGTGCGTCCCTGCACGAGCGCCAGGGTCGCCCCTCCTGCGACTCGTGCGTGCGGGATGATCGCGACTGCCTCCGGAGCGCGGCAAGCAAAACTACTGACCGAAGCGGGCCGAACGGTCAGTAGCCGCGGTCCGTAGCCGCGACGCGGGCCTGCCGGTCGAACGAGTCTGGTCGAACGGGTCCGTCGACCGGTTGCCTGGACGCGCGGCTAGCGAGGGACGTGCGACTCGCCGGCTTCGGGCTGCGCCATCGCCTGCTCGAGCAGGCGGTCGTCGAGGCCGAAGTGGTCACACGTGAGCCATCCGAGGATCAGGATCGCGAACGCGATGCCCTGGGCCGGGGTGACGATCGTGGCGTTCATGCCTCCCGGATCGGAAGGACTAGCGGGGCGCTTGAGGCAGCTCCGGGCTCGGCTCGGGTGGGCGAGGCAGGCCGGGACGCAGCTCCACGTCGATCACCTCGATGCCCCGGGGCTCGATCACGACCCTTGCGGCGCGCGCGTCGTCCTCCGGGCCGCGGAGCGGTGCCACGACCACCCGATACGTCCCCGGCGTGAGAGGCAGATCTCGATCGTCGCCCCTCGTCGTGAAGCGAGCCACCGTCTGCCCCTTCTCGTCCTGCACCTCGACGCGGGCGTCCACCGGCTCGGAGCGAAGCGTGGCCCGCAGGTTCAGCACTCCCGTCACGAAGTCGTGCTCGAGCCGCACCTCGTCGCCCGGAGCGAGGCGGACCTCGTCGAAGAACCGATCGACCTCCCCGTGGAGCTCGAGCGCCCGGACGTGAAGGCTCGCGACGCCCGGCCTCACCGAGAGGCGGGTCGCGCCCGCACCGGGTGCGACCCCGGCCTCCGCCAGCGTCGTGCCGCTCTCCGGGTCGAGGACGACCACCCGAGCCCGCGTCGGCTCGCCGTTGTGCGTCACCCGGAGCTCGATCCGCGCGTTCGACTCGGCGTGGGTCGGCGGGGGCCATCCCGACGGGAGCAGCGCCAGGACGAGGGCGGTGACGCGGACGAGGCCGCAGCCCTTCACGCAGCCGGTTCGCCGTCGAGGGCGGCGCGCAGGGCGGGATCTGCCGCCTTGGCCTCGCGCAGACGCCGGCTCCCATACTCGACGATCGGGTGGGCGTGGCCCGCGATCGCGAGGGCGTAGGCCGGGCGCGCCCGCAGGGCCTCCCAGTAGGCGGCGCAACGCGGGCGCCGCCCGTCCGCGAGGAAGACGTCGAGGCTGTCGACCTGCACCAGACGCTCGAAGATCACGAGCCAGGAGACGTCGGCCAGGCTGAAGAACGAGCCGAGGATCCACGGGCCGCCGCCCTCCTCGAGGCGCGCCTCGAGGGCATCGAGATGCTCGCCCATCTGCCTGCGGCTCTTGCGATGCACGGCCATGAGCGGGGCGAGGCGCGGGATGCCACGCACGCCGCGCAGCTTGAGCGCGAGGAAGAGCAGGGGCCGGCGCTTGTCGAAGTGGAAGAGCAGCCCCTCGATCACGCGCCAGGCAGGGATCCGCTCCATCATCGTCGCGAAGATCGGAAGCGTCAGACCGGGAACCGCATTGCCCGCGCTGAGGTCGCCCTCGTTGATCGGATCCCCGGTGAGCGACGAGCGATCCACCCACGCCTCCATCTGCTCGCGCGCCGCCGGATCGTCCGGGATCAGCCCCGGATGCGAGCCCGGCGCATGCTCCGCGGCATAGCGGATCTGCTCGTGGGACTCGTAGACGGGGTGTCCCTTGTGGACCAGCACCGGAACCGTGCCGGCGGGATTCACGCGCAGGAAGCCGGCGCGGATGTTCTCGTAGGCGCCGGTCTCGATCAGGTCGACGGGATGGCTGCGGTAGGGGAGCCCGAGCTCCGCGAGGCAGAGCCTCGACTTCATCGAGCAGAGCGAGAAGGCGTTGTGATACAGCTCGAATTCCTGCTCGTAAGGGACCGAAACGGCATCGCAAAGCCCGGGAGCCACGGGGTGGCGGCGGCGCCTGCGGCTCTCGGCGAGCCAGGCGAGGCCGCCGCCTAGAAGGATGGAGAGCGCGATCCAGGAGATCATCGCGGGAATTTAGTCGATCGAACAATCCGGCGCACGTCGAGCCCGATCTGGCGGCCTTCGGCCATGTCCGGACGGCGGCGTCCCCGGCCCTCGACCGGGCCCGGAGCCTGCACTACACAGGGCTCATGAGTCTACGAGGCACCGGTTCCGGCGGATCCATCCAACGTCTGATCGAGGGCGTGCAAGTCCTCGGAGGGGCGGGCTTCCTGAGCCCGAGCTTCCTCACGAGCCTGGCGCCGGCGGCGCGCAAGTACGGCTCGACGGCGGCGGCCGGCTTCCACGCCGCAGCGTCCCGCACCCCGAAGCGGATCGCGCTGATCGACGACGAGGGCGAGCTGACCTTCGAGGAGGTCGAGCGGGACAGCAACGCGATCGCCCACGAGCTGCGCAAGGCGGGCGTGGACGCGGGCGAAGCAGTGGGCCTGTTCGCGCGCAACCACCGCGGCTTCGTGCTCGCGCAGGTCGCCCTGGACAAGCTCGGCGCGAACACGCTGCTGCTGAACACCGGCTTCGCGTCGCCGCAGCTGCGAGAGGTCTGCGAGCGCGAGGGCACCCGGGTCATCCTCTACGACGAAGAGTTCAGCTCCATCGTCGAGGGCGGAGCTTCGGAGCTCACCCGCTTCGTGACGCACTCGGAAGGCGAGGTGAGCGAGACCACCCTCGCGGATCTGGCGAAACGGGGCGACACGGCCCCCCTCGAGGCGCCGGCCAAGCAGGGCCGCACCACCATCCTCACCTCCGGAACCACGGGGACGCCCAAGGGAGCCCAGCGCACCCTGAAGCGCACCAGCATGGAGACCCTGATCGGGATCTTCGGCCGCATGCCGCTCCGGACCGGGACGCGCACCCTGATCTCGGCCCCGACCTTCCACTCCTGGGGCGGCTTCCATCTCCTGATGGGCGCCCAGCTCGGCAGCACGATCTGCCTGCGCCGCCGCTTCGATCCCGAGGATGCGCTGGCCGCGATCCACGACTACCGGCCCGAGGTGCTCGCGGTCGTTCCGGTCATGATGCAGCGGATCCTGGATCTCGATGACGCGACCATCGACCGCTACGACACGTCGAGCCTCAAGATGGTGTGCGCCAGCGGCTCCGCCCTGCCGGGCGAGCTGGCCCTGCGCTGGATGGATCGCTTCGGCGACAACATCTACAACTTCTACGGCTCGACCGAGGTCGCCCAGGCCTCGATCGCCATGCCCGACGAGCTGCGCTCGGCACCGGGGACGGCGGGGCGCCCGCCCCGCGGCGTGACCGTCCGGATCCTCGACGACAAGGGGAAGGAGGTGCCCCAGGGCACCACCGGGCGGATCTTCGTGGCCAACGACAACCAGTTCGAGGGCTACACCGGCGGCGGCAACAAGGAGGTCATCGATGGCCTGATGTCGAGCGGCGACGTCGGGCACTTCGACGAGAATGGCCTGCTCTTCGTCGACGGACGCGACGACGACATGATCATCTCCGGCGGCGAGAACGTCTTCCCCCGCGAGGTCGAGGACCTCCTCTCGGATCACGAAGGCGTGCTCGAAGCCTCGGTGATCGGCGTTCCGGACGAGCAGTTCGGCCAGCGCCTGCGCGGCTTCGTCGTGCTCAAGAGCGCGGGCGCCGTGGACGAGGCCACCCTGAAGGAGCACGTGAAGAAGAACCTGGCCCGCTACAAGGTGCCCCGGGACATCGTCTTCCTCGACGAGCTGCCCCGGAACCCCACGGGCAAGGTCCTGAAGCGCGTCCTGGCCGAGCACCCCTAGACGCTCGCGCCGCGGCTCGAGAGCGCGCCCCTTTCGGAGAGCCCATGATCTGGCTGATCGGCTTGTGCCTGCTCGTCGCCACGTTGGTGGTCCTCGTGCCCCGCTTCCATCTCGCGGGCCGCGACCACGGCCACTTCGACTCCCCGCGCCCGGGCCTCATGCGTCCCGCGGCGAGCCGGGAGAGCGACGCCGTCGAGACCCGCGTGAAGGGGCTCGTCGCCAAGAAGGGCAACGCACGGCGGGGAAGCCGGGAGGGGGTGGAGAGCTCTCGCCGCATGCTCGACTCCGTAGGCGAGGACGCCGACCTGCGCGGCGTCACCCTTGAGCCCGTGGACGCCGGCGGCGTGGCGTCGGAGTGGGTCCTGGCCGAGGGCGCCCACCCCGAGCGGCGCCTGCTCTACATCCACGGCGGCGCCTTCGTCGCCGGGAGCCCGCGCAGCCACCGCCCGATCACGGCCGAGCTCTCGCGGCGAACCGGCTGCTCGGTGCTCTCGATCGACTACCGCCTGATGCCCGAGCACCCTCGCCTCGCCGGGATCGAGGACACCCGCACGGCGTGCGGCTGGCTCGCGCGCAACGGGCCGCAGGGCTCGTCCGAAGCCGGGGAGCTCTTCGTGGCCGGAGACTCGGCCGGCGGCAACCTGACCCTCTCGCTGGTGGCATGGCTCCGCGACAGCGGCGCCCGCCAGGTGGACGGCGCGATCGCGCTCTCGCCCGCCACCGACTCCTGCTTCGCGAGCCCGAGCCTGCGCTCGAACATCCCGAGCGACCCGATCCTGGGCCCCGCCTTCGGCTCGCTCGAGAAGGTCCCGGAGACGATGCTGCTCTGGATGGCGTGGGCCAGCAGCCGGGTCCGGCCCAGCGATCCCCGGGTCTCGCCCCTGCGCGGCGACCTCGCGAACCTGCCGCCCATCCTCGTCCACGCGAGCGAGTCCGAGATGCTCCTCGACGACTCCGTCCGCTACGTGAACAAGGCCCGCTCCGCGGGCAGCCCCGTCGAGCTGCACGTGTGGCCCGGGATGGTCCACGTCTGGCAGATGTTCGCGGCCGACCTGCCGGAGGCCGCCGAGTCCTACGAGGCCATCGCCGACTTCGTCGCGGCCCAGGGCTCGGCCGGCAGCGAGCAGCGCCGCGCCAGCTGATCGCGCTGCCGTGTCGCTGCCCACGCTTCCGGCCGAGGCTGCGCGCACGCTGCTGCTGGAAGGAGGCGGCCTGCTCGAAGACCCGGGCGGCCGCTGTGGCCCGGCCCGCGTCCGCAAGCGGATCCAGAGGCTCGGGTTCGTACAGGTCGACTCCATCAACGTCCTCGAGCGCGCCCACCACCAGACCCTGCAGAGCCGCCTCGACGGCTACCGACGCGAGCACCTGCAACGGCTGCTCGAGAAGGACCGCGCGCTCTTCGAGCACTGGACCCACGACGCCTCGATCATCCCGCTCGAGTGGTTCCCGTACTGGCGCCATCGCTTCGCGGCCGTGCAGCGAAGCCCGCGCTTCGAGCGCTGGATGACCCGCAAGCTCGGGCCCGACGCCGATCGGGTGATCCGCCGGGTCGCACGGCGCATCGACCGTGAAGGCCCGCTCATGACCCGCGACTTCGAGGACCACCGGGAAGGCCCGCGCACGGGCTGGTGGGACTGGAAGCCCGAGCGGGCGGCGCTCGAGCTGCTCTGGCGCATCGGGCGGATCTCCATCAGCGGCCGGCGGGAGTTCCACAAGGTCTACGACCGGACCGATCGCGTGTTCCCCGGCGCCCTCTCCGGTCGCCGCCCCTCGGCGGCGGCCCACCGCGACTGGGCCTGCCGCGAAGCGCTCAAGCGGCTCGGCGTCGCGACCCCTCTCGAGATCGCGCGCTTCTTCGAGGCGATTCCCGTGGCCGAGGCGCGCGCCTGGTGCCAACGCGCCGCGCGCCGGGGCGCGTGCATCGCCGTGGAGGTCGCCGCGGAGGACGGTACCGATCCCCGCCCGGCCTATGCGCTCCCCGACTGGGAGCGCCGCGTCCGCCGGGCGCCCTCCCCGCCCGACCGCATGCGCATCCTGAGCCCCTTCGATCCGGTGCTCCGCGATCGCGAGCGCGCGAAGCGCCGCTTCGGCTTCGAGTTCCGCATCGAGTGCTTCGTCCCGGCGGCGAAGCGGCGCCACGGCTACTACGTGACGCCGCTCCTCGACGGCGACCGCCTGGTGGGTCGACTGGATCCCCGCTTCGACCGCAAGCGAGGCGTGCTCTCGGTGCAGCGCGTCTTCTGGGAGGACGGGATCCGCGAGACCCGCGAGCGCGGTCGGCGGCTCGACGAGGCCCTCGACCGCTTCGCAAGGCAGATCGGCGCGACCTCCTTCGAACGGCCCAGGAGCTAGGGAAGCTCTGCAGATTCCCTAGTCGGCGGTGCGCCGGGCGCTCACGATCCAGAGCGGGTCGGCGCCGAAGGGCGAGCGGTCCTCGACCTTCGCCTCCTCGAAACCGCCCGCGACCATGAAGTAGGCGCGCACCACCTCGAGCCGCTCCCGGGGCGGGAGGGCATGCCACGCGCGGATCGTCTTGGTCGGGAAGCAGCGATGGGAGAGCGCGACCAGGTGGAGCCCGCCGGGCCGGAGCACCCGGGCGACCGAACGGAACACCTCGACCGGGCGCACCAGGTACTGGATCGAGACGGCGTTCACGACCGCGTCGAAGCTCTTCTCCGGGTAGGGGAGCTCGGGATCGCGGTTCAGGTCGTGCACGCAGTGGTCGCTGAGCCGCGGGTTGCGGGCGAGCTCCGCCGCATTCATCCCGAGCCCCGAGACGCGGCCCAGCTCGAGATCCTCGGGCAGGTGGGAGACCCAGGAGGACATGAGGTCGAGAACGTCGCAGCCGGGCGTCAGCACCTCGGCGTACACGCTGGACAAGGCCGCCACCGTGGCCTCGTCGATGTGCAGGACGAAACGCGGCTCGGCGTAGAAGCGCGCGTCATCGCGTTCGTCCTGACGGGCGAAGAAGCCTTCGGGAAAGCGCGGAGCGGGGTCGGACACGGTCGACAGCGTAGGCATGGGAACCTGCCCCACACAACACCCGCGCTCTAGACGCCCTGACTCCCTTCGACCTGGCTGTCGCGCCAGGCCCGCAGGACCGGCGCGGCGTAGTCGATCCGCGGGCCGTAGTGTTGGAAGAGCCCGCCGAGGGCGAGCAGCACCCGGCCGAGCATCACGAACTCGCCGGGGATCCGGACCACGGGATCCGCACGCAGCTGCTCCAGGGCCTCGTTGGCCTGTGCGAGCATCTCCTGGGGATCCAGGGGACCGCGGCCGGCCGAGCGCTCGCGGAACTCCGCGAGCAGGAGCTCGGCGAAGCGCAGCAGGGTCTCGGGATCACCGCTGCGGGTGCGGAAGCCGAGCTCGTGGAGCCGGCTCGCGAGCGTGTCGAGATCGCCTCCGACGAACGCGGCGACGAGGTCCAGGTAGCGCCTCCGGGTGTCGGGCTCGAGCTCCCGGGTGCAGCCGAAGTCGAGCAGCACCAGCTCGTCGCGGTCGGTCACGAGGAAGTTCCCCGGGTGGGGATCGCACTGGAACACGCCCGCCACGAGGATCTGGCGAACGGTGACCTCGAGGAGCCGGCCGAGGAGCGCATCGAGGCGCCGCGCCGCCGCTTCGTCTCCCTCGGCGCGGGCGGCCGCCAGCTCGTCGAGGGCCCGGGTGATCTTGCGCCCCTCGACGAACTCGGCGACCAACACGTCGTGGGTGGTCAGCGCGGGATCCACCTCCGGCACGATCACGTCGGGCTGGCCCGCGAAGAAGGCGCGCACCCGCGCCATCGTGTGCCCCTCGGCCGGGTAGTCGACCTCGGCGAGCAGCATCTCGCGGACCTCCCGCGTGATCGTCTCGTAGTCGGCGGGCGGGAACTGGCTCGAAAGGCTCTGCAAGAAGATCTCGAGCAGGTCGAGGTCGAGGGACAGACGCGCGTGGATGTCCGGTCGCGTCACCTTCACGGCGACGTCCTCGCCCGCGTGGGTCGTCGCACGGTGCACCTGACCGATGCTCGCGGCGGCCACGGGCTCCGGATCGAACGCCGCGAAGCAGGCATCGAGGGGGCGGCCCATGCGATCCTCGATGCGCTCGCGTACGAGCTCGAACTCGACCCGGGGCGCGTCGTCCTGGAGAGGCGCGCAGGCCTCGATCCAGGCCTCGGGGAGCAGGTCGGGCCGCGTCGAGAGCAGCTGCGCCGCCTTCAGGAGCCCGGCACCCTCGCGGGCGCTGGTCTCGGCGAAGAGCCGCGCGCTGCGCACGTGAAGGGCCACCCGCTCTCGCTCGCCGGCCTCCTCGCTGAGGAAGGCCCGGTGGGTGCGGTGGAGCCGGTAGCCCGCAGCCAGTCGGGCCAGGGTGAGGCCCACGCGCGCGGCGCGGGTGGTGCGCTCGGGCCAGGCGCCGAGCTCGCGTCGGAGCACGCCGACGTCGTCCTCGAGCTGCTGCCAGTCCGCGCTCACGTCGCGCGCGATCTGTCGCGCCTGGTGGTGCGCGCCGTCGAATACCGCCCGCAGGTCCCACGCGGTCTTCTCGACCACCGAGAGCAGGCCGTCCACGGCGCTCAGCACCGCGGGCCCGCGCCCGCGCTCCGTCGTGCCCTCGTTCGTCACCCGCTCCTCCAACGCACTCTGCACGTTCACTCGGTCTCCTCCTGCGGCTCGGGCGCGGTCTCGGGGTCGTCGCGCAGCGCAGCCACCGCGCGGGGACACAGCCAGGTGCGCGGCGCCCCGGCCTCGGCCGAGAGGCCGAGATAGGCGCGCGATCCCCGGGGCAGCTCGGCGGCGCAGCGGGCGCAGGGCGCCGACTGGTTCAGCACCACCTCGTTCCACGCAAGGACCCCGGCGAGCACCTCCTTCGATTCCGGAGTGGCCGGCCCACAGCGCGGAGATTCGAGCCGGCGGCGCGTCTCGCCCGCGGCGTCGGCGACCCGGCCGGCGAGGCGGGCCGAGTCGGTCACGAGCTGATCCACGTTGGCGACCACGCCGTCGACGAGCTGGAAGGTGTCTTCGAGGATGTCGCGGATCATCTGGGAGACCGTGGTCCGGCGGCGACGGGCCTCGTTCTTGAGGCTCGTCTCGAGGGTCTCGGGGACCCGCGCCTGGACCAGCCGGTCCTTCCGTTCCGTCATACGAGCCGTAATACAGTGTATGACAGCGCGCTGCAACCCCCAAAACGCTCCAGGACGCCGTAGCATCCCGGCGATGCCCGCTCGCCCTTCCCGGCGTCGCAGCGCGATGCGACAGCCCCGCCGCTCCGACTGCCAGGTCGTTGCGAGCTCCCGCCTCGCGGACGACGCCCCCGAGGCCATCGCCGCGGAGGTCCGGGAGCAGCTCTCGAGCGGGGTCCGGCTGCTGCCCCAGGGCACGAGCAAGCGGCGCCCGGGAGAGCTCCTGCGACTCTACGGCCCGCGTGCGCGGATCACGCTCTTCGACACCCGCTACTACGTGAGCGGGCTGCTGCAGAACGAGGACCTGCGCTTCTTCGTGGCCTACGTACGGCTCGCCGACGATCCGAAGCGGCTCTACCCGCGGATCTTCTACAAGGACGTCTCGCTGATCTGGCGCTCGGCCTCCCACGTGGTCCAGACCGCCGACGAGAACTGGGTCGGCAAGGGCGAGCTCAAGCCGAGTCTCGTCGACGGCGAGGAGGTCATGTGCTCCGCCGAGGAGACCACGGACCTGCCGCTCGAGATCCAGTCGGCGCTCGAGGAGGCCGCGCGACGGCCCGGCCCCATTCCCTACGACCGCCGGGCGCTGACCCGGGTGCTGCGCAACGGCCCGAGCGATCGCATCGCGCCCTACCAGGACTTCACCCGCCCGCGCGAGCGCGCGGCGAGCGACCCGCGAAGGCGGATCCACGGCGGCCGCCCGATCGCGCGCTTCCGGCGACGCGGCGACCCGAGCTCGCTGCGCTTCGTTGCGGGCTACGAGCCCGACTTCCAAAGCGGCATCGTCGAGCGCAGCCTCTCCCACAGCAAGCTCTACGGCGGGCGCGTGCGCCGCTTCCGCGTCGTGTCGGAGAACCGGCTCGTGCAGTTCTACTTCATGGCGAGCCCGGGCCACGCGTGGATCGGCTCCTGCCAGGCGACCACCACCGAGCTCTCGAGCTACGGCCTTCGGACCCTCGACGTGGAGCACGACGAGGATCTGCTGCTGCCCGCCTTCGAGTACCACTTCCAGGACGACGACGGCGAGTGGGTGACCCAGATCCCGAAGGGCTTCGCCGGCCCCCAGAGCGAGACGGATCCCTCGCGCGCGGACGCGTCGCCCTGGCTCGATCGCGTCCCCGTCATCCAGCGCTTTCAGCGCGAGGTCCTCGGCCGGCGAGGGTCGCCCCGGCGAGGATGAGCCCGGCGCCGACGGCCACGAGCAGGCCGGGCCACTCCGCGAAGAGCACGATCCCGAAGCCCGCCGCGAAGACGACCTGCAGATAGGAGAGCGCCGTGGCGCGGGCGGCCGTCTCGTGGCGCATCCCGTGGGTGAGCGCGACCTGCCCCACCTGCGCGAGCGCACCGATGGCGAGCAGCAGCGGCCACTCGAGCCCCTCGGGCCAGACCGGATTCGCCAGCACCAGGGGCAGGGTCGCGGGCACCGTCACCAGGGGGAAGTAGAGGACGATCACGAGCGGGTCCTCGCGCGCCGCCAGGCGACGCACCACGACGTACGCGCACGCGCTGAACAGCGCTCCGGCCACCGCCACGCCCGCTGCGAACAGGTCGAGGGGCGGCCCGCCCGTCGCGAAGCCCGGCCGCGTCACGAGCACGAGCCCGGCGAGCGAGAGCGCCATCCCGGGCAGCACCCCCCGGCCGGGAGCCTCGCGCAGGGTCACGGCCGCCAGCAGGGCCGTGAAGAGCGGATGCAGGTACTGGAGCACCGTCGCCTCGGCGAGGGGCAGCCGGGAGACGGCGTAGAAGACGCAGTGGAGCCCGGCGAAGCCGCAGAGCCCCCGAACCAGGAGCCAGCCGCGCTCGTGCCCGAGCCAGTGGACGCCGGTGCCGCGCAAGAGCGCCAGCGACAGCACGAGGGACACCAGCGCACGCGCGAACACGATCTCCGCGACCGGGATGCGCTCGGACACGATGCGGACGCACGCCGTCATCGCCGCGAAGGCGAACGCCGAGAGCAGCATGTAGCGAACGCCGGGGCGCATGGTGATGGCGAGTGCGGAGCTTCTAGCCCTCGTCCACCTCGTCCACGGCCGCCATCACGTCGGCGGAGCCGCCGCCCTCGGCCGGCGCCGGCACCTCCTGTACGCGATCGTCGACGTCGTCGTACTCGAGGCGCAGGGCCCGCGTCATGGTGGCGTGCATGGCGTAGGTGCAGGTGACGTAGGTCAGCTCCAGGATCTCGGTGTCGGAGAGCTCCGCCTTCAGCGCGTCGAACACGGCATCCGGCACGCGGCCGTGCTGGAGCACGAGGCAGTCGGTGTACGCCAGGACGGCCCGCTCGAGCGGCGAGAAGCAGGTCGCCACCGGCCAGGACGGAATCGCCTGGATCTGCTCCTCGCTGAGCCCCACGTCGCGGCTGGCCTTGCAGTGCTGGGAGAACACGAACTGGCTCCCGGCCGCGAAGCCGGCGCGGGTCTGGCCGAGCTCGCGGAGCTTCGGATCGAGCTCCCGGCGCGGGCTGCGATAGAAGGCGAAGCCGGCGACGGCGTGGTCGAAGCAGTCGGGCACGCCGGCAAACACCGTCCACCAGTTGCCGGGAGTGCCGGTGGCCGTCCCCGGCGACGCGACGGGATCGCGCTCGCCGAACAGCATGCGATAGATGGTCTGCGCGTTCTCGTGCGCGTCCTGCTTGGGAACTTCGCGTAGCCGGGGCATCGTCACTCCTCTCGTCGGGTCGTCGGGTCGGTGTGGCGCGACCCTAGCGCAGGCGACGCGGCCCCCCGGAGGAGGCCGCCCGCACTCGGCCTTCCGCTACGCCGCCGCGGGCTCCGCGTCGCCCTTCGGCTGCGCGGCCCGCGCGGCATTCACCGCCACCACCACGGCCTCGAGGGTCGCCGAGACGATGTTGGCGTCCCGGGCAACGCCCCAGCGGGTCTCGCCCGAGCCGTCCCGGATGGCGACGTAGGCCACCGCTACGGCGTCGGCGCCCTCGCCGAGCCCGTGCTCGTGATAGTCCACCACGCGCACGCCGGCGCCGAGCTCGCGGTTCAGGGCGGCGACGAAGGCCTCGAGGGGCCCGTGCCCCCGGCCTTCCCAGCGCGTGGCGACGCCGTCCACCCGGACGTGCGACGAGAGCACGCACTCGCCTCCCGCTTCGGCCCGCGACTCGTAGCCTTCGAAGGCAACCGGCCCCTCGACGTCCACGAAGGCCGCCCGGAAGATCGCGTCGATCTCGGCGAAGCCGAGCTCGGCCTCCTGAGCCTCGGCCTCGGCCTGCACCCGCTTCGAGAGCGCGATCTGCAGCCCACGCGGCAGACGCAGGCCGCTCTCGGCCTCCATCACGTAGGCCACGCCGCCCTTGCCCGACTGGCTGTTGATGCGGACCACCGCCTCGTAGCTGCGGCCGAGGTCGGCCGGATCGATCGGCAGGTACGGCACCGCCCAGTCCCGTTGGCCGCTCTCGGCCATGGCCGCGAAGCCTTTCTTGATCGCGTCCTGGTGCGAGCCCGAGAAGGCCGTGTAGACGAGCTCGCCCGCGTAGGGATGGCGCGGATGCACGGGGAGCCGCGTGCAGTGGGTCGCCAGGCGCACCAGCTCGTCGATGTCGTCGATCACGAGCCCGGGATCCACGCCCTGGCTGTACAGGTTGAGGGCCAGGGTCACGATGTCGACGTTGCCCGTGCGCTCGCCGTTGCCGAAGAGCGTCCCCTCGACGCGATCCGCTCCGGCCATCACGGCGAGCTCCGCCGCGGCCACCGCGGTGCCCCGGTCGTTGTGGGGGTGCACCGAGAGCCGCACGCAGTCCCGGCCCTGGATGCGGCGTCCGAACACCTCGATCTGGTCGGCGAAGACGTTCGGCGTCGCCATCTCCACCGTCGCCGGCAGGTTGAGGATCATGGGCCGCTCGGGCGTCGGCTGCCAGACGTCCATCACCGCTTCGCAGATCTCGACGGCGAAGTCGAGCTCGGTGCCCGTGAAGCTCTCGGGCGAGTACTCGAGCACGATGTCGTCGTCCATGTCCCGCGCTCGCGCCTTCACGCGCCGCGCCCCGTCGACGGCGATCTGCCGGCAGCCCGCCCGGTCCACCCCGAACACGACCCGCCGCTGGAGCGTCGACGTCGAGTTGTAGAGGTGCAGGATGGCCCGCCCCGAGCCCACCAGGGAGTCCATCGTCCGATCGATGAGCTCGTCGCGCGCCTGGGTCAGAACCTGGATCCAGACGTCGTCGGGCACGCGATCCTCCTGGATCAGCCGCCGGACGAAGTCGAACTCCACCTCCGCGGCGGCGGGGAAGCCCACCTCGATCTCGCGGAAGCCCATGGCGACCAGCGCCTCGAAGAGGCGCCGCTTGCGCTCGAAGCCCATGGGCTCGACGAGGGCCTGGTTGCCGTCGCGCAGGTCCACGCTGCACCAGCTCGGCGGCGCTTCGATCCGCCGGGACGGCCATTGGCGCTCTTCGTTGGGGATCGGCTCGAAGGCCGCGTACTTGGTCTCGGGTCGCTCGATCATCGTTCTTCTCCCGTGGCTTGCCGCCACCGTGTAGAGCCCTCCCGGGCCCCGGATCGGAGAAGACCGTCGGCTTCGGCGCCGCTCGCGCTCGCGAGCCCCCGAAGCACGAAGCCCTCTCCGGCCGGAGCGGCGGGAGAGGGCTTCGCGTCGGAATCGTGGTCCTGGTGCGCTAGCTCCCCCCCGCCCCCATAAGGAGCAGGCCCAGAAGCAGCAGCGCGAGCGTCGCACCGGCGTTCGCCGGCACGGGATTCACGTTCTTCGAGCTCGCGTTCGCGGTCACCATGACCTCCGAAGAGTGTCCCACGTCTCTTCGGTCGTCAAGCGCCCGGACTTTCGGCCGGCCCCGCCCCTCCGGCGGACTCCTCCACGACCCGGCTCCAGCGGAACGGCACCCGCAGCTGGTCGAGGAAGCCCGTCGGGAACCCGGGCATGGACTCGATCCCGATCGCCTCCGGGGGCTCGCGATCGCTCGGCAGCCAGCGGGTACCGAACACCACGTCCCACAGGATCAGGTTGCCGCCGTAGTTGTGATTGGACTCCTCGGGAACGGGCGAGTGATGCCAGCGGTGCAGCTCGGACATGCTGAAGATCCAGTTGAGCGGGCCGAGCCGGACGGGGACGTTGGCGTGCTGATAGGCCCCGTGCACCGCCGCGAAGAGCGTGACGAGCGCCAGCACCGCCTCTCCCGCGCCGAGGAACGCCAGCGGGACGAGCTTGACCGCCCCGACGACGAAGGCGTCGATCGGGTGGAAGCGGACGGAGTTGAACCAGTAGAGCCGCGCCGCGCTGTGGTGGGTGGCGTGGAAGCGCCACAGCCAGGGCACCTCGTGCATCGCCCGGTGGGCCCCGTACTCGACGGCCTCGGCCACGATCAGCGCGAGCGCGAGCTGTACCCCGATCGGAGCGGCGGCCGGCCAGAGATCCGAGCCGATCCAGCCCGAGAGCGCAGCGGCGGCCGAGGCCCCGGCGACGAGGACCAGGGGCGCCCCGAGCCCGTTCACGATCGCGTTGGTGACGAAGAGGCCGATGTCCGTGGCGACGTCGTCGTGGCGGCGAAGCCAGCGCTCGTGGAGCGGGAAGAGCCGCTCCGCCACGGCCAGGAACACGTAGGCGACGAGCACCCACGGAGCGATGGCGACCGAGGGCTTCGTCCCCGAGTCCATGGTCGAGAGCGCGCCCGCGATCGTGATCGAGAGCAGCAGCGGAAAGCCGAGCCGGGCGAGCGCCGTGCGGGCCGTCGTCATCCCCCTCCTCCCACCGCGCTGGCCCGCTGGTTCGCAGACGCCTGCTCCAGCGCCCGCCGCAGGGCCCGCTCGATCTCGGGGCTCTCCGGCGCGAGACCGCGGGCCACGAGGAGCGCGTCGCGGGCTCGCTCCGGACGCCCCTCGGCCAGCCACGCCAGACCCAGGCGGTAGCGGCCGAAGGCGTCGCCCGGATGGTGGCGCACGTAGCCCTCCCAGGCCGCCCGAGCGGCCTCGGCGTCGCCGGCCTCCTCCTCGAGGCGCGCGAGCCAGAGCCAGACCTGGATCTGGTCGGGCACCCGGTCGAGGGACTCGCGAAAGGCGGCCGCCGCGTCGTCCGGGCGGCCCGCCGCCAGGAGGTCGTGGCCGCGTTGGTTCAGCTCGTGCAGCGCCCCCCAGTCGACGCGTGCCCAGCGCACCCCGTCGGCCCCGTCACTCCGTGCCAGCTGCTCGAGGCTTCCCAACGGAAAGTCGCGCACGTGGGACCGCAGCAGACCGACGTTCCGGGTCACCCGCAGCAGGTCCTCCCCCGAGGCGAGGTTTGCAGCACCGAGCTCGTCCCACAGCGCGACCGGGTCGTACCCGATGCGAGGCACCCCACCGCTCCCGAAGAACTCGTAGCTCCAGTCGTTGCGAAGATCCGAGAGCAGCCGGCCGTGGCCGACGTCGGCGCGGAGCTCCGAGTCCGATCGGACCACCCGCGCCAGCATGCCGAGCACGCTGCGCACCTCGATCGCCTCGAGATGCTTGCGCACCAACGGGGCCTCGCGATAGCGCCGTTCGAGGACCCGGAGATCCAGGGGAGCCCGACTTCCGAGCAGGATGAAGTCGTACTGCGCGCCCACGTAGAGGAGCGTGTGGGGGAAGACCTCGACGAAGGAGCGGATCGCGAGCTCCACGGCGCCCGGCGCCATCTGCCGCACGGTCAGCCACTGGGTCATCATCCCGCGCTCGGTGAGCCGCGCGGAGGCGGCCTCGTAGTACTCCTTCGAGTAGAGGCGATACACCCCCTCGTGTCGCGGCGGCGGCGGCTCGCTCGTGACGAGGTCGTAGCGCTCGTCGGTGAGCGACAGGAAGCGGCGCCCGTCGTCGTGGATCAGACGCACCCGCGGATCCCGGTGGACCTCCTGGTTGGTGAGCGTGAACTCCGGCGCGGTCTCGAACACCTTGTCGTTCAGGTCCACGACGTCGATCTGGCGGATGC
>JAAUYD010219521.1_pt1 | contig 18862 bp, 14 predicted proteins | sample 7278101 | NCBI WGS metagenome assembly JAAUYD01 (sample SAMN14350128, study PRJNA611818) | marine sediment metagenome | isolation source: surface marine sediment (0.6m) | place: French Polynesia: Moorea | collected 2018-08
AACTGCCTGCGGTTGACATCCATAATCGTTCTCCTTTTCTGTAACCGGTTGGGCGTTCGTTGATCCCCTTTGGTTTATAAAACAGCCAGGCCGAAAGACCTGGGTTCATCCAATGAGTTGGGTGGTCCGGGCTTTCACACCGGAGGTGCCGGTTCAGCGGGTGAAAACCCGGACGCCGTGCCCGGGCCCTGCCAGGCCCGGCAATCCTTCAATTAATAGACACAAGGGGGTTACAAGCAGGTTACAGGGACGGTTACAGCGGGAAGCGGGTCACGGCCGACGGCGCTCAACCGGGCAGCCGAGGTTGCGAGTCGACCAATGCCGCGAAAATCTGTGTGGTTGCCGGATCGGGCAGGGTATCCAGTTCCTCGGCCAGCCGCTTCACCAGATCGCGGTATACCTGAATGGCGGCGCTGTAACGGCCCTGGCGCCCGAGCAGGCGCATGAGCTGCTGATGGGCAAACTCGGCCAAGGGATCGGCCTCGATGGCCCGGCGGTACATACCGGCTGCCTTTTCCAGTTCATCGTTGCGAGTAAGGATGCCGGCCATCTCCATGATCACGGTGATATACTGTGCCTGGAGGGCCGACCGCTTCGTTTCCGCCCAGCTCAGATAGGGCTCCTCGGGAAGGAAATCGCCGCCATAGATCTCGACGGCCCGCCGGCAGGCCTGCAGCAAGCGGTCGTCATCGTCATCGCGCTTGAGCTGCCGGATCTCGTCGCAGGCCGTCAGGAAAGCATTGACGTCCACCCGACAGCGCTCCAGATTCAGGCTGACCAGACCGTCTTTAAGCATAATGTATGACGAACCGGCGCCCGATGCCATGTCCGGCTCCAGTATCTTGCGCAGCCGGTGAAGGGTCACCTTGAACCGTTTGACGGCCGCATCTGCGTTGCTGTCCGGCCACAGGGCCTCCATGAGGATGTCTTTGGGAATTTCCCGGCTGCCGTTGACGATGATCGCTTTGAGCAAGAGCTTTTGACGAAGTCCGGCCCATCGGACTTCGGGAATCGCGGATCCATCCCTGTAACGGACTTCGAATCCCCCAAGGGTGCGGATATCGAGCCAGGGTCGGGCCACGTCGGATGTCATCGGGTCGATTGGCGGCGACAGATGCCCGGCAGTTTCAGAGGTCGATGCCCCAGCACGCGCACGGTGGCCCTCGATGAACTGACGGGCACGGCCGGCATGGGCACAGCCAGACTGCATCAGGGTCGGGGTGCAAGCGGCCACCACATCGCTGGCCGCCAGAATGGGCAGCAGCTGGTAGCCATGCGACTCCGCCATGTCCAAGGCGGCCTTCACAAGCTCATCGGCCGCATCCCGATCTCCCATGGCGGCAAGTGCCAGCGACAGCCCCAACCGGGCCTCGACCAGCGACAGGTGGCTGGCCACTCCAGCAAAAAAAACGCAGGCCGACGCCAGGGTCCGCCGGGCACCGTCCAGATCGTTTAGATGATAGGCTGCCATACCCACAATCAAACGACAGCGAAATAGGTGAATGCAATCCCCCAGGCTCTTCTGAATTACCGCTGCCGCCTTTTGGCCCCACCTGCGCGCGTGTTCGAAGCGTCTCTGGTGATACGCCTTCAAGGCTCGCAGACGAAAGGCCAGCCCCTCGTACATGGGGTTGGCCGCCAGCGTGGCCACGTCCTTGAGGTGCCGGACCGTATGTCCCACCGCATCGAATTGGCCTCGATGAATCTGCAGCAGTCCCGCCAAGTCCACGTGAATCGGATAGAGAAACAGCAGCCCGAAGTTGTCGATCTCTTCCTGGTTGGCATCGAGCAGACGCCGGGCGGCCTTCAGATCCCCTTGCGATAAAGCCAGTTCCATACGAATGATGTTCTGCAGGACGCGATACTCCGGATAGGCCGCCGCCATCAGATGCTGGATACCGACAAGGGCTTTTTGGGCGGCGGCGAACTCCCCCGTCAAGGTCAGCCCAAACCCATGAATGACGGTAGCGTTCACCGTCAGGGTGTCATCGCCGATGGTATGGGCCAACAGCAGGGCGTTGCGGCAGGCCGACAGCCCTTTGGGCAGATCAACAGCACCGGAGAGGTGCCCGAAAGCCACCTGCATCCACAACACGGCTTTGGCGAACGCGAAGTAGCGGTGGCCGCTGACACGTTCGAGCAGTGTCCAGGCCTCTTCGAGCCAGCGGTCCAGCGCCGATGGCGGATGTCCGATGAACACAGCGGTCTCGATGAGCGAGGCCAGGGCCATCAGCTCTCCGCGTTCATCACCCTTGGCGCGAAACCGGGCGACGGCTTCCGACAAGGCTGAAATGTTCCTGCGGCCACCGCTGGTGCGTCGCGCCATCACCCGGTAAAAAGCGAGCCAGGCGTCGTCGTCGATCATGGCTCCGGGCAGCACGTCGAGCCACCCGGCCAGGTCGGCAAACCGCCCCTGGGCCAGCAGCCCCATGGCGATCTTCTTGATTCCGGCCGCCGCTTTCTCAAAGGCCTCGACCTGCAAGAAAAAATGAATGGCACTTTCGACGTTGCCGACATCCCAGGCCAGATCAGCAGCCCGGGTAAGCAGAGTCCGCTGCACGTCCGGCGGAAGCGTGTTCTGAAACTTTTCCAGCAGGTAGTCGCGAAAGAGTTGGTTATATCGATATCTCCGACCGGATTGGGCATCAAATAGGCGCTGGATGAACAGATTCTGGGCAACCAAGCGTTCAAGAATGGCCGCTACATCGGCATCCTCCTGATACTGCAGATATCTGGCCACCATCATCGGTTCGATGGTGTCGAAGATGGCCGATTGCACTAAAAAATCACGAGTGGTCTCCTCCAGACCCGAAAAGACGGCTTCGGAAAAGTAGGCCAGCCGTTCACCGTGCATGGCGGCGGGCAGGCCGTTATGGATAAAGGCCGGCCGCTGCTCTGCGGGCACTTGGCTCAAGGCCTCCCAGACCAGCACCAGACCGCCGGCCCAACCGTCGCTGATGGCCTCAATTCGGGACACCTGGTCAGGTGACAGCGTCAATCCGAACAACTCCTGGTAGAAGCGACCGATTTCATCGTTGGTGAACGCCAGGTCGGCATTGTTCAGGCTAACCAGTTCCTGCCGGATGCGCAGCGATTCGAGCGGTAGGGGCGGTGTCTGTCGGGAAACCAGAATCAGGCAGCTGGGGGGAACAATACGGTCGATGACCCGATGGATGAGTGCCTGAACATCGTGTTGTGCGCCCAGCCGGTCAAGCCCGTCCATCACGATCCGCAACGGCGCCTGGGCGACTACGGCTTCAAGGAATGTATCTGTTCGTTCGGCGATCCGACAGGCGTCGGCGTTCCTTCCCGATGCTATCGCGGTGTTTTCCAAAAAGGCGGCGGCATCCAGGGCCGGCTGCGAGGCGTTGACGGCATGGACCAGCAGGTGAAAGAAATTCATCGGATCGCTGTCCGACGGATCCAGGTGCATCCAGGCCGTGGCAGGCCCCGGCTGCCGGGCCAGCGCCGCGGCCAGCGTCGACTTGCCCTGGGCCGCCTGACCGGTAATGACGATTAAACGCGTACCCTTATCCGCAACGCATCGTTGGATCAATCTGGGACGAGGGACCGTTCGATTGAGTTGCGGCAGGGTCGTTTTGGCAAGGATGCGGGTATCAACCATGCTGACAGATTCACCTAGTGCCTGCGAAAGCGATGTGGCGAGCGGTTAGAAACGGTTTACGGGTGCCTGATTGCCAAGGTATACAACAAATGATCAATCCGGTGCAAACCGACAATCGATACCCCCGGAAACGACCACTGGATCGGCCGGCGGTGTCTTGATGCACAAGTAAATCGTTGCAAAACGGCCGCATTCGGGTATCATGATTGTGTTTGGCGGCACTACCGGGCACAGCTGCTGTTGGACTGCCGATCCCAATTACGGAGAACCGCTGCTGACATGAACGCATTGCCGACCGTTCTGGTCATCGATGATGAAACCGCGACGTTGACCATGTTTCGCCTCTTTTTGACCGCCTACGGGTATTCGGTACTGACGGCGGAAAACGGGGAGACTGGGCTTGAACTGGTCCGCGATCATGCTCCCGGCATCGTCTTTACCGACCTGAAAATGCCCGGCATGGATGGCTTCGAGGTTCTCAAACTGATTAAAAAATCGACCCCCCACACCGAGGTGATCGTGATTACCGGGCATGGCGACATGGATCACGTGGTTCGCGCCCTTAATCTCGAAGCGACCGATTTCATCAACAAACCCATCGGCCGCAGTGCCCTGGAGGCCGCCCTCAAACGGGCTGAAGCGCGTTTGGACGATAAGCGGCACAATCAGGCATCCGTGGAGACGACCTTGGATACCGACATGGGCATGATCGCCTTCCACGGTACGCTTGGCGGCCAGCACAAAGCGCCGCTGATGGCGTCTTTTCAGCGGATACTGGATTCGGGCGCCGCCGAACTCGTCATCCGTTTCGACCACCACGCATCGGTCAACGGGACCGGCATCGCCCTGCTTACCCGTCTGTTGCGGTCAGCCCGCCATGCGGGGCTGCAGGTTCGTATTGCCGGTCTATCTGAAAATTTCAGGGCCATTTTTGACATGCTGGGGATCACCCGCATCGCACCCTGCATCGAACCATCAGCTGATTTTGCGTCTGAAGGCAGCGCAGCGGATGGGGAATGATGGCGGGCGCCTTTTTGTGCATGTGATCAAAATCAGCTTGCGATTTTGAACCCGAGTGAGTATAAAAAATAGCATCATTTCCAGCCACCAAAGCATCATCGGCTTTCTTCATAACAGGGTGTTGCCAAACGTCATCATCGCGGTCTGAACAGCGGACGATATGTGGATAGACTGTTGCGGTGAATCCGCCTATCTGCGTGTGAAGGAGGAGGGACCATGACTGATTCCCAACGCTGGGATTGGGAACCCGGTGAAAAAAAGATACCCATGGCCCCGTGGGAGAAACAATATCGATGGGTTGAAGAGCCCTATGCCAGTCCCGACGGCGAGAAAATCGCCGCCATCGTTAATATCGACGAGGGTGAATTCAATGTCTGCGTCAACGGTCAGCCGTGGGCGGAGACGGTCTTCGATAAGATCTGGCACCTGCGCTTCTCGCCTGACGGCCGCCTCACGGCCCTGGTCTCCGAAATGGGCGAATGGACCATGGCCGTCGACGGTGCTGCCTGGGAGACCATGTATGGTTATATCTGGGAACCGCGCTTCAGCGCCGACGGGGCCCACATCGCGGCTGCCGTGCAACAGGATATGCGATACGCGATGGTGCTTGACGGCGTCATCTGGGAACAGATGTTCCCCAACATGACCTATTTTTGCCTGAGTCCCGATGGGAAGCACACCGCCGGGGCCGTTCAGGTGGCGGACGTGGACTCCGGTGAAATCCACAAATTCCAGGAAGGCGCCTTCACGGCGGCCATGGATGGAACGGCATGGGATAACCGGTTCGTCAATGTCTGGAACCTGGCCATCAGCCCCGACGGCCAGCACCTGGCTGCCGAAGTCCGTCTCAACCTGTACGAGTATACCATCGCCGTGGACGGTGTTACCTGGGATGGCCGCTATCAGACCGTTTGGGAGCCTATTTTCAATCCCGTCACCGGTGCGGTAGTGGCCCCGGTGCGCGACAAAGGGAAGTGGATGCTAGCTGAAAATGACACCACACTCTGGCAACGGCCGTTCGTTCAGCTGTGGCAACCGACATTCAGCCCCGACGCCAGTCACCTGGCTGCAATTGTAGCTCCCAGCTATGGGCGCTGGACCGTAGCCGTGGACGGCACGCCCTGGCCGGCCACCTTCACCACGCTGGTCAGCGACGCGGATTTCAGCCCGGACAGCCAGCGTGTGGCCGCCCTGGCCAAGGAGGGCGACACCTTCCGGGTGGTCGTGGACGGTAAACCCTGGTCAGAATCGTGGGATATGGCCTGGAAGCCGGTCTTCAGCCCCGACGGCACCCATGTGGCCGCCAAGGTCGAGAAAGACGGTCACTATACGTACACGCTAAACAATCGATCCTGGGCCATATCCTGCGACAATGCCTGGGAGCCGGTCTTCAGCCCCGACGGTGCATTCGTGATGCTGCGGACCATTGAAGGAGGCGAATATATCCGGCGTGTAATTCCGGTTACCGACATCACCGGTTAGGAGAATTCCATGTATAGCTTCTACAACTTCGTGAGCGGTCCGCTGGCCTGGGTTGCCTTTATACTTTTCATCGGAGGCAGCATCTACCGCATCGCAAGCATGCTGAAGCTGGTGGCCGAAAAAGAGAGATTCATTTTCAGCTACATGAGCTGGCGCTACAGCCTGCGCTCCATCTTCCACTGGATCGTCCCCTTTGCCACGGTGAACTGGCGGCGCCAGCCCGTGCTCACGGTGGTCACGTTTGCTTTTCACATCTGTCTGATCGTTACGCCCTTATTCCTGCTCTCGCATGTGATTCTGTGGGACGAAGCATTTGACATCAGCTGGTGGACCCTGCCCGACGCGGTCGCCGATGTCATGACCGTGATTGTCATCCTGGGAGCGGTCTACTTTCTGGTCCGCCGGCTCAGCTTGCCGGAGGTCAAGTTTGTCACCTCGACATCGGACTTCGTCATCCTGGCCATCGTGGCGGCACCATTTGTGACCGGTTTTCTGGCCTATCACCAATGGTTCGCCTACCCATTGATGATGGGCCTGCACGTGCTGGCCGGAGACATCATGCTGGCGGCGATCCCCTTCACCCGGCTCAGTCACATGCTTCTTTCGCCTTTTACCCGGGCGTACATGGGTTCCGAGTTCGGCAAGGTGCGGCATGCGCGTGACTGGTAAAACCACCGGGCGGATCAACCGGCAACCGATTCAGGTTCGACATCGGTGTACGCTCAAAAGGAGTTCATCAAATGGCCCAGCCATCTGAAAAAGTGGCATCCACAATCGTCGACGAAGGCATCGATGTCGGTATTTCCCGACTCACCGATGATCAGATCCAATCCGTCATCAACAGCGTCATCGATGCGGAGACCGGTGCACGCCTGAAAGCCTACGTGGAAACCTGCGTCCATTGCGGCCTCTGCTCGGAAGCCTGTCATTATTACCTGTCCCACGACAACGATCCCCGCTACTCGCCGGTGGGCAAAGTCAAGCAGACCGTCTGGGAGATGTTGCGAAGCAAGGGGCGGGTCAGTCCCGAGTTCATCCGCGAGGCTGCCATCATCGCCCACACCCAGTGCAACCTTTGTAAGCGCTGCGCCCAGTACTGCCCATTCGGCATCGACATCGCCTATCTGATGAGCGTGGTGCGCCGGATCATCCACAAACTGGGGGTCACCCCGCTGTATATCCAGGACACCGCCCACAGCCATTCGGTGACCATGAACCAGATGTGGGTCAAGGGTGACGAATGGCCGGACACGCTCCAGTGGCAGGAAGAAGAGGCCCAGGCGGAAATTCCCGACCTGCGCATACCCCTCGAAAAGGAGGGGGCCGACATCATGTACAGCGTCATCGCCCCGGAACCCAAATTCCAGGCCCAATTGATCTACCAGGCGGCGGTGATCATGCACGTGGCCGGCGTGAACTGGACCATGCCCGCATCGGTCGGTTGGGACAACAGCGACATGGCCATGTTCACCGGGGACAACGAGATCATGGGGCGCATCAAGCGAGCCCATTTCGACACCGCCGCCCGGCTTCGGGTCAAAAAGATCGTCATGGGCGAGTGCGGCCACGCCTTTCGCAGCGTCTACGACATGGGCAACCGCTGGCTGGGCTGGGCCATGCCGCCTTTCAAAATCGTGCATGCCATCGAATTTTTTTACGACCTGATCAAAGAAGGCCGCATCAAGATCGCAAAAAAATATGCGCCCACCATCACCCTGCATGATCCGTGCAATGTATCGCGTGGCGCTGGTTTGCACGAAAAGGCCCGCTATGTGGCCCACGCCCTGTGCGAAAATGTGATCGAGATGCACCCCAACCGTGAGCACAACTACTGCTGCTGTGCCGGCGGCGGCGTGATCAACACCGGCCCGCCCTTCAAAATGACCCGCATCGAGGGCAACCGCATCAAGGCCGAGCAGCTCTTCAGCACCAAGACCAAAGGGGCCCAAGTGCTGGTTGCGCCCTGCCACAACTGCCACAGCGGGCTGCATGATATCGTACACCACTTTGAAATCGGACTGGACATCAAGTTTTTCGGGGACATCATCTACGAGGTCATGCAAAAACCGGAGTGAGGCCGGGAGGAATTATGCGTACCACTAACCTGCTCATCCCAACACTGTTGATCGGCATCGTGCTGGCCATGACGACAGCATGGTCGCAGGAAGACATGACCGTGGTCGACAACGCCACCTTCGACAACCCCCAGCGTCCGCCGTCGGTGTTTGTGCACGACGAGCACAATGACGCCGCCGGCATCGATGATTGTAACAGATGCCATCATGTCTATGAAGACGGCGAGTTGGTGGAGGATGAATCCTCGGAAGACCAAAGCTGCGCGGACTGCCACAGCCAGGAGGGCGATGACGAACAGCCGTCGCTGATCAGGGCCTTTCACGACAACTGCAAAGGGTGTCACCAGGAGCAGCAAAAAGGACCGATCCTATGCGGGGAGTGCCACATCAAATAGGGGTTTAGCCAGAAACGGCATCTTATGGCCCAGGCCGGCGTTCTCGCTCCCTTGAAATCCTCGACGTAGCGCTGCTACGCCTCCGGTTTCAACATCGTTGCGGCCTTGGCCTGAACCATAAGCTACCACTTCTGGCGACGGATCTTCGGCAAGGTTAATCTAGCCTGGAGACCGATCTTACGCATTTAATGACCTACATCATCCTTCAGTCCGACACATGCCACGTATCGATAGAAAAGAGAGGGAAGGTGCCCATGCCCAAGAAAATTCTCATCATCGATGACGACCCCATCGTGGTCAAATATCTGGAAGCCGTATTCAGCGACAACGGCTATGAGACCTGTACGGCCACAAGTACGATGGAGGGCTTGGATGTGGTCAAGAGAGAAAAGCCCGATCTGATCACCCTGGACCTACAGATGCCCGGCGAGTGGGGCCCCCGCTTTTATCGTAAGCTGCGCAAGGACAAGCAGTTGCGCGACACGCCGATCATCGTGGTCAGCGGCATCGACGGCGACCACGCCATCAAGGACGCCATCGCCTTCGTCAAAAAGCCCTTCGATCCGGAAAAGCTGGTCGGTATCGTAAAAAATACGATTGGGTGAGAACACCTCACCGCACTGTCCTCATTATCAGGCCCGACTGCAGCCACCTTTTTTTACGCCTCGACTTCGAGCGGTTTCCCTGTGTAACGCAATGATCGGCTGATTCGTAGGATATCAGCATGCGGCCGCCAGCCTTCTTGCCGTTTTTCGGAGTGGCCCCGACCTTCTCAGGCCGGGTCGCCGCTACCGCCTGGCGCATCGATTGGTGGTCGTTGCAGACAGTGCAATACCTTGACACCCTTATGGACTTTCGGTAGAAGGGGGTATCTGCAATTCCGATACAAACGATCCGGGCTGCATGCATGCAATGTCACCACTGTTCTCTAGACAACCCCCCTATCTACCGGCATTGTGAGCGTTGTGGATTCCTTTTGATTGCCGACTCCGAACAACAAGACATTCTTGACAAGCGTCATGCGGAACGCAAGGACGTGACGATCCTGTTTTCCGACCTGTCCGAGTACACTGGCATCAGCGAAAAATACGACCCCGAGGATGTGCAGACCATCATGGGGGAAATTTTCGACAAAAGCCGCCATATCATCTCCTCTTGTGGCGGAACCGTCGAACGATTTCTGGGTGATGAAATCATGGCCATCTTCGGTCACCCCGTCGCCCACGAAGACGATGCCGTGCGTGCGATCAACGCCGCACGTGATATCCATCGCCTGGTTGACGGCATCAATGCGCGCGGCATCATCGAGCACCCATTGCACATGCATACCGGCATCAATACCGGAATGGTCATCACCAGCGGCGCCTCTCACAACCGGCTATCTATAGGTATCACCGGCGCTGCCGCCAATCTGGCCAAACGCATTCAACATATCGCCAAACCGGGAGAGATCTTGGTCGGCCGAGAAACTTACCGGCAAACGGCCGGTTTCTTCAATTTCGAGAGCCTGGAGGCCCTGCCGGTAAAAGGGAAGGACGAGGCGGTGTGCGTCTATCGCTTCGTCGGACCGCAACGACAACCCCGCAAGGTCCGCCGAATTTTTGGCCGGCGCGCCGGCCTGGTTGCCCGTGAGAATGAGATTAAAGCTTTTGATCATGCGATCGCCGATCTCGAAAAAGGGCGCGGCAGCGTCGTGTGCATCTCCGGTGACGTCGGCACCGGCAAAAGCCGCCTGGCCGAGGAATTCAAAAAACGGCTGCCTCCAGACCGGTTTACCTGGTGCGAAGGATATGCTTACGAATTTACCAGAAACAGCAGTTATTTTCCGATCATCGATCTTTTCCGGCGCATATATGGCATATTCGAGGAAGACCTGCCGGATACCATTCACAAAAAAATATCCTTAGGTACCGCACGTTGGTCAGAAGATGCCGATCTGGCCGATATGATCGGCAGCCTGTTCGCTCTGGAGAACCAATCGACAACCGCCAACCAATTGATCGATCCCGAATACTGGAAATCGAATCTTCACCGTGCGGCCGTGCGCTTATTCGATGCCATGGCATGCCATCATCCGGTGGTGCTGTGTGTTGAGGACTTGCATTGGTCGGATCCCTCAACGATCGATCTGTTATCTTCGCTCCATACCGAGTGCACCGAACCCATCCTGTTCTTATTGGTTTTCCGGCCATCCTTTATCGACCAATACCCGGCTTTCATGGATGCTGTCGCAGCCAAGGCCACCCGACTTCAGGTTGGGGATCTGACCCCGGACGATTGCCGCAAATTGGTGGGCTCTTTGTTGGGAACGCAGGAAGTACCGGCCTGTTTGCAAGCATTCCTTGAAGAAGAGGTGCCCGGCAACCCCTTTTTTCTGGAAGAAGTGATCAACTCCCTGATCGAATCAGAGACGATCCGTCCGCGCGAAGGAACCTGGGAGCTTAACCGGCCGATCGATCAGACCGAGATATCGATGACCGTTAGGGGCGTTATCACCAGCCGGGTCGACCGCCTAGAGGCCAACGCCAAAGAGATCCTCAGAAAAGCATCGGTCATCGGCAATGTCATCCCGTTTGAAATTCTCCATGCAATCAGCCGTCCAGACGATCAATTCAGCGCTTGCCTGGACTATCTGGTCGAACTGGACCTGATCCGGATAAAAAGACAAACACCGTCACTGGTTTACATCTTCAAGCACGGATTGATTCGGGAAGTCGTCTACGAAGGTATTCTCAAGTCGGAGCGTCGAGCGATCCATGCACGTATCGGCATGTGTATTGAAAACATGTTCCGTGAGCATCTGCCCGAACATGTCGAAACCCTGTCCTATCATTTCAAGCAGGGCGGGGCCATCGACAATGCGATCAGCTACCTGAGGCTATCGGGCACCAAAAGTCTGCGCCGCTACGCCGTCGAGGAATCCCACCGATATTATCAGGAGGCGTTCGATCTGATCCAAAAACTGGAAACCAATGATGCCAACCGCAATACGCGCCTGGTGGAAACCCTGAACGCCTGGTTTCCGGTCTATTATTACCGCGGTCGTTTCAGGGCTGCCGAAAAGATCATGAGCGCGCACTTGCAGCAGGTGCAATCTATCGAGGACCGCGAATTGCGCGGCATGTTTTACATTGGGTATGGCATGTGCCTGTGGGCTCAGGAGCGGTTTCAGGAGGCCTATGACTATATACAAAGGGCCCTTTCCAGCGGCCATGCCATTGGCAGTCAGCGCGTTGCAGGCTATGCACACGCCTGGTTGACATGGGTCTGTTTTGAGTTGGGTCTTCCGGAAGAGACCCTGTCCCACGGCGAGGCAGCCAGAAGCCTGGCCGTGCATTTCGACACGGGCCATTATCCATATTACCAGTCTCTCGATTCCGACGGATTCGCTTACTGGGTGACCGGAGAAAGCAGCCGTATCATGGCCAGCAGCCAGGCGATATTTGACTATGGTCAACACCAGTCCAGCAGCCGGGTGACCACCTGGGGCCGCTTCATCATGGGGTTGGGACAGATGGCCGCCGGCCATTTCGAGATGGCCGCAGCCAGCTTTCGAGAAGCACTCAAAACTTCCGCCGATCCACTTTACACGATGTTTCCCAAGCTGTTTCTGGCCATTGCCGCAATCGCCGGCGGTGATTACACGACCATCCGGAAACCGCTCGAGGATATTCTGGTGCATGGACGCCTTCACGGCTGTGAAGTCATCAGTACGCCCGCCGAGCTTTTTCTCTCCGTCGCCCGCCTGACCGACGGCAACATGAAAAAAAATATAGCCACCATCAACCGCATTCTCCATCATTGGGAGAAGAACGACGCCCGCTGGCGCATGATTTGCGCCGAGCTTGCCCTGGGCGAATTTTATCTCAATCTGAGACTCAGAGAGTCGCGGCTGTCACCGTTGGCCATTTTACGCAATCTGCCCTTCTTGCTGACGGCACTGCCTTCGGCTGCTCGCCGCACGCTTCACCACTACCAGCGAGCAATCGCCCTGGCGGAAAAGATGGGCGCCAAGGGGATGCAGGGACAGGCCTACCTGGGTATGGCGCGTCTGTATCATCGACAAGCTCGCCACGCCGAGGCTAACGATGCGATCGATCGGGCCCTTGCCCGCTTTGAGCAATGCAACGCTCAGGGGTTCCTCCGGATGGCCAAGCAACTCAAAACCAGCATCCAAGCGTTATGATCAACTATTCACCGGAGGGCATCGGCAGGCTTAATCCAGTCATCGATGTCGTTTGGCCGAATCCAATTCACACCTATCGGAGGATTGATGAAAGTTGTCCTGATTTCGCCATCTGTCGGTGGCACCATCGCGGACGGGGGGCTGGCCAGCGTGGAACGGAACAATTGGATTGTCAACTGGTTGAAAAAACATCTTTTCGGTTTCGGAGAGACCAGCTTCATCCCTCCGATGGCTCTGCTTTCGCTGGCCGCGGTGACGCCTTCGGATGTCTCGCTTGCCATTGTCGATGAACGGCTCCAATCAGTCGATTATGACATGGATGTGGATTTGGTCGGTCTATCGATCATCACCATCACGGCCTGCCGGGCCTACGACATTGCCGCCCGCTTCCGGCAACGCGGAATTCCGGTGGTCTTCGGCGGCATCCATGCGACCGTGCTGCCCGAAGAGTGCCTTCGCCATGGCGATGCGGTGGTCATCGGCGAGGGTGAGCATGTTTGGCCCCAATTGCTCGCGGATGCCAGGCGCGGTCAATTGAAATCCAGTTACCAATCTCGACAATCGGTTTGTATCGACAGCCTGCCACCGCCCCCCTTCCATCTGCTCAGTTCACCGGAGCGCTATGTCACCACCAAGGTCGTACGGGCCTCCAGAGGATGCCCCTACGGTTGCACGTTCTGCACCACGGGCACCTCCATCGGCCGGGCCTATCGCAAGCGGCCGGTCGACGATATCATTCGCGAAATCGATTCCAGGCCGGGTAAATATCTTTTTTTTCTGGACGACAATTTAGGGGTCGATCGGAAGTGGGCCTTAGAACTCTTCCGGGCCCTGCGCCCCCTGAACGTAAAGTGGTACGGGGCTGTTTCCCTGAATGCACTCGAAGACACGGCATTTATCCGGGAAGCGGCCCGGGCTGGGTGCATCTATTTGGGCATTGGTTTTGAAAGCATCAACGAGAAGACGCTTGAAGCCATGAATAAACGCAAGACCAACAATCCTCGCAACTACCGGCGAATCATTCGTGACATCCACCGTCAGGGGATCTCGATTGTGGGATATTTTCTCATGGGCTACGACACCGAAACAGCCCAAGATTATCAACATTTAGGGGATTTCCTGATCAGTACCGGTATCGAAATACCCAGCATCAGTGCCCTGACGCCCTATCCCGGCTCCGCCATCTGCCGCCACCTTGAAAAAGAGGGCCGCCTCCTGCACCGTCGCTGGAACCACTATTACGCTCGCTGGTGGGATTTGGCGTTCCAACCGCTGCAGATGACCCAGGCGTCAGTCTACGACAACTATCTCAAGCTGATCGGTCGCCTTTTTTCGGTCCGGGCCATACTCAAGCGTTGCTTGCCGCATCTGTTGCGCCTCAACTTGATGACCCTGGTTCACGTCATCCAGCATGGCTTCTACCAAAAGCGAATATTGGCCGAGGAGCGGGCCTTGCGCGATGGTGCCATCGACAGCCAGCAGGTTTGAATTAAGAACGGCTGCGCCAACTCACAAGACGCCCGACGAAACGGGCGGCATGGTTCAAAAAAGCACGAAAAGACGTCAATCCTTCAGATCGGCTTCAGTGAGGCCCAAAAACGCCAGCGCCTGGTGCCTGTGTTGGAATACATCCACTTCTATCGCCCCGGGCAGGAGCAGATGGCTCATGTTGGCACTCTGGAAGGTCACCGGATCTTTGGAATAGATGGCCCATTTTCGATGGATTCCGGCCTGCTGCAAGCGCTTGAAAAAATCCTGATACCTATCGATCCCACCGTCCGTGAAAGCTACCGTGGCATCTTCGAAATCGATGAAGGTGTTGAATGAGAAATCGAAGTCGGGATGGCGGTGCACATCCATGATCCGGCTCACCAGGAAGTCGAAACTGATGGTTCCGACCCCTTTGAAATGAACGCATCCGGCTTTTTTCACAATTCTGAATTCGATCGTATCCATGTCAGATCTCATGGCGAGGGTTGACAGTGCGAGACATTGCGTCCGATTGCAGCGATTCAACAAGGGCCTTGCGAACTGCTTGTTAGTGCCCATCCATAAATGGCCAATTCGCCCGACAACTGCGTTGCGCAAAAATTTTCATCCTCAGAATATCAACCATATGCACCCCAAGGGCACTTCCTTCGGGGCGCCTACGGTTAAAATTTTCGCGTGCCTTGTTCTCAACCAAATTTGCCTATTTATTGGACCGACACTTGTAATCGCCGGTCAGCCATGATGCCGCACAATCCGTTAAAAAAACCAACCTTCCATCGATGGTCCGAACCTGTCACCATCCGAAAAGTTCATCGGGCCAGGTGGCTTGGCCTCGCTTGTGGAGAGCCATAAAGTATGATAGCAAGAAATTATATCCTGTCAGTCCATCTGATGGAAGGATCGTTTTCAACTGCGGTGTTCCCCCGTGATGCATCCGCTGTAAACCTGGTACGGCGCCCCGAATGGACGATACGCCCTATATTATTGTGGACAACCAAAAGATCTCACCCATCGAACGCTTGCAGCATCGGGAACGGTTGCCCAACGCAACGGATGAACCACATGCCGCATCTTTCGGTGTGGTCGACCGGGTGACCATTTCGGACGAAGCTCGTGCCCGTGCCAGAGAAGAATTGGCCCGGTCCGCTCGGACACCACCGGATCAGGATCCGGCCGGAGGCGTCCTTACCTCTGCCCCCCTGTTAACCTATTCTCCCAAACGGCGCTGGCCCGGAGCCATTCGATAACCGCTATTTCCTGCAAAAAAAGTGCAGGTTGAAGGGGTCGTCGGGAATCGCGGCCACGGTCACCTGTCCGAAACCCGCCTGGTCCAGCATCTGCTCGGCCCGTTGACGGCCCCACATCATCCCCAAACCGGCACCGCCATCCACCAACCCCACCGGCAGGCAGTGCATCAGGCTGACCGTATACAAGAATGCGCCCATGGGGTGATTTCGGTTGCCGCCGACATCGCTGTCGGCAGCAATATCTATCATGGAAAAGGCGCCGTCAGCGCGCAACATCTCGACCACACCCTGCAAGGCTTCCAAAGGCCGGGTCTGGTCATGGATCGCATCGAAAGCGGTGACATAATCGAAGCTGTCCGACAGATCGCTGGGCCGGCACAGGTCGGCGGCATCTCGCCGTTCAAAACGAATATTGGTCAGCCCCTTGCTGCAGGCATCGTCCCGGGCCGTCTCGAGGGCCTCGTCACTGATATCGATACCTGTGAAACGGCTGTTAGGAAAGGCCTGGGCCATCAAGATGGCGGCGACGCCCTGGGCACATCCCAGATCACAGACGTCGATGCCGCGCTGCAAGGCCTCGACCAGCCGCCCGTTGTCCACCGAAGGCAAAAACCCATCCACCAATACTTCCCGGTGCTTGGCGTCTGCCAGCTGCGCCATGAAATCGTGAAATTCGGGATAGTGGTGGTAAGAGATTCCCCGACCGCTTCGAAATCCATTCGACACCTGCTCCATGGCGCAGGTCGTGAGCAGAGGAATTTCTTGCGTATAGACCCCCAGGTTGTCACTTCCGGCCCGACGGGCGAGCAGATCGCCATGGGTTCTCGGCAGTAAAAAGCGATTTACGCCATCCGCGTCGGTGGACAATTCCACAATGCCGCCGCAAACCATCACACCCAGCCATTCCCGCACATAGCGTCGGTCGAGTTGGGCAGCGGAGGCGATGTCGTCCTCGCTGCAGGGCTGCCCGAGACCATCCATCACATCGAAAAGGCCTGCACGGTACCCCAGCCCCATGGCCAGATTCAGTGAGCCGTAGTTGAGAATATCGATCATTTTTTCCTGAAAGGAGTGGGCCTTCTCGGACATGGCTGATCCCCTTCGTTCGGGTTCACACACCTCACGGCGTTCATGGCAGCAGACCGATCAGCGGTCCGCATCCAGCAGTTGTCTCATGGCCAACGGCAGCCCGCCGGATTGAAAGCTAGTGGATCGGCGTTTATCGGGCAGGCGCAGTGTCAGGGCATGCGCGTGCAAGCCCAGTCTCAAAAAATTGAACTCGCGGGCGAGGTAGGCCAGCGAGCGGCGTGAACCGTATCGTCGATCGCCCACAACCGGGTGGCCGGCCAATTTGGCGTGACGCCGGATCTGGTGCTTGCGACCGGTCAACGGCTCGCATTCGATGAGTGAAAAATGAGACCTGTGATCCAATGTGCGCCAGCGGGTCGCGCAGGGCCGCGTTCGTCCCCGGCCCACCGCATCTCTGCGACCGCCGGCAGCGGTGGTCAGCGGCCAGTTCCATTCATCCCATTCACGATTCACAGGCGATCCGCCGGTGCGGCCGTGGACCACGGCCATGTATCGCTTGACAACGGATCGAGAAGCAAACTGCTCTGCAAAAAAAGCCAGTGTGCTTGGATCCCCGGCCAACAAAACGAGGCCACTGGTGTCACGATCCAGGCGATGAACGGCATGGACCGAACGGAAAAACCGGCCCACCGCCCCCAGCATTCCGCTACGCAAGGCATTCATCATCGCCGAGCACAGATCCCTGCCCGGATCGTTGTGGATACTCAAGCCGCAGGGTTTATCCGCGACCACCCACCCCGGACCGCAGGCCACCAGCGCGATAGGGCCCTTCTCAGAAGAAACGCAGTGTCGAGCGTCCTTTGGGTTCGACATATCAACGGTGCTCATCAGGGGCGGCCATCTGCGGCCGTGCCGGTGTCGCCGGGCGGTACGCTGGCCCCATAGCGGTCAGTGGTTCGAACGATTATGCTGCAGGTCACACCGAATCGGTCTTGATGAGCCAACAGCTGCCCGGGTTCCTGGCAGTGCTTAGCCGTTCGACTGCAGCGCTGATCCGTGCATCGGAAAGAAAGTCAAACACGGCTCTACCGGCTGGAAAGCAGCGCGCCGGGCATTCATGGCGCATGCGGTCAGACCGAAAACTGGGCCGGTGATTCCTGACAAGTGAGAAGAAGATCCATCTTTGCAACCTCCGATGACGATTCAAGGTCGCGTCCATCGACACGCCGTCGTTGAATTGGCGGTTGTTGATTCTGAGGCTGAGGACGCTTATTGTATTTTCATCCACCCAACCCAATCAACCTGAGCCTGTATCAGTGCCAAGCCGGAAAGGATGAATCAATGGCTGAAAGCGACAACCCTGCATCGTCCCACCTGTTCGACAACGCAACCAAACTCACCGAAATCCTGGTTGATGTCAACCGCAAAAGTATCGACCTGATCGACCAATTCATCAAAAAAAAGAAGATGAACGGCGCGATCGACCAAGCCGCGGCCGAATCGGTGAGCAACAGCTTTCAACGGCTGACGGCAACACTTATGGCAGATCCGAATCGCCTGTTCAACCATCAGATGACCTACTGGCAAGAGTATTGGACACTGGTGCAGCAAAGCGCCGTTCAGTTCTGGGGGCAGCCCATGCGCCCGGTGATCGAACCGGAAAAAGGCGATCGGCGATTCTCAAACGCTGCTTGGGATGACAATCCCGTTTTCAGTTTCATCAAGCAAAGCTACCTGCTCACCGCCCGGGCCATCCGGGATGCCGTTGACAATGTGCGGGAGCTGGATGAGGAGACCCGCCGCAAGATCGCTTTTTACACCGACCAGTATATTGATGCCATGGCACCCACCAACTTTCTGGCCACCAATCCGGAACTGATCAAGCTGACCGTGGAAACCCGCGGTGAGAACTTGCTCAACGGCTTGCGCAATCTGTTGGATGATCTGGATCGGGGACCCTGCCAGCTGCAGATCCGCATGACCGACATGAATGCGTTCGAAGTGGGCAAAGACCTGGCCGTCACCAAAGGAAAGGTCGTTTATAACAACGATCTGATGGAACTGATCCAATACAGCCCCACGACCGATCTCGTTTTCCGGAAGCCGCTGCTGTTCGTGCCCCCCTGGATCAATAAATTCTATATCCTGGATTTGAAGCCGGCCAACTCCATGGTCAAGTGGATGGTCGATCAGGGCTACACGGTCTTCATGATATCCTGGGCCAACCCCGATGAAACCTTAAAAGAGAAAGGTTTCGATGATTACATGCGCCAGGGCCCCATAGACGCGCTCAAACAGATTGAACAGATCAC
>JAAUYD010251392.1_pt1 | contig 18860 bp, 17 predicted proteins | sample 7278101 | NCBI WGS metagenome assembly JAAUYD01 (sample SAMN14350128, study PRJNA611818) | marine sediment metagenome | isolation source: surface marine sediment (0.6m) | place: French Polynesia: Moorea | collected 2018-08
AATTTGATGGAAATTTTATGAAAATTTTACAATTAAGTGTTCAAAGTGTGGCGTAAGTCCTAATACTGCTAAAGCAACGATTATAATCAGCGTGTCTTATTCTAAGTGTCAGGAAATGACTATATTTTTATGTCAGGGAATTTTGACATAAAAATTGGCAGGGTAAACCAACGGATAGTCTTATTCTAGCAGAAAATAGGTGGTTGTAAACCCTAAAATCTCGTCCGCTGCCAAATGAGAACGATTATTAAAATCAGTTTTTTTCCTAGGAAAATATCATTTTGGAAATTTAATGGAAATTTTATGAAAATTTTACAATTAAGTGTTCAAGGTGTGGCGTAAGTCCTAATATTGCTAGAGCAACAATTATAATCAGGGTGTCTTATTCTAACTGTCAGGAAATGACAATATTTTTATGTCAGGAAAGTTTGATATAAAAATCGGCAGTGTAAACCAACGGATAGTCTTATTCTAGCAGAAAATCGGGGGTTGTAAACCCTAAAATCTCGTCCGCCGTCAAATGAGAACGATTATTAAAATCAGTTTTTTTCCTAGGAAAATATCATTTTGGAAATTTAATGGAAATTTTATGAAAATTTTATAAGAGTTCGCAATTACATCAAAGGGTGAGAAGTTTGAGAATCCTAAATACTTTCAAAAGTCTTTACGACGACTTAAGATAAGACAAAGGAGGTTAAGCAGAAAATAGAAAGGTTCTAGCAACCGCAATAAAGCTAGAGTCACTGTTGCTAAGATTCACGAGAAGGTGGCTAATCAACGGCAAGATTACCAACACAAAATAAGTCTGAAGCTGATCGAAGGTCTTCGACCTTCGGTTACGGTAGAACAACGAACAACGAATATGTTAGATTCCTGCAAATAGCTAATGGTAGTTTAAGGGAACTATATACACAATTAATTATTGCAAAACGAGTCGGTTTAGTCGCCGAATCCGAACTTTTTTCTAAAGCTATGAAAGAAGTTGATGAAATGCAAAGAATTATGGTTTCTGTGCTAAACAAGCTCAAATCTTCTTCTAACAACTCAATTGGATACAGGTTCCCCGCCATTCATGGCGTTAACGAAGGAAGAAGTGGGGAGAAAGAAGGAAGAAGGAACCCCATTAATAAATTAAGGGGATTTGATAATGAAAAATTTTATATTTCTCCATTAATAAATTAAGGGGCTTGTATCCTTTTTGGTCGGAACAAAGAAGGTAAAGGCTGCAACCCATATCACTACACTTGTTCCTTCTTCCCTCAACATCCTCCGCAGTCGGTCATAGTTTGGGAGGAGTACAAGCTTCTGACAAACATAACAACCTTCTTCCTTGTTCCTTCTTCCCTCTTCCTTCGCTTTGATGATAGTTGTCTGGTGAATCTATGGCACTGTAGTATTAGCATGAGAATTTATGGGGTGAATACCATGAAAGGCAGTATCGATGCTAGTATCTTGAACTACTTACGTTCGCAAATGCCATTTCCCATCTCTTCGGCAAGTAAGTTTTATTGGTTACTACTTTGCTCCTGTACACCTCTACTAATTTGCTCCACTGCCGTAATTTCCCTGGCAGCACCACAAAAAATTGCACAGGTATCTTCGACAGGTAGCATCAACAGACCGATTTTGAGGACTGGTAGTCAGGGAGAGACTGTATCTGAACTCCAGGCAGCTTTACAACTGTTAGGTTTTTATTTTGGACCAATAAACGGAATTTATAACGATACTACAGCCAGGGCTGTATCTGAATTTAAAAAAGCTGCGGGTTTAATTCCAGATGGTGTTGCTGATAGAGTTACTTGGCAAAAATTATTCCCTAATACTCCTCAAGTAGCATCTGGTGGTTCTTCATCTGGGAATATCCGTCCGTTTCCTGTTCCTTCCCAGACTCTAAAACCGGTGACGGTAGGTAATTTCAGAACAGTAGAACCTACACTCAAACCTGTAATACCAAACAGAACTGTTACTTCCACAGTAGTACAACCTACACTCAAACCAGCAATACCAAATAGGACTGTTAATTCGACAATAGTAGAACCTACACTCAAACCTGCAACACCAAAAAAGCCTATAACTAGCAATACTTCACGAGGGAACCCAACTTCATCATCATCTGGACGAACCAATCGTTCTCGAACAACTACTCCTACTCGTCAAGCAGCTCGTTCTCGAAGAACTACTCGTACTTCTGGGAGCGGTAGTTTTTCCAAAAAACCTAGTATTCAGTATACTTCACAGGGATTGCCGATTTTACGTTTAGGAATGCGTGGAGAGGAAGTCGCTACTGTACAAACAAAATTACGAAAACTGGGTTTTCTCAAAGGAAGTGTTGATGGAGACTTTGGTGTAGAAACAGAAGCAGCGGTGAAAGCCTTTCAACAACGCTATGGTTTAGAAGTTGATGGTGTGGTTGGAGGTGCTACTTGGCAGATTTTACGACGGCGTTAGCATGTGATTTCCATTAATTGTAATCTGTTGATTAATCTTCTTTTATAGGGGTACAGGATGACTGTACCTTTTATTTTGCTTGCAAATATTCAGGTTGCAACCATAGCCTGTAATCTAACGATCAATATTTGCCGATAAGAGGTATTATTAAATGCCAGTGCTGAAAAACTAAATTAATTTACTGCTGAAAGGCTAGTATCAAATAATTCTTAACAAGTATGGTGAACTAGAGGGTAAAAATCAATAATTTTTCTCAACGTACATATGAAAAATTTTCTATTAACTTGGCTCGGTACTGCGGTGGCTTTGTTAATCACTGCCAATATTCTGCAAAGTATCAACCTTGGTTTCCAAGTGAAAGATTTTGGAACAGCGCTGGTAGCTGCCATTGTCATCGGTATTGTTAATGCCATTATTCGTCCAATTTTGAAGATTTTGGCGTTTCCGATTACCTTGCTCACCTTTGGCTTATTTACATTTGTGATTAATGGGTTTACCTTGTGGCTGGCAAGCTATCTGACACCTAGTTATGGTTTTATGATTGGAGGTCCTATAGCTGCTCTGTTAGGTTCAATTGTATTATCTATTGTTTCTAGCGTTATTAATTATATTCTCAGACCGACTTGATCTAGGAGAGGGGGAGGATAAGGAGGACAAGGAGGACAAGGAGGACAAGGGAGAGGGGGAAGACAAGGAGGACAAGGGAGAGGGGGAAGACATGTGTTAACCAATGACCAATGACAAATAACAAATGACGATCCTTAACTGGATGTGTATCAAACTAATTCTTCTTTCCCCATTACCCATTACCAATTACCCATTACCTCTTCCCAAATATCCTCGTGGGGTAATAATCCAGTTTCCGTGGGTGCGAGTACTTTGATTACCAATTAATACTGTGGTCAACATATCGACGGGAGCATCCAGTAACTTTTCCAAGGTAGTAATCATAACCTGTTCATCCTCCCGGTATGCTGATCGTACCACTGCTACTGGTGTATTAATATCCCGGTATTTGAGAAAAATATCTCTAGCAATTACCAACTGCTGGGTACGAGTTTGCGATCGCGGATTATATAAAGCGGTGACAAAATCAGCCATTGCAGCTGCTTGTAAACGCTTTTCTATTATTTCCCAAGGGGTTAACAAATCGCTTAAACTAATGGCACAAAAGTCATGCATTAATGGGGTTCCCACCCTTGCTGCTGCTGCTTGCAAAGCCGTAATTCCTGGTAACACCTCTATACTAGGAGTCTTACCATCCCAATTTTTGTTTTGCAACTCTTCCAACACCAAACCAGCCATCCCGTAAATTCCACAATCTCCAGAAGAAACAACCGCTACATTTAAACCCCACTCAGCCAGCTCAATTGCCCGTTGGGCACGCTGACGTTCCTGGGTAATTGGTAGTGCTTCGACAATCTGTCCAGGTCTGAGAATAGGGGCAATCAAGTCAATATATAGACCATATCCAATCACTGCATCAGCACCACTAACTGCCATTTGGGCTGCAGGAGTCATTTGTGACAACTGTCCCGGTCCGATACCAACAAGTAATATCTTCCCACTGCGACCGATGTATTCTTTTTCTGCTTGTGCCACCGCTACCGTTACTGCACCAACTTCACCCGGTAACCGAAAAATCTGCTTGGGAACCACCAACTTTCCCTCTTCCTGTGTGTGAGATAACTCCAAACTTGCACACAACCCCGCAGCTTCTGCCACACTGGGTGTTCCCACCTCCTTTTGGACTACCGAGGAAGGATTCGGCACAGAAACGGATTTCAACACATCCCCTGCAAAAGTCTTTAAAGGTAAATTCCTCTCCCGACAAAGTTCCAGCAAACCCACCTCATCTGCCTTAATGTCAATGGTGGCAATACCAGCAATGGCAGCTTCAGCAAGTTGATGTTCTCTAAATACTTCCTGAATCGCCGTTTCTATCACCAGTCGGGAAGTACCCCTCTCACAACCAATTCCCACCCATAATACCCGGGGATGCCAAGTTACGGTAGGGAGTAGGGGAGATGGCGTAGGGGTGCAATGCTTGTGCCCAAAAGTGTGGGGAGTAATGAATATTTGGGCTTGGACGTTGGTTGATTCCTCAAATTCAAAAGGGTGTCCATCGGGGAGATTATTTTGCCACAGGGTAGAACCTGCATCTTGAATTACATGTACCTTTCCAGAACTGGCTACAACGGCACTGACACCAGTCCAGTTTCCTTCACCCCTACGCCAACCGAAAGGCATCCCCAGCAGGTCTACAGGGGGCAATCCGGAGACATTTGCAGCACCAGTTAATATCGGTGTCGCACCCAGTTGTAAAGCAATTAATCTGGCTAGGCGATCGCCACCACCTTGATGTCCGCTACATAAACTAATTACATATCGCCCTTCTTCATCTATTACTACCACTGCGGGGTCAATGGATTTATGTTGCAATAGAGGGGCAATTAACCGTACCACAGCCCCGGTTGCTAAACAGAAGACAAAAGCGTGGTGGGTTTCCCAGAGGTTTGCTATATGATTTTTCAGAGGTGTTGAGTAAACTTGAGTACCTGATATTTCCCTTAATGATTCTGGAATCCAAATATTTAAAGAATTATCTTCACATAGGGGTTGTAATGTTTTAACACCTGAGGGAGTAGCAGCAATGAAGGCGAGAGGAGAAAATTCGGCTAAAAGCAATTTTTGCACCTGTGAGTTTAAAGAGTTGGACGACGCAGCCAATTGACTATTTTCTCACGCCATAATCGCGGATTGTCTTCAGGACGATATTTAGCGGTAACCATGGAAAGTAATAAACTAACCATAATTTTCACTCCACCCACTTCAAGATGGGCTTAAGATATTACGAACAATAAACATTGGTTTTTCGTTGGTTTTTTACTAAAATACAGGTAGGAGGTAATAAAATATTATGCTAACCACCAATAAAAATCGAAAAGAGTTCAGTCTACGTTTGGGGCAGAATTGGCAATCATTTGAAAAGTTTCGCTCAGAAGGTGCTAAAGCATTGAAATCTGTGGGAAACGGCATAGCTGCTGTCCTTCATACCAAAACAGGTCAGTACAGGATTATTGAAGAGCATGACTTCCAGGAAATGTATGGTCTTGCTCGTGATGTTGATCGTCTACGTGGGGGATTGCGCATGGTAACACTAGCTGTGCGTGCAGTTCAGAAACACCCTGATGAAGAAAATCTTCATGTCTTGGCAGAAGCAGTTGCTATGCTGGGCACTTTGCCTGAATTACCTACACGGGATAGCTTTGACTCCTTGTTACCAGAAGGTTTGGACTTGGAACCCGATGATGAGGTGATACTCGATCCTGATGAAATTGAGCGTCCATTTAGAGCTAACAATAGTGTTTTGGAGAGTAGTGAAAGTTGACTGCTGCCAATGAAGTAAATTACACACCTGGCAACTTAGCAGAACTGGAATCACAACTGCGTACACTCTCTCACGATGACCAGGCACTTAAAATTATCCAAGCTTTTGCTGGTAAGCTTAACAAAACAAAAGATCGACAACAGGTATTCGGTGCAGAAGGTGCGCTTGTACGTAAGCCAATCGATTATCAAGACGTTCTTCAAAGGGGCTTGATTGGTGATGATGAAGACCCTTTTACTCTTCTACAAGGTGATATAGTAAGCACGGATGCTGCATACTTTCTCGGTGAACGCATTACTGGAACTAAATTTGCTATTGCTAGTTCTACTTGCGATCTCATCCCCAATCGTCGTAAATATGCAGCATTATTACGCTTACAGCCAATTAAAGCAAACGATCCGAAGGCAACACAACTTCTCGGTGAGATGTTGAAATTCAAGTCTACGCAGCTAATGTATCTCCCCCCACTAACAGACGATCCTCGTGAAGTACTTGCAAACGCTGTAGTATTCGATGGAATTGTACAAATACGACTTGATGATTTATTGATGTCAACGCGCCATGCTAGCTTAAGTTTAGTGGGATGGCGCATTTTCGCTTCCCTGATTCGTACAATTGTAGTGCGAACAGGCATAAGTGAGGTGAACATGAGATCGAGTATTTAAAAATTGGAACTTATCTCATTAACGACTTCCAACAAATAAAATATCCCAAAATAGCAGTCAACGCTCTCTAACTTGCATTAATCCCAGGTTTACCCATTCAACACCAGAAGCCTGACAAAAACCCCTGGAAACTTCCATTCCAGGGGTATCTACCTTATTCCCAACGAGCTATTTTGTCATAAATTGATGACATCAAGAACATATAAAAATTTACATTTACTTTGTCATTTCGTAACATTGAATACAGAAACTTGAGATATATTAGTTAACGAGCAGGCAAAATTCATTGTAGATGACTCAAATAAGGAGAAAGTACTGATATGTCTATCCAAGAAAGATCCCGTGCTTTGATGCAGCGTCGTTACCAGTTAGTCAAGCATCGTCAGCAATCACTGTTAGGACGTACTGCTGCGGAACTTCATCTTTCCAGTGAAATATCCAACTATTGGAATCCAATTCAAGGTAAGCTAAATCCCGTTGCTAGTGCTACTTATGAACCTAATCATGTAGCGTTGAGTTAGGAAGGTACTGTACATCAAATCTGGGTGGAGGGAAGCCTTGAACTCATAGCGTTACCCTTGGAAGTTGTACACCCAAGGAATATGGAAATTTTTGAAGAAAACCAGGTGAATTGTAACCACCTGGTTAAGCTTTTTATTGATGTATATCAAAGTAGAAAATACCCGACTTATGCTAGAAGTTTTTCAATAGGTGATAGAAATTAGTCTTTCAAAATCTTGGTAATCAAAACTTTCTTTTTGAGCATATTCTCCACATTTTTTGTAGTAAATTTTGTTTTCTTTTATCTCAAAGAAATATCCTGCTATTGCTGACTGTTGGTGTTTCAGCTTAAAAACTACTCTATGAGTAGTATATTTACCATATTTTTTGGCAAGACTAGCAAAACTTTCAAAATTTCCGTTTTGAGCTTTTTCAAATTCCGATAAACCGTTATCAATGCTGTTAAGTTTGGGTAAAATTAATTTCTTGATATCTTCTAGACTGTTGAGGTAATAAATTTCCCAATTATTGTATTTTTGAGTAAAGGCGATTATTTCATGATAATTGTACAAAATTCCAATATCACAACTAGATTGTTTTAAATATCGTTGTATCTGATTGTAATATTTTTCTAAGTCTACATCTTCTCTTTTGACTTCGATAATCATCAGAGTATTCTGTTTTGGTTTAAATTTCTGATTAGTTTGTTTTTTATATATTTCTACATCATGATTATTCACCTCAACTTTAATATCAATTTTATGGGGAAACAATCCACTCTCATGCATCAAAAAATGAATGAGAATTTGTCTGACTAATTCTTCTGGTCTTTGACTAATTGGTATTTCTATTCCCCTAATCAAACATTTTGTATATTGTTGGTGATATTTTTTGGTATATATATTGAGCTTTTGATTAATTTTTGTTTGCAAAGAGTACATAAATATTTCAAAATAATGGTGAATATAATATTTGAGTATTTTTGCAGGGGACGTACTTATAATTGCGTCCCCAATGTTTAGCCTGTGGATTTAGAAAATGGGAGACTTTCTTTATTTTTGTCCAAAAAAGCTTAGTATATTTGTAACTAATTTCTCCCAATGGTATTCTGCTTTACTCTGCAAAATTTGATTCAAGTTTGTTTCTGATTCAAGTTCTTGTTTGAATATTTCACATACATTATCTCCAAACTTTTCTCCCTTACCCCTTTTCCTACCCTTCTCAGCAATTAAAGCTTGCCAAAAATCAGATTCTTCACTTTGAGGTGATAATTTACTAGTGAATTCTTGCTGAATTGTTTTTCCTACTGCGGATATAAACTTATCATATAATGAGTAAAACTCTTTTTTCAATTCAGGGATAAGTGTTTTTAAAGATTTATTTACAAATATAAGACTAGATAAGATGCTTTCTAACTCCTGCCTTAATTCTTTTGTAAATTTCTTCAGCATTTCATCTTCATTTATTCCTTCAGCAACAACCTTTGCATCGTAATAAATATCTATGTTTCTTTCCTCGTAGTAACCAAACCTTCTATGAATAGCGTGTTTAGTGTTCCATGCTTTATAAGTACTACGATAATATTCAAGATATTTATCAATAAAATCTTCATAAACAAAGCTAGGTACTCGTTTTCTTAACTCTCGTAAACCTTCAATCTCCTGAACTGCTTTTTCAATTGCTTTGATTTCTATTTCTGTCAAAGCATCGCCACTTTGGATTTTTTCAAAGCTTTCTTGAATACTCTTGATTTCATCTAATAAAATATTTTTCCTACGTTCTACTACACCTGCTATAGCTGCAAGAAGTTCATTTTTATCTGTCTGTACATCTTCTTCACTGTAGAAATCATCATTGAGTTTGACTATATCATCACGGTAATATCTCAAAGAGTCATAGAATAAAATATTTTCTTGATAAAACTCTAATTTCAAAGTTGTGAATGTAGCTTGAATTTGCTCTTGTCTAATTTTAATTCCTAAATCCCTATCTTCATCAGCACCATTTACTTTCTCAGGTTCCCCTTTACGAGGTAATACCAAAGTTACAAATCGATGATGAAATTGTTGTGATTTGGATGTCAGATGATAACCCATTAATTTAGTAATATTAGCTTCAGGAGCAGCATTAAAGGGAGTTACAAACAGACAAATGGTATCCTGACTATCAATATATTTCTGCAAGTCTTGACGAATTGGATTCTCATCAAGTCCTTTGGTATCAACTACACAATCGAATTGAGACAAATTTGAACCAGATAAAATATCATTACTCACGTGGAGATATATTTTTCTGGGTATAGCAAAGTCTTTTAACTGAGCGCTATTAACCGCAGCAAAAGTCTTTTTTATCCATTTTTGTTCCTTAGTTTCATTATCAAACTCAATTTTAGTTGTAGTTCTGTATTCAAGACTTGCATTATTTAATGCAGCCTTTTTCATTCCTTATAACCCTAATTCTTAAAATAAAACCTTAGCTGGATCAGTTCTGATAATATTCTTTTTATCACCATCAAAAACTGTTTGAGATGTAATTTTAAATCCCGTTATATTTCTAATAGCCCTTTCAATCTCTGCCGAAATCATCACTTGACGTTCTGAATCGAAACTATCTTTATTAGCAATAGATTCGCAGAATTCAAAGATAAGACTTTCCATTTCCTCAATGGAATAAGGCTCTATTTCGATGTAAGTTTTTGCAGATGCTTTGAGAACTACCTCACATATAGTTGTTCTTCCTGAACCCGTTGCAAGCAACTCTTTAGTTTCAATTACATTTTTAGTTTTTTTACCAATAGTTTTGGAAACCTCGAAATCACTGATTAAATTAAAAAGATGACAGATAGCAGTGGTTTTTCCTTGTCCAATAGTACCGATAAAAACAATTTTATATTTTTCTATACTCAGAATTTTCTTAATTTCTTCTAATCGTTCTAACTTAGATTTTAAGTTGCTGATGCAAATATGGTTAATTACATTAATTTCTGAATTACTTTCCATTTTATAAATTGCATCTTTCAAGCGTTTCTGCAACTTTGTGATTTCTTCCAAGCTTGGCTGAAATGATGTGGTTTCGTCCTGCCTATCGGTTGTGAGCATACTGTTTACCCTGTTTTGAAAGTTACTGGATAATTACAATATGCCCATCTGGAATCAAGAATTAACAAAATTCTCACAAGCGATCGCATCAAATGTTTAAATTTGTAGTGCGGGAATCTTGCTCCCTACTCCTGTCCCCCCGCAGCTTGTAACATCGATATTGCATCCTGATACCCATTAAATTGTGCTATTCCTAATGCGGTATAACCACCTTTATTTTTCAAATTGACATCTGCCCCGGCTTGTAATAAAATGTGTAATGCTTTGATATAATTGCGGGATGCTGCCCACATTAACGCTGTCGCTCCAGCATTATCTTGCACATTCACATCAGCCTGCTTTGCTAACAATAGCTGGATAATCTTGATGCGATCGCCTTCTGTGGCTTTAATTAATGCGGTTTTGCCGTCATCCCCTTGAATATTTACATCAGCCCCATAGTCTAACAATACCTTGACAGTTTTAGCATCTCCCAAAGATGCTGCTAGTATCAAAGGTATCTCACCCAAATTTTTTTCATTACTATTTGCCCCTCGTCGCAGCAGTGCTTCCACAATTTGACTATGTCCCTGTAAAGCTGCTACCAACAAAGGAATATCCCCCAAATAGTTTCTAATTTGCACATCAGCGCCGCGATTCAGTAAAATCTCTACTATATCGGTATAACCTTCTACCGTAGCCAGATGTAATGCTGTTTCACCATCTGCGTCTTGGACATTAATATCAGCCCCAGCATCCAGTAATGCTGTGACAATTTCGGTGTATCCTCCACCCGCAGCAGCTAATAAGGCTGTACTACCATCGTGATTTTGCAACCTGACATCAGCACCAGCCCCTAACAAGGCTTGCACAACTGCTAAATTTCCCCAATCAGCCCCTAACATCAATGGGGTTTCCCCTTCCTCATCTTGGGCATTTACCTCAGCACCAGCGGATAATAAAGCTTGTACCACAGGGGTATGTCCCTGCTTAATAGCCAATCTCAAAGCGGTGTCATTATCGTTATCTTTGATGTCTACCCTAGCACCAGCAGCTAACAAGGTATACACCACATCCACATTACCTTTAAGGGCAGCTGCCATCAAAGCAGTGCTACCATCTTCATTAGTAGCATTTACATCCGCACCTCTGGATACTAAAAGCGTCACAATGTCAAGTTGATTGGCGCTAGCTGCTAACATCAAAGCCGTTAAACCATAAACTTTTCTTGGTAAATTAATATTTGCCCCTGCATCTAGAAGCGATCGCACAATTTCTGTATAGCCAGCATTAGCTGCAAACATTAATGGTGTCGTCCCCTGGCGATCGCATACATCAGGTGGTGCACCCATGGTTAATTGTGCTTGTACCTTAGTAATATCGCCACTTTTAACCGCCGATAGCAGCAAAACATCTGTATAATTTTCCATCATATATCCTAACTCCCAATAGTAGGACTTCTGTTTTTCCTGATAACTTGCAGCAGTATCATAAACCGGTTTTTTGGGGAATATTAAGGATAAAATCCGCTATTTTTGGTTTATAAACCCGATTTATCTGTACTTTCCCTTGAATGCTGCAAAATTGCATCTGTTACTTACGATGATGTCTCATAGTTCAGTGTGAGGGGATTAATCCACTTTTGCAAGGGGGTATATAAAAATTGACAGGTGGGAAGATCGAGAAAATGAAATTATGCTAACTTTTATAAAGATTTAATAATTAGGGGATCTTTGTATGAGTCTGGAACTTTCACCATCAATTAAATTTGGGATGCAATTCTTTCACCCAGCAATCATGTGGGTATTATTGTTCATTTCCTTGTATGCTGCCTATTTGGGACTACAAGTACAGCGTACCAGAAATGCTAAGGGCGATGAGAAAAAAGAATTAGTCAAAGGAAAATATAACGTCAAACACTACCAAATTGGTTCTATACTCTTAGCCTTGATGGTGGTAGGTTCTATTGGTGGTATGGCAGTTACATACATCAACAATGGTAAGTTATTTGTGGGACCCCATCTTTTAGCAGGATTGGGTATGACTGGTTTAATTGCTTTTTCTGCTTCTTTATCTCCCTTTATGCAGAAAGGGGCAAATTGGGCGCGTATGACTCATATTTTCTTGAATTTTACAATTCTGGGACTGTTTACTTGGCAGGCTATTTCTGGGATGCAAATTGTCCAGAAACTTCTGAGCAATGCATAGAAAAATGAGCGTTGCTGAATCCATCTATGAAAATGATGTTGCCTTATCCTAAAACCCTTGTTCGGTGACGTTGCAGTGCAACGTCACCGAACACGCAGATTCATATTTCAAATCAGCAACGCCGAAAAATGTGTTCGCGTCACTTCTGTTGAAAACCTGGTTGACTGACAAAAGTCTTGGAAGTGTTGAAATTTCGTAGCCCCTCCACCCAACGCAATCGGTTGCGGTTGTTGGGTTACTCTGCTCAAAGCTGCTGTTGGGTCTACATGCTACCCCTCCGGGGAAGCAATCTACAACCCAACCTACATCAAAAAGATTTGTCAGTCAATCAGGTTGAAAACTGTAGGTTGGGTCTTAGCTGAAACAGCAAGAAGTCTCTCACCTACCCTATCGGGTAGATGATGAGATGAATTGCGAGGTAAAAACGAGACACCCCTTGTTTTTATTGAAGATTCATACATTGATTCAGCAACGCGTTCTACCTTAGTATCGATATTTAAATATATTGGAGAAGACCATCAGTTAGATTACCTTCTGGAAAGATTGAGAATAGCTGGTTTGAATTTAATAAGACTTACGCAACTGGCATATTTCTTTGTTCGTAGTCAGCGATTTATCGCTTATTTTTGGCACTAAAGTGCCTACTTATGACTTAAATTTAGACTTTCCTTGTGACACTTGCGTAAGTCCTGTTGCTATTAAATTGCCAATAATATTCGTAAGATTTTCTTAATTTATCAACCTTGTATTTAATATCAAAATAGGTCTACACTATGGTCATGCACTGATGTCGAATTAAGATTGTGTCAAGAAATAACTTGACGAGGGGATACTCTGCTTTTTTTCTTTGTTAGGGAATAGGGAATAGGGAAAATGTCCGATGCCCATTTTCATGTGTTTTGGTGGATGGAATATATCAATAAATTAAAACCATATATACACAGAGATGCACATAGTAAAACCGCTATGGTAAAGGAAATATTATTTCATAATATTTAAAAGTAAAATTTCTTGAAAATAGGATTTTATTTGTATTTATTTTTGAATATTTACAAAAATTAATCTTCTGAAAAACTTTAAAATAATTTCAATATAATTTTGACAAAAGATATTAAATAATGTCAAAAAAAGAGAGATAATTTTGATTATCTGGGAAAACTATAAAATTAGAACCCGTTACCATTACCATAGCCATCATCCCTAATAAAAATTCCCCCAGAAGAAAAATTTTAGAGAGCATCGAATTTTATGACTAATAGTGCAATCTCCGCAGCGCAGGTATTGAGTAAAAAATTACCTTTTTCAGTCCAGCGGTTAGCAGACTTGGCTTACAATTATTGGTGGTCTTGGACAAGCGATCGCATTGCCTTATTCCAAACCATCGATGCCCAACAATGGGAACGGTGCGGACATAACCCAGTGGCAATTTTAGAGTCTGCAACCTATGAACGGCTGACCCAGTTAGCAGAAGATCCTTTTTACCTCAAACAAATTACAGCCTTAGCAAAAGAATTTGACCAATACATGGGACAAAAGGATACTTGGGTAAGCCGAGTAGCACCCCAAGTGTCCCGAGAAAACCCCATAGCCTACTTCTGTGCCGAATTTGGTATCCATGAGTCTTTACCAATTTACTCTGGTGGTTTGGGCATTCTGGCAGGGGATCACCTCAAATCCGCATCAGATTTAGGGGTACCCATGGTTGCGATTGGCTTACTTTATCGCCAGGGTTACTTCCGGCAAAGATTAAATCGCAGTGGTTGGCAAGAAGATTACTACGTGGACAACCCCTTCCACGAAATGCCCCTAGAATTAATGAAAAACAACCAAGGGGAACCGATCACCATTGAGCTAGAAGTGCGCCAGCGGATGGTAAAATTACAAATATGGCGGGTGCAAGTGGGACGAGTTAGCCTTTTCCTCCTAGATAGCGATCGCGAAGATAATGATCCCATCGACCGCTGGCTGACAGGACACCTCTACGGTGGCAACCAAGAAACCCGCATTGCCCAAGAACTAGTCTTAGGAATTGGTGGTGTCCGTGCTTTGACAGCTTTAGGGATTAAACCCTCAATTTATCACCTGAATGAGGGTCATGCTGCCTTCTGCACCCTGGAAGTTGCCCGTCAAGAGATGGAACGCACTGGCAAATCTTTCTATGATGTGGAAACTGATGTTCGCAATCATTGCGTGTTCACCACCCACACACCCGTACCTGCAGGTCACGATGTTTTCTCCCCCGACCTAATGGACTCCTTCTTTGCCCATTATTGGTCACAATTGCGTCTCTCCAGGGAACAATTTTTAGCATTAGGTGCTAGACGCTTGGGAGATCCTTGGGAACCCTTTGGGATGACTGTTTTAGCACTACGCATGTGTCGCACATCCAACGGTGTTAGCGAATTACACGGTCAAGTTTCCCGGAAAATGTGGACAGTTTTATACCCCCGTTGCACCGAAGAAACCGTACCCATTGGCTACATTACTAATGGCGTTCATGCACCTACCTGGACTGCACCCCTAATGGCAGACTTGTATAATCAGTACTTGGGTGCAGATTGGCAAAGCCGTGCTATTGATGCCAAAATGTGGGAGAAAGTAGACGATATTCCCGACCATGAACTGTGGGAGAGACATCAAATCCTCAAAGAAAGACTAATTGCTTACACTCGCGATCGCGTCAAAAAATCTCGACAACAGCGAGGAGAAGATTACCATAAAATCCAAGCTACGGACAACCTCTTAGATCCGAAGGCACTCACCATTGGCTTTGCCAGACGCTTTTCACCTTATAAGCGCGGATACTTACTGATGCGGGACTTTGAAAGGGCATTGCGGATATTTGGTAGTTGCGATCGCCCAGTACAGATTATCTTTTCTGGTAAAGCGCACCCAGCGGATGAAGAAGGTAAGCGGATTATCCAACGGTTAATGGAATGGTGTCAACATCCAGCAATTATGAACCGGGTGGCTTTTATCGAAGATTACAATATCTATACGGGTCATAAATTGGTGCAAGGTGTGGATGTGTGGTTAAATAACCCCCGTCGTCCCCTAGAAGCCTCGGGTACTAGCGGGCAAAAAGTCTGCTTTAATGGTGGTATCAATTGCAGTGTCCTTGATGGCTGGTGGTGCGAAGCTTATAGACCCGGTGTCAATGGTTGGGCAATTGGGGAAGATGCCCACACCAGCGATCAGGAATTGCAGGATCGTATTGATTCGGAGTCTCTGTATCAGCTATTGGAAGAGGAAATTGTACCTTTATACTATGACCAAGATGACAATGGTGTTCCCCACCGTTGGATACAGATGATGAAGGGTTCGATTAAGACGAATGCACCGCTGTTTAATACTGACCGGATGATTGCTGATTATGTTTCTCAGGTTTATGTACCGGAAATTGCTACTACTGTGAAGCCAATTTTAGCTAAAGTGTTGGCATAAGGGAATACCAAGAAATAAATTATCCCATATTGTGGGGTAGGCATCTTTGCCTGCTTCACACACAGGCAACACACACAGGCTTTAAACTTTTGAGTTTTGACTTATTTATAAGGGACGGGCAAGATGCCCATCCCACAAAACCATTAAAATCATACTGGATTTATGTAATACCCTTATGATTTTTAACTTTTGAGTTTTGAGTTTTGAGTTTTGAGTTTTGAGTTTTGAGTTTTAACTTTTGAGTTTTGACTTATTTATAAGGGACGGGCAAGATGCCCATCCCACAAAACCATCAAAATCATACTGGATTTATGTAATACCCTTATGATTTTTAACTTTTGAGTTTTGAGTTTTGAGTTTTAACTTTTGAGTTTTGACTTATTTATAAAGGACGGGCAAGATGCCCATCCCACAAAACCATCAAAATCATACTGGATTTATGTAATACTCTGATGATTTTTGAGTTTTGAGTTTTAACTTTTGAGTTTTGACTTTAACTTTTGAATTTTGAATTTTGACTTTTGACTTTTGCGAAGCGGTTAACTTGCTTATGCGTATCTGGCAAGCTGATTTCTACCATCATGGGCAATCATGGGAATTGTTAATTTGTGATCCTACTCGCAGCTTTGAATATACTGCGACTTGTCCCCAATCCCAAGCTAACTCCACTTGGGTAGCCACACAATTACAACAAGCATCTAGTGGAAATTTACCAAATGTAATTCAAGTGTTTCGTCCCCAGTCCTTAGGTATAATACAGCAAGCTGCAAGTAGTTTAGGAGTTAGCGTTGAACCTACACGTCGCACCTCAACGTTAAAGAAATGGTTACAAGAAAAGCAATATTCCATAGTTGTAGATCAACCACCCCCCACACCCTTACCGGAAAATCTCTGGGGAGAACAATGGCGATTTGCAACAATACAGGCTGGGGAAATTACGGATATTTTTGCAGAACGTCCTATTCCGATTTTACATATACCAGAGGTTATTTTACCTATTAATTTGGGTTTGGCGTCAACAGAACCCGTCTCTGGTGTGGTAATTTATGGAGGTAGGCAATCAATGCGCTTAGCAAGGTGGTTGCAGGAAGTACATCCTGTTAATCTCAATTATATTGCTGGGGAACCTGATGGTTTAGTATTAGAAGCTGGTTTGGTGGATAGGTGGATTATTGCTACTTTTGTAGATGAAGAAGTAACAGCATCTGCAAGAGTTTATCAACAACGGTTACAGCAAAATCGGGGATTGCATTTTTTATTAGTGCAACCTGATGATTCGGGAATGACTTATAGTGGTTTTTGGTTGTTACAAAAGGAAGATTAATTTTGTTTTTGTTTATTTGTTGTTAATTGCAAAGTCTTTTCAAATTCCATTCTTTGTTCTGCATTTCTGAGAAAATAACCATCAACCATTGCTTCACCCAAAAGTTTACCTAAGGAGTCGCGATTGGTACTAATTAAACCATTGAACTGTTGTGGAGTTAATTGGTTTAATTTATTTGCTACAGTGATGATGATTAATTGTAAGGTATCCGGGGAAACTGGTTGAGATAACTGAGATATTGTTTCTGGATGCATGGATTTTACATATTGCAACAGGGAATTTTCACCGTTGAGTTCATTACCATAAAAGCTAGGATTTTGATGGTTATTTTGATGGTTAAAATTACTCATACTCTCTTAAAGCTTGGTTCCTGAAAATGTGGATTATCTCTAATAATTAAATTATCAACCTATTTGATAAATTGATTTTCAGGAAAGCCGAACCTTAAATAGGGGGTTTATACGAAAGAGTAAATGATTATGAATTCATTAATTATCTATTACCCAATCTATTACCCATTATTCATGAAATTCCAGGTAATTTCATCATCTTAAACCTGATTCAAATTAGGAAAAACCTTGGATAAATCCAATGATAAATCGGGAAAACTAGGGAGAGGGACAAAAGTATTGGGTAAAAAAATTTGTTTGCTAGCGTAAGCAAAGTTACCTTGCAAATCTTGATAGGGTTGAGTGTAAACTTCTAAACAATTTGTGACTAAATTAAATATCCAATAGTCAGAAATTCCCGATTCAGCGTATAACGGTAATTTTGATTCTTGGTCATATTTTAGTGTCGAATCTGCTATTTCCGCTACTAATAAAATATCTTCTGGTTGAGGATGATTAGATAAGTAGCGATCAGCACGATTTTTAGCAATAACTAAATCAGGTTCTGGTTCACTATTAGGAGGTAAGCTAATAGGTTCTTGTCCTCTAATTATTGCTTGTCTTTGCAGTAAAATTGTCAATTCATAAACTAAAGAGGTATTGCAAACAGTATGAGGTGTTCCTTTAGCTACCATTTGCATCAATTCTCCACGAATTAATTCTACTCGGTCATTTTCTGTCAGAAATCCTAATTCAATCAGATGATGGTAATCATCTATCGTAAAACGTTTGGGAGTTACAGTGACGGAAGTAACCATAAGTCATACAATCTTAGATTTTCGATTTTCGATTAATATCAAGTTCACAAGTATCACATAAAGAGATATAATTTTAAGCTTGTCTATTTTATTTTAACATTCGGATTATTATCAGGGAAATTCTTATGTAATTTATCATATATATAGGAATCCGGTTTGATTTTTGTTGGCGTAGCCTGCGCTTGCGCTTATAAAATTAGTATGGTGTAGGGTGCGTTATGACTTTAGTCTAAAGCACCATCTTGTAAAGACTTTGGTGCGTTGCGCGCAAAGGCAACACAAGGGCAATAAAGCGGGAGGAAAATCCACACCCGGACACTTGCTAAAACTTTGGAAAAACAACGCAGTGTCGTCGCTTTTTGCCTCCCCTACGTATTTGTTCAAAAATCAAATAGTAATCCTATATTTTGAATCCATATATAGCGGTTTTCAGTTGAGTCTAAGAGGATGTTTGTCAAGTCTAAAAGATTACTAAAAACCTCACTTCTTATCTCTCTCCTAGGAGGAAATAGACTTTGAAACCCTTATTTTTCTGTTCTCCTTTCCGCGTCTACATGCTACCCCTCCGGGGAAGCAAGCTACAACCCAACAACCGCAACCGATTGCGTTGGGTGGAGGGGCTACGAAATTTCAACACTTCCAAGACTTTTGTCAG
>JAAUYD010174651.1_pt1 | contig 18843 bp, 13 predicted proteins | sample 7278101 | NCBI WGS metagenome assembly JAAUYD01 (sample SAMN14350128, study PRJNA611818) | marine sediment metagenome | isolation source: surface marine sediment (0.6m) | place: French Polynesia: Moorea | collected 2018-08
ACTTAATGGCAACTTTTCTAGTTCATATGACTAGGTTCCTCCAATGGTCTTCCTTTGGGAACCGGTAGAGTTGGACGACCGTCATCATAAGGCATGGGAATGTACTGCACTGTCGGGCGTCCACCTTGCGGTTGAGGGTACAGATCCATCAGGTCGTAAACGGACCGGGGCAGTCCGACTGTAATGGGCAGCCCCATTTTCGTTGCTTCTTCAACCGTAATGGGATAATCGTGGGTTACTTGTCCAGTTGTTAAAGCTTCGATTATCCGTTCGATATCTTCCGATTTAACTTTTTGTTTGGGGATACAATCATTGAGTAAAGTACGGACAAATTCTTGTACTTGCTTGGTTGCTTTACGAGCAATATCCGCCATAATCAAAGTTTGGTCATCAACTTCACCAATGGGTTTCTCTTCAACAACCTTAATAATACTTGCAGCAGGATAATTACCAAGTTGAGGATCCACAGGTCCTAGGACAGCATTGGGATCCATAATTATTTCATCGGCAGCTAAAGCTAACATCGTACCGCCACTCATTGCATAGTGGGGGACATACACAGTAACTTTTGCTTGGTGGCGGATCAGTGCTCTAGCAATTTGTTCAGTTGCTAAAACCAGACCACCCGGTGTGTGCAATATTAAATCTATAGGCACATCAGGGGGAGTAAGACGAATCGCTCGCAATATTTGCTCTGAGTCTTCAATAGTTATATAGCGAGACAAAGGAATTCCTAAAAAACTAATAGATTCTTGGCGATGAATTAAAAGTATTACCCTACTCTTGCGCTTTTTTTGAAATTCTTGAATCGCACCAAAGCGCCGATATTCTATTCGACGTTTTTGCCAAATCGGTTGTAGTGAAGACAATAATAAGAAAATCCAGAATAAATCAAAAATACCAAAATCCATAGAATAAATTCTTCAACAATTAGATTCGCCGTCATTATTGTCACAACTTTTCCTAATTCTCAAGTCTACCTGGAGAAGGGGTTGGGGATTGGGGATTGGGGACTGGGGAATGGGGACTGGGGAATGGGGACTGGGGACTGGGGAATGGGGACTGGGGACTGGGGATTGGGCTTGAACGACTCTGTAAAGTAAGTAATGTAACTATTAAGTGTGAGGATCAAAAACTTACTACCCGCATTAAATATTGAGTCAATGTAAATGCATCTACTCCTAACTCTGTACGTTCTACAGCTGCTAATATCCCGGCTTGGGAGTGCCACCATGCAGCAAGTGCAGTAACGATATCGGGTGTAATTTCACGAGAAATTGATTGCGCTAATAAACCACCCATTAAACCTGTTAATACGTCACCACTACCGCCACGAGCCAGAGCTGGAGTACTTTCAGGATTAATCCAAATATCACCTTGGGGGTTTGCGATCGCAGTTCTTGGACCTTTTAACAATATAATTGCCCCGCTTTGTTTAGCCGCTTTCTTCACAACTTTGATCCGCTCTTGGTTTTTCTCATTTATTTTGGGAAACAAGCGAGAGAATTCACCAAGATGGGGGGTGAAAATTGTTGTGGCTTTTCTTGTTTTATCCATAGTTCCTTGTTCGATCCAAGGATTTTTCATTTGAGCCAGAATATTTAAAGCATCTGCATCTAAGATTAAAGGCGCATTACTATTCAATACTTGATTAACTACTGAAACTGCATCAAATGTTAATCCTGGACCACAAGCGATCGCAGTAAATGAATTTAGATCGATATTATCGGGTAATAACTGGGAAATTGCACCAGATTCAGTTTCCGGACAACCGATAATTAAAGCTTCCGGTAACTTTGATATCATTAAATGCTTAAGGGATTCTGGTACGGCTACTGTTAACATACCAACACCAGAAGCGCGGGCACCTAAACTAGTCAAAATAGCGGCTCCAGGATAGCGACGAGAACCACAAACTAATAATAAATGTCCTTCTTTATACTTGTGAGTAACAAGTTTACGAGGTAATAAAGTTGAATTTGTAGATGTTTTTTCTTTACCAATAATGGATCGTGCTATTTGTGTGGTGAAGCGTTTAATCTTCGGGGATCCTCCCAAAATTGCTTCTATGTCAGCCAATGGAATATCAAAGTCGATTAGTTCAGCTTTACCGACGTATTCCAAAGCTGATTCTTGCAATAAACCAAGTTTCCATAAACCAAGACATAAAGTGTATGTAGCACGAATAGCAATTCCTAATACTTCACCTGTGTCTGTATGCAAACCAGATGGTACGTCAATGCTAACAACTGGTTTATTCAATTGATTAATTAGATCGATCGCACTGGCGACAGGTTCTGCAATTGTTCTTTGCAACCCAAAACCAAACAACCCATCAATAAATAGATCGCAATTTTTTAATTTGTCAACGGATTGATAGCAAGGAATACCCAAACTTTCCACGTATTTTAAATGCTGGGAGGTTAGTTCTTTTTGTTTAAAAAGTGGGTGATACACATAAACTTCATATCCACGAAAGTGTAACTCCCGCGCAACAACCAAAGCATCACCACCATTATGACCGGGACCAACTAATACTCCGATTCGATGGGAAGATAAAGGTGAAGATAAAGAAATGGGAAAAAGTTGCATAATGCGATGGGTAATAAGCCCTGCAACCTTTTCCATCAGAGCGGCTACAGGGATTCCAGCGGCAAAAATTCGTCCCTCAATGTCCCGCATTTGCTGGGCTGTTACTACAAATTGGTCTATAGCTGCTTGTCTGTACTGCATCGATTCTGGTACTGAGTTATCAGTTCAAAGTTAGCAGTTATCTTTAGCTACCGATCTGCTTGTTGGTCGCTGCTTACTCCCAAATTCCCATTACTAATGCCTAATTCTTTAAAAATTATGAGCTATTTACTATAAAGACCAATCAATTTATGCTTGTAGCTGTTAGGTTATATAGAGTCGCCTAGCACATTTAGCAAATGAAAAAAGTCGTAGTTGGTCTTTCAGGTGGCGTTGATAGTTCCACTGCTGCCGCCATATTGCACAATCAAAGTTATGAAGTAATTGGTCTCACCCTTTGGCTGATGAAAGGGAAAGGACAGTGTTGCTCTGAAGGTATGGTTGATGCGGCTTACATCTGCGAACAGCTAGGTATTCCCCATCATGTAGTTGATATTCGGGAAGTTTTTCAGACCAACATTGTAGATTACTTGGTAACTGGTTATAGTACTGGCGTCACACCTTTACCTTGCTCTCAATGTAATAAAACTGTTAAGTTTGGTCCCATGGTGCGCTACGCCCGAGAAACCTTAGACAGCGAAAAAATTGCCACAGGTCATTATGCTCGTATCCGCTATAACGAGAATAGCGGACGTCATGAACTATTAAGAGCTGCCGATCGCAATAAAGATCAATCTTATTTCCTGTACGATCTATCTCAAGATTTGTTAGCTGCTTCCATATTTCCCTTAGGAGAATTACAAAAAAGTGATACTCGGCGAATTGCTAGCGAATATGGATTGAAAACCGCTGATAAACCCGAAAGCCAAGATTTATGCTTGGTAGAAAGTAATGGCTCAATGCGGGCATTTCTAGATAAATATCTAGCCCCAAAGAAGGGCGAAATTGTTGATGCGAATGGCAAAATATTGGGTCAACATGATGGGGTTCATCACTACACCATTGGACAGCGCAAAGGTTTAGGTGTTTCAGCTCCGGAACCTTTATATGTGATTGCTCTAGATGCAATTAACAACAAAGTGATTGTCGGCGATCGCACCAAGGCGACCCAGCCAGAATGCAATGTAGAAAGAGTAAACTGGGTTTCTATGGCTGAACCATCTGCTCCCATTAAAGCGGAAGTACAAGTTCGTTATCGTTCTCAGCCCGTACCAGTCACAATTATTCCCTTAGAAAATTCTCGCGCCCGTGTAGTGTTTGACGAACCGCAGTTCAGCATCACCCCCGGACAAGCCGCAGTATGGTATGACGGAGAAAAAGTGCTTGGTGGTGGAATTATTGAACGGTTTGATGGGTGATTGGTAATTGGTATTTGGTATTTGGTAATTAAATAACAAAAAATCAATTACTAAAAATCAACTACAAAAAATCCCGAATACTGGATAGTAGGCGGGATTTTAAACACTGTTTTGAGTATAAGAGTATAAGGAACAGACAGAACCAAACAGTCCTATCTAAGGAATTAGGTGTGGGTACAAGATAGCAATACATATTTACTATCAAGTAACAGTAGTAATTAACTACTTGAAGGAAAAAACTTTAATGTAATTGGTATTGGGACGATATCCTCCTGTTTGAACTTTGTATGTCTTAAACTTTGTTTGATTTAATTTTGACTGTTGTAGATTGCACGTTTCTGCTGTTTAGCAGATTGCATAATTCGATCTAGCTGCGACTGCTGTTCGGAAGAAAGATTTAAATTGCGGACAGCAGCTTTCATTTTTTGACCATTGTCCAAAGCATTTTGTAATTCTGTTTGTTGTTCGGCTGTTAAAACAGCTTCAATTTCAGAACGTGCGTTGTTTTTCACCTGCTCCAGTTGAGTTTTCTGGGCTTCGGTTAAGTTTGCTTTCTTCGCTTGATTACCAGCAAAAGCTGAAATAGGAAAAATAAAAGTCAATGCAGCAGATGCAGCCAAAATTGGTAGCAGCTTAGATTTCATCTTGAGATAACCTCAAATATCTTTGAGCCTGACAATTTTTATATTGAGGGATGAATATGACATCAAGATGGCAGGGAGTGAGTGTGGGAAGTGTGGGAGGTGTGGGAAGTGTGAGAAGTGTGTGAAGCGTGGGAAGTAGCGTAAGGGTAAATACTAAAAATTGCAATTGAAGCTTAAGTTTAGGATTTGATATTACCCAATCCCATATGGCTAACGCCACGCTATGCTAACGCCGTTAGGCGCGGGCTCACCCTAATCCCCAATCCCCAACCCCCAATAAATACTAAGATATTAAAAAAGCTTTATGAATCTTAACAATGACTGTAACTACACAGCACCTCTCAACACAAAATTCCTTTGAAAAACTATTTTGGATTTGGAAAGGTTACAAAATTCAATACACTGTAATGGGTTCCGGACAACCTTTGGTCTTAGTACATGGTTTTGGTGCTTCTATTGGACATTGGCGAAAAAATATTCCAGTGTTAGCCAATGCTGGTTATCAAGTCTTTGTCTTAGACCTTTTGGGTTTTGGTGGTTCGGAAAAAGCAGCAATTGATTATTCAGTAGAAGTATGGGTAGAACTACTGAAGGATTTCTGGGAGCAACATATTCAAGAAAAAGCTGTATTTATTGGTAATTCTATTGGTGCACTTTTAAGCCTAACTGTAGCTGCAGAACATCCAGAAATTACTGAAGCTACAGTACTTATTAATTCTGCAGGAGGTTTGAGCCATCGCCCCCATGAATTAAACCCACCCTTAAGATTTGTCATGGGAGCTTTTAATAAGTTAGTTAGCCATCCAATAACAGGCCAAGTTGTTTTTAATAATATTCGTCGTAAATCTCAAATTCGTCGTACTCTTTACCAAGTTTATCGTAACCGAGAAGCTGTTACTGACGAACTTGTAGAAATGCTTTATCAGCCTTCGTGCGATCCTGGAGCAAGAGAGGTTTTTGCATCGATTCTTACTGCACCTCCTGGACCTTCTCCTAATGATTTACTACCAAAAGTAGATGTACCATTGCTAGTTATTTGGGGTGCAGAAGATCCCTGGACGCCAATTACTGGAGCCAAGATTTATGAACAAGCAAAAGAAGCTGGAAAGCAGATTAAAATTGTTCCTATTTCTGGTGCTGGTCATTGTCCCCATGACGAAGTTCCAGATATTGTCAACCACCAAATTACAGAGTGGCTGAAATCTTTATAACTTTTTTGTAAACTACTCATAAAAAATGCAAAGATGTAAGAATTTTCTTATTATCTATACATCTTTGCGCTAGATTCACATTGTCGTTGAAAATAATTTATATAGCTCAGACAGAAAGAATATTAAAATTTATTTGAATATTAATTATGGTCAATAGTTTTGTTTGTAAAAATGAAATAATTCAGTAATATGTCCGATAAATCTTATCATAACTTTTCCAATAAAAATCATCAAAATCAAAACAAAAATCAAAATTATCAAAACAAAAATCAAAATTATCAAAACCAAAATCAAAGTAAAACAGATGGAAATTTTCGTAAATATCCATATTTCTCTATTAACGGTTATGAAGTGACTCAAGAAGTAGGGTGTAACCGAGAAGGAGGACGTATTACTTACATTGGAAAGACGGTCACATCTGGGACAGATGTAATAATCAAAGAATTTCGCTTTGTCCAAAAAGATAGTAATTGGTCTGGTTTTAAAGCTTATCAACACGAAATAGAACTTTTAAAACAACTCAACCATCCACGGATACCTCGATATTTGGATTCTTTTGAGACTCCGGAGGGTTTTTGCCTCGTTCAAGAATATAGAAATGCTTCTTCCTTAGAGGAAAAACATAGTTTTGCTATTGAAGAAATTAAAAAAATAGCAATCTCAGTTTTAGAAATATTAGTTTATCTCCAGGAACTCAACCCACCAATTATTCATCGAGATATTAAACCAGAAAATATTTTAGTTGATGAGCAATGTAATGCTTATTTAGTTGATTTTGGCTTTGCACGCCTACAAAATGAAAAAGTTCCTCTAAGTGGTATTTTAGTTGGAACTCCAGGTTTTATGGCACCTGAAAGTATTTGTGGTTATACTCTAACTCAGGCATCAGATTTATATAGTTTAGGAGTTACTTTAATTTGTTTATTAAGTAATACTCCTTCACTTGAAATCGGTAAATTAATGGATAGCAATTATCGTTTCGACATTGAAAAACTATTACCAAAAATTACTAATAAATTTGCTAGATGGTTAACAAAGATGGTAGAACAAAATGTCGAACGTCGTTATCCAAATGCGGCAAAAGCTTTACAAGAAATAAATTCTATAAGTACTGTTGTTCGTACTGAAGATAAAAGAATATTAACTCGGATAATAAATAATAAAAAACGACTAGCAATTTTTGCAGTTATGGCAATTGGAGCTATAATCGCCAGCAATCTTACAACTTTCAAGTATGAGAATAATCGTCCCTTGAATCAACTATACAAAACTAGAGAGTGTCAGGCTTGTAACTTATCATTTGCTTATTTAGCATCTACGAATTTAAATGGTACAAATTTAGAGAATGCGAATTTAGAAAACTCTAATTTGGAGAATTCACAACTAAAAAATGCCAATCTGAAAAAGATTAATCTCAAATCATCTAATCTTGGAAGTGTAAACCTAGAAGGTGCGAATCTTCAAGGTGCAAACCTTGCACTGAATAATTTGGTAGATGCAAACTTGCAAGGTGCAAATCTAGAAGGTGCTAGCTTGGAAAATTCCAATTTGGTACATGCTAACCTTGAAGCAGCTAATCTTATGAATAGCAATCTTCGGAATTCCAACTTGTGGGGAACGAATCTCAAGGATGCAAACTTAAAGGGTGCAAATTTGAAAAATGCTAATCTAACGGGTGCTAATTTAGATGGTGCTAATTTAGATGGTGCTAATTTAGATGGTGCAATTATTGCAAGGTAGTTATTCCAATGATTGGTAATTGGTAATTGATAATTGGTAATTGGTAAGCAATTATTTAAATTTGTAAACAGTGCTCAATAAAGAGTGACTATTATTTTTTAAGCCTTAACTTTATTCTCATTACATTTGCGCTTCATCGAATATCCCATAATTCCTGCTATTGCAGTACCAGCTAAACTCAAAGGTTCAGGTACCGCTTTTTTGTCTAAAGGTATATCATTCTTTTTATCTCCACCTTGGAAGCCATTATCAATTAAATTTTGCTTTGTGTCACCATCTTTAAATAGATCTGCTAGGGTTATTAGCAATGGCATATAGCACAGCAATGAAGATTTTTTAGCATCGGAATCATCATCGTCTTCAGAAGCATGGGCATACAAACATAAGGATATCATCGCTCCTACTGGAAGAATCGTACCCAAACTTATACCACCATCATCACCAAAATTTTGCAGATTTTTTACTAAATCTTTAGCAGCTGCATTCTCTTGATTTTTACTACCTTGCTTGATATTATTGTTAACCTTGCGATCATGGGACAGTTGTTTTTGCGATTGAAAATCTTGATTTAAAGAATATTCTTGTAACTGCAAAACTAGTTCTGTGATATCTTGTCTATTCTCAGAAGCAAACTCTTGCTCTAAGTTGATTTGTGCAGCTTGCACTGATAGAGTTTGTATACTGCAAAAGCTCGCAAAATAAACAGCAATAGTTAAATTTTGCTTACTAAAGCTCTTCAAAGTAGTATTAATATTTTTGAGATTCATCATTTGATTCAAATTTGAAAGATAAGTATGCAGATATAGCAAAGTATTCTGCTAGCTTGAGCAGCTAAGACTGATAGATATGCATGAAAATATGCCTGAAAAATCCTTGTAGAGAAGTTATTATGTCTTGCAATATGCTTCACTAAAGACTTCCATATGATGGATCACAGGGAGAAAAGAAAATCCCACACAATTAGTAAGCAATAACAAGCCTAGTTATAATAAATATATTGTGAGATAGGTTACTTCTAAGCAAACGAAAACTACAGTAAGTACACCCTTGACTCGGAGAAAATATCAATAAAAACTCTGAACAGACAAATAATTAATGTGCTTTAGACTACCTCTATCCCAGGATGGCAATATAAATCCTAAAATGTAAAGGTAATTTAGTTCATTTACAAAATCATCACATTTATTTCTTAGTCATATATCAAGCAATAAATCTTAGAACTAGGAATTTATCGTGATTAACCCCATTGTTAAAATTTTTGATGATATGAATTTTTATTGAATTTTGCTGTTTAAGAGTAGTTTATGCGAACTTATTAGATATTGTTTCTATTTGAGTAGATTAATATTATTTGTCTTTTAAAGTATTATATAAAACCCAAAGATTTTTCAGGACTTATTGTTCTATATCAATGACGATATAAATATATATATAATTAGTAGTACTATTGTTCTGGATTTAAAGGTTGAACAGTAGTATTATTAAGGATTATTTTCCGCTGCTCCTTCACTCTGTTGATATGTCAGAAACCAAGCCTACTGTTTCCTTGAACGGACATCTTCCCCATCTGCATCATAACGGTCAAAATACTATCCGCATTCGTGGTGCGAGACAACACAATCTCAAAGATATCGATCTAGAATTGCCAAGAGATAGTCTGATTGTTTTTACAGGCGTATCGGGTTCTGGTAAATCTTCTTTAGCATTTGATACGATTTTTGCAGAAGGACAGCGTCGCTATGTAGAATCCCTGAGTGCTTACGCACGGCAGTTTTTAGGACAAATGGATAAACCGGATGTGGAAGCCATTGAGGGTTTAAGTCCGGCAATTTCTATCGACCAAAAATCTACTTCCCATAACCCCCGTTCAACGGTGGGAACAGTAACAGAGATTTATGACTATCTACGATTGTTATTCGGGAGAGCAGGGGAACCCCATTGTCCAATTTGCGGTCGCTCTATTGCTCCACAAACCATAGATCAAATGGTAGATCGAGTAATGGCTTTACCTGATCGCACCCGTTTCCAAATTTTGGCACCTGTAGTCCGGGGTAAGAAAGGTACTCACCGCAAATTACTCTCAAGTCTTGCTTCTCAAGGTTTTGTCCGAGTTCGGGTTGATGGTGAAATCAGAGAATTGTCTGATTCCATTGAGCTAGATAAAAAATACACCCATACCATTGAAGTAGTTATCGATCGCTTGGTGAAAAAAGATGGTATTAATGAGCGTTTGTTTGATTCCCTTTCTACTTGCTTGAAGCAATCTAATGGAATTGCAGTCATTGATATCAACCCCTCATCAAAGCCAGAAGAGAAAAACAAGGAAAAACAAGAATTAGTATTTTCTGAAAATTTTGCTTGTCCCGAGCATGGTGCAGTGATGGAGGAACTATCACCGCGCTTATTCTCGTTTAATTCACCTTATGGTGCTTGTCCTCACTGTCATGGTTTGGGTACTCTCAAGAGGTTTTCCCGAGAATTGGTAGTCCCAGATCCAGACGCACCTGTTTATGCTGCGATCGCTCCATGGTCAGAAAAAGATAATTCTTATTATTTAGAATTGCTTTACAGTTTGGGACAAGAATATGGGTTTGAATTACAAACACAGTGGAACAAGTTAAATGAAGAACAACAAAGTGTAATTCTCCATGGGGAAAAGGAGAAAAAAACTACAGAAGAACAAAAAGCACAAAGAATATTCAAAGGAGTACTTCCCATATTGCAGCGCCAGTATGAGGGCGGTACTGAGATAGTTAAGCAGAAATTAGAGCAGTATTTAGTTGATCAACCCTGTCCGGTTTGTCATGGGAAGCGTTTAAAACCAGAAGCGTTGGCTGTTAAGTTGGGACAATACGGGATACTAGATTTAACTAGTGTTTCCATCCGAGAGTGTCAACAAAGGGTAGACGATCTAAAACTGAGTCCGCGTCAAATGCAAATCGCCGATCTGGTGTTACGTGAAGTTCGCGCTCGCTTAAAGTTTCTCCTCGATGTTGGGTTAGATTACCTTACACTCGACCGCCCAGCAATGACCTTGTCTGGTGGTGAAGCTCAGCGAATTAGGTTAGCAACACAAATTGGTTCTGGTTTAACTGGAGTACTCTACGTATTAGACGAACCAAGTATTGGTTTACATCAAAGGGATAATGGTCGCTTATTACAAACCCTGAAAAGATTGAAAGATTTAGGTAATACCTTAATCGTAGTCGAGCATGATGAAGAAACTATCCGTACAGCAGATTACATTGTTGATATTGGTCCGGGTGCAGGGGTTCATGGTGGAAAAATTACCGCCGAAGGCGATTTACAATCATTATTAGATGCGGAAGAATCCCTAACTGGGGCATACTTATCGGGACGAACAGTAATTGAAACTCCAGTTCGACGTCGGGAAGGAAATGGAATTAGTTTAATTCTCAAAAATGCCAGTCGCAACAATTTGCAAAATATTGAAGTGGGAATTCCCTTGGGTAAACTCGTTGCTGTCACTGGTGTTTCTGGTTCTGGGAAGTCTACCTTAGTAAATGAGTTACTTTATCCCGCACTACAACATCATCTCACCAAAAGAGTTCCATTTCCTAAAGATATAGAAAGCGTTCAAGGACTTAAAGCTGTTGATAAAGCCATTGTAATTGACCAATCCCCCATCGGTAGAACTCCCCGTTCCAACCCCGCAACCTACACGGGTGTTTTTGATGCAATTCGCCAAGTTTTTTCTGAAACAATTGAAGCTAAAACTAGGGGTTACAAGCCGGGACAATTTTCTTTTAATGTCAAAGGTGGACGTTGTGAAGCTTGCGCTGGACAGGGTGTAAACGTAATTGAGATGAACTTTTTACCCGATGTTTACGTGCAGTGTGAAGTATGCAAAGGTGCTAGATATAATCGCGAAACCTTACAAGTTAAATATAAAGATAAATCTATTTCCGATGTCCTCAACATGACAATTGAGGAAGCATTGGAATTCTTCCAAAATATTCCCAAAGCAGTTAATAAACTACAAACATTACTTGATGTTGGTTTGGGATACATGAGATTGGGACAACCTGCGACAACTTTATCGGGTGGTGAAGCACAACGGGTGAAACTTGCAACCGAATTATCACGTCGCGCGACAGGTAAAACACTTTATCTGATTGACGAACCAACCACAGGTCTATCTTTTTATGACGTACACAAATTACTAGACGTTTTGCAAAGACTAGTAGATAAAGGTAACTCAGTTTTGGTCATCGAACACAACTTAGATGTAATTCGTTGTGCTGACTGGTTAATAGATCTTGGACCAGAAGGTGGCGATCGAGGTGGTGAAGTGATTGCTGCAGGTACACCTGAAGATGTTGCAAAAAATCAGAGGTCATATACAGGAAAGTATGTAAAACAGGTTTTGGCGCAATATCCAGCGAATAAAGCAGCAAGTAAGGTTGGGTAACAGCAATAGGCGTTGTCTAGCCGGTGGTGAGTTAATGTTTGTATGTCTAAAATCATCAAATATATTCCGAATGGCAATGTCAGCTTCATAGACCAATATGATTTGGGGTTGCGACATCAAGATTTCCTATAGGCTATGAAAATTGTCTGACATCAGCTTTAAAGTAAAGATTTAATTTTCTATTCACATTTAGTTTACTTTTTTGGTTCAGCTTCACCAAACTTAATCAATAAAGCGATCGCAACGCTAACAATCAAAATCAAAGTGGTGCTTAAAGCCGAACCAAAACCCCAATTTTCCGTTAGCCCAAGGAACTGGTTATAAATTAACCGGGTAATAGTCATGCTGGAAGCACCACCAAGTAATTGGGGATTAACATAATCTCCCAAGGCGGTAATAAACACCAGGAAACAACCAGCAATAATACCTGTAAGTGCTTGTGGTACTGTGACTTTCCAAAAAGCAACAATTGGACTTGCTCCCAAATCAGCTGCGGCTTCCAATAAACGTTTATCTAGTTTTTCTAAGGAGGCGTATAAAATCAATACCATATAGGGTAATAAACTGTAACTCATACCAATCAATACGGCATAGGTGGTATTGAGAATTTCTAAACTGGGTAAATCTAGATAGCTTAATACTGTATTAAGTAAACCCGTGGGGCGAAGAATTGTAATCCAAGCGTAGGAACGCAGTAACGATGAAGTCCAAAATGGTAAGATTATCGACAGTAACAAAAAGTTTTGCCAGCGCTTAGGTACTTTCTGGGCGATCCAGTAAGCTGTAGGCAAGGCTAAGATTAGACAAATTAAAGTAGTTCCAGCAGCAAGTAAAACCGAATTTTTTATTATTTCTAAATAAACTGGGTCTAATATCCTAATGTAGTTATCAAATCCATTAGGTTGTACGATATCCCCTGGTTTAATGTCTTTAACGAAGCTTAATTCAAGAATTATTAAAGTTGGTAATACTAGTAAAAAGAAAAACCATATACCAGTAGGTGCTAATAAAGGTAATGCTCCCAACCAATCTAAGTTGAGTCGACGCCTTTTTTTTATAATTTTTTGATTAGAAGAAGTTTGAATAGACACAATATCAGTTAATGCGCTATCACGCACGCTACGCTAACAATTAACAGTTTATGGCTAACGCCACGCCCTTACGGGCTACAGTTAACAGTTATCACTAAAACATAAGTTGATAACTGTTGTCTGTTTCCTACTACCTAATAAAAATTAATTAATAGAAAAATAAATATCAAGTTAATTTTGTTTGGTTAATTAAATGGAAGTATTAGCTACTCGTTAACTTTGTCCAATAACGCTCGTAAACGGCTTCCAAATCTCCTACAGGTGCAAGACGTTCGCAATTTTCTATAGTAGATTCGGAGGGAAATAAGCTGGTGTTATTTTGTAATTTATCTGGTAATTGGTTATAACCTTCTAAATTAGGTGTTGCTACCCCCAGGCGTTTACTAATATGCACTGCAACTCGCGGTTGTAACATAAAGTTAATCCATTTATAAGCTCCATCAATATTAGGAGAAGTTTTAGGAATTGCAATTGTATCTGTCCATAAAGATGAACCACTTTTGGGAGTAATATACTTTAATTTTGGGTTTTCTTGAGTAATTTTGACTGCATCAGATGAATAACACATTGCTAATGATAAATCTCCAGCCAAAATTTGGTTGCGCCATGCATCAGTATCAAAAGCCGCAATCGCTGGTTTAAGAATTTTCAATTTTTCATAAGCTTGTTTAATCTCACTCTCATTTTTTGAATTATAGGAATAACCCAACATGCGCAAGACTGCACCCATGACTTCTCGAACATCATTTAATAAAGTCATGCGTTTTTTGAGCTTATCTTGGTTCTTCCAAAGATAATTCCAGTCTTCGGGAGGAGGGTCAAGAATTTCTGAATTATATATTAAACCAGTGGTTCCCCAACTGAAGGGAATACTATAACTATTATTGGGGTCATATTGGGGGTTTTTAAACTTAGGAAATAAATTATCTAAACCAATTAATTTATCTCTATTTAACTTAATTAATAGACCCAAATCTATCATTTTTTTAACCATGTAGTCGGAAGGGTAAATTATGCCATAACCTCCACCTCCACCAGCACGTAATTTTGCTAACATCGCTTCATTAGCTTCATAAACACTGGTTGCTACTTTGATCCCGGTTTGGTTACTAAAACCTTCTACTAATTTTCTATCTACATATTGACTCCAAGTATAAACATTAAGCAGATCGCGATCGCTATTAACGGGATTTACACGCATTTCAGCCAGTCTCCAACCACAACCAGCTAGCATAAAACCAGAAAATGCTGCTCCTGTTTGTTGAAAAAATTTTCTTCTACTGGTCATTTGGGGATTAGGGGATCGGGAATTAATTAAATAACAATTTAAATAACAAATGACAAAATTAATTAGTGAAATAGATTGTATCAAGCTAATCAATTTTGTAAAGCTAAACAGTCAGCTTCCGACCACCAAGCATAAATTGGCATGTCTGAGTTTGGTAAACTACCTTCAGTATTGGGTTGTCTAACATTAATTCGTAAAAACTTGTTCAATTCGACTACATAATTAATATGGGTACCCATATACATTGTGTTTACTAGTCTGCCTTCAAAACAATTATTTTTTATACTTGGTCTGTAAAGTGACAATTGAATTTTTTCGGGGCGCACGCTCACCGAAACTGACTTAGAAACTACCAAGTTTATATCTTTTTGGCGGCCAACAATAATTTTTATACCTGCTTTTGTTAAGATTGTAATCTCTTCATTATTTGCTCCGACTATTTCCCCTTCAAATAAGTTGGTATCGCCAATAAAATCTGCAACAAAAGGTGTTTGGGGAAATTCGTATATTTCTGCTGGTTGACCAATTTGCTCGATTCTACCTTGGTTCATGATTGCAATTCGGTCAGATAGGGACAAAGCTTCTTCTTGGTCGTGGGTTACCATGACAAAAGTTAATCCTAGTTCCCGATGCAAATTGGAAAGTTCTACCTGCATTTCCTTGCGCAGCTTTAAATCTAATGCACCTAGAGGTTCATCTAATAACAATACCGCTGGACGATTAACTAAAGCCCTGGCTAAAGCTACTCGCTGCTGCTGACCTCCAGAAAGCTGAGATGGATAGCGCGATCGCAAACCTTCCATTTTTACCAGTTCTAAGACTTCTAAAACCCGAGCTTTTAGTTCTTTTTTGGATATTCTTTTTAAGCGTAATCCAAAAGCTACGTTATCCCATACGTTCAAATGGTTAAACAAAGCATAACTTTGGAATACTGTATTCACCGGTCGTCGATAAGCAGGAACTCTGCTCATAGATTGACCCTGTATTAATATATTTCCAGCATTAGCCCTTTCAAAACCTGCGATTAGACGTAATGTAGTCGTTTTACCACATCCAGAAGGACCAAGAATACTGAAGAATTCACCTTGCTTTATGTCTAAATTAATGCCACATATTGCTGGCTCTTTATTAAAAAATTTAAATACATTTTTCAACTCCACATCTTTGGATTCAAAAGCTTTCTTTTTCCCCCGATCTTGAGTTATAGTTTGAGCCATAGCCTTTAAAAAAATAGCTTTATTTTACGTATTTTTACTGTGATTGTAATCCACTAGGCAGACTACATTTGCAACTTTAATTTACTGTATTAAGCAAAAATAATTAACTAGTCTGTAAATGATTTTCAACTGTTTTAAAAATTTTTCAACTAGCTACCGGGTAGAATATTGGCTTAATCGTATACATATATTACTAATTTTGTCATTACATTAAATTTTATGAGTTTACTACAATCATCCCTATATGGTGGTAAAAAGGATACTCGTACCGTTGGCAGAGGTTTTCAGTCTGTATTTTTAGTTTTATTCACTTTAACAATGACGACCGGCATTACCTGTCGTTTAGTATATTTACAGATTTTTGAAGGTAAAAACCTCCGGGAACGTGCTGAAGCTAACAGAATTCGTATCATTCCCAAACAGCCAGAAAGGGGCAACATTTTTGACCGCAACGGTAAATTGTTAGCAACAACACGCTACCCTCATTCCGTATACTTATGGCCAATGGCTCATAAAAAAGCATCTTGGTCGCTTGTAGGTCCACGATTAGAATCAATTCTTAAAATTCCCCAAGAAGAAATTAGCAAACAATTGGAGGAAGCTGGTCCAAATTCTTCTTCTTTGGTGAGAATTGCCCGCGATATTTCTATCGAGCAAATAACCGCACTTAAAGAATATGCTAGTGAATTAAAGAATGTTGAGATTCACCGGGATGCAGTGCGGTTTTATCCCCATGGCAAGGATTTTGCTCACGTGTTAGGTTATACTCGCGAACTCACAGCTGAACAACTTAAAGAGAAGAAAAAAGAAGGCTATCGTCTGGGGGATGTAATTGGGCAAAAAGGTGTAGAAAAAGCCTTTGAGAAAAAGTTGCGGGGTGAATGGGGCGGTCAACGTGTGGAAGTGGATGGTAAAGGTCGCCCGCTTAGAGTTTTAGGAGAAAAGCAAGCTAAAGCTGGTAATGATATTAGACTAACGCTGGATTTGGATATCCAAAAAGCTGCTAGTAAGGCTTTGAAAGGTCGTAACGGGACAATTGTTGCCCTAGATCCGACAACAGGTGGTGTTTTGGCTATGGTATCTTACCCAACATTCGACCCAAATGTTTTTACTAAGCAAAGAGTAAAAGCCAAGGAAATTCTCAGTATTCTTCGGGGGCGGAATAATCCTTTACTTAATCGTGCATTAAGGGCTTATCCACCGGCAAGTACCTTCAAAATTGTTACTACTGCTGCAGGTTTAGAGTCGGGTAAATATTCTCCTCGTACTGTATTACCTACCTATGGTTCTCTTACTTTTGGGGGACATAGATTTGGAGAATGGAACCATAGAGGATTTGGACCTTTAGGTTTTACTGGCGCTATGGCTTGGAGTAGCGATACATTCTTCTATCAAGTAGGTGCAAGAGTTGGGGGTACAACTTTAGTAGAGTGGACTCGTAAATTTGGATTTGGTAAACGAACTGGCTTTGAATTTAGAGCAGAAGAATCCAGGGGTTTAGTTCCAGATAATGATTATCAACTCAAAACCTGGAAACGTCCTTGGACCGTGGGGGACTCAGCAAATATGTCCATCGGTCAAGGGGCGCTTTTGGCGACACCATTACAAGTAGGGGTAATGTTTGCTATATCTGCAAATGGTGGTTATCGGGTCCAACCTCATTTGATCGAAGATAAAAATCAGATAGAAAAATGGCGAACTTCTTTGGGAATGAAGCCATCCACTGTGAAGGTTATTCGCGATGGACTGCGACAAGTAGTAACTAAAGGAACTGGTACAATTTTAAACAAACCAATAATTCCGCCTACAGCTGGTAAAAGTGGAACTGCTGAAGCTTGGAAGCCTAACCGGGTGAAAGCAAATCATGCTTGGTTTGGTGCTTATGCTCCATTTGATAAACCGGAAATCATGGTGTTAGCTTTTGGGGAACATGCTGGTGGTGGTGGTAGTAAGATTGCTGCACCGATGGTTTTAGAGGTATTGAAAGATTATTTTGGGCGCAAATATCCGAATAAATACAATAAGCCCGAAGCGAAGAAATCGTAGATATCATTTTTTTATCATTACTGTATATATACTCTCAGACAACATTGGGACTGATGTGACTTGCAAGACCAGTAAAACCCTCAGTGGTAGTGATTTCAACTTCGAGTTGCCAGTTGAAAAATTGACTTGTATTAGAGGGTTAATCATATGACACTAGCATCAAGTAGTGCTAATACAACGTATAAAATATTTTTTTATTGAGTGGTATGCGTTAATCTTTTACGTGAAAAATAATCAATAAAAGTAAATTACATGTATTAATAACACTCTTTTAAAGAGCGCTGAATATATACTAAGAATAAGTGGTGGGAAAAAATCTTAACTGTCAAGTAATTATTTTCCTGTTAAGGTTTTTCATTTCTCTTACATCCTCGTAAGACAGATGAATAATTATATAAAAGATGAATAATTCTATAAAAAAAGAAAGCGGACTCACATTCCTTCAGAAGTTACAGATTGTGACAGCTATCCTAGTATCAATTTTTGGTATTTATACATCATGGCAATCTAACAAAGCGGCTGAGAGTGCAACTGATGCTTTAGAAAGTTTGGACAAGATTAAGGTCGAGCTTAAAGAACGTGAGTTGGAAACTAAAAGGATACAAGAGTTTTCAAGGCGCATTCAAGACCAGCTACCGAATCTTGCCGGTAATAGTCCAACTAAAGCTAAAATTGCTTTAGCAAGTCTCTATTCTTTAGCAGCAAGTGAAACTGATAAATCGATTCTATTCACTATTGCCATTGTCAGTGAAAATGAGGCGATGAAGAGTACAATTAGGGATTTAATTTTAGAAGATTCTTCTGCAACAAATGAATTCAAAGAGCAAATACGAACAAAATTGGGTAAACGACTGACTGCGATTAGCAGCGATTCAAAGACAACTGAAAGTCATTCACAAATAGCAAAACAAGCAAGTGTGGAAAAAAAACTATTACAGCAACTAACACAACAGCGAACTAAAATAGTTGGATGGGTTTATCTTGGTAAGGTAAAATCGGGCAGCCTTACTTTAGAAGATGACAAAACTATAAAGAGTAATCAAGTCCCTTCAGCTGATGCGATAGTTGAAACATCAATTTCAGTGAATCTAAGGAAAAATGCTCCAACTGGTAGAGGATTAGGGGTTATTGAAGGTATTCTTCCTGAAGATTCCAAGCTCAAAATTCAAAGTCTTAAGAAGATTC
>JAAUYD010028191.1_pt1 | contig 18839 bp, 22 predicted proteins | sample 7278101 | NCBI WGS metagenome assembly JAAUYD01 (sample SAMN14350128, study PRJNA611818) | marine sediment metagenome | isolation source: surface marine sediment (0.6m) | place: French Polynesia: Moorea | collected 2018-08
ATCAACAAGTGCCTTATTGCGAATGGGTGTTTCTGCCAGCAGTCCCGACCGCGAGGCCGTGATCGATCACTCGTCAGTCTTGGCAATTCTTGACACCTTCCAGGGATTCCAGGCGTCGGAAAAGGACGCTTTGAAGAAAAATTCCATCAAATAGGCCAATGTTCGCACGGCCCGCAAATAGATCCCGGTGTAAAGGGGCACGATCGGCAGATAGACCCAGAGTACCACTTCTTGCCACCGCATGGTTCGCCCCAACAGCATAGCGGCAACGCCATACTCGAGAATGTCGTGATTGTCGATCCGGTTGCATCGGCGGACCAGACACAGATACTTCGGGTTCCAGGACGCGACCGCAGCTGTTCAGGTTCAAGGTGTACAATCGTGACCAGTTCAGGAAGGTATGGCAGCTGGGCCGATTGAAAGACTTTGTTCACTTGTTGATACAGATTTTTTTTCGAGCGAACAAGCTCCAGCCGTGATTTGATCACCGTTCTCATCCTTGTGATGGCCGTCGTGAGTGACTGTTCGTCGTTTTTGCTTACCCGCCACAGCGTCCTGCGCAGCCGTTCTTCTGCGCGTGCTTGCCGATATCGTTGTTTGATGGTTCGACGCAATTGCTTTTGCATCTCGCTGTAAGCATTCCGATTGTGGGCTATTCTCTGTGTGAGAATTCTGGTTTTTTCTCTTTCCGCCCGATCGAGTTTGAGTTCCAGCAGATTGTTTTTACGCTTGTATAGCGGTACGCGAAAGCGTACCCCCGCGACGACATCATCCTGACGATCACTAGCTCCTGGGCCTTTGCACGCATGGCGTCCTGACGATATCCTTGCTTGAGAATATCCCGGGACAATTCGAGATTGCCTCTTCCGCCTTCGAAATCACTATCGTCGTCGCTATTTTCGGTCAGTGTCCCGGTACCGTAGGCACCTTTGAGCTGAAGGCCTGAAATCTTGCTGGTATGCACACTTGCGGCCCTGATTATGTCAGCCCCCGATGCCATTATATCGGCGTCATCGCAGCTGTCTGCCAGCAGGTCATGACAGGGAAAGCGATCGTCGGCAATGTCTATTTGGTTCAAGCGTTCATGGATATCGGCAAGCAGTTGTTCAAACTGCATCGGTTCTGAGACCAGTGCGGCCCACCCCGGAGAGGCAAAAAACATAAATATAACTACAAGCAGGAAACCTTTCCTGTGACGAGCGTTTCTGTCCTTGCCGGTTCCTGTAGGTGCAGTGCTGTCCACAGTGGTTACCTTCTGCTCCACACGATGAGGTGCACCCAACCATAGGAATTGGCTATAAACAGCGCAATCGGATTTTATGTGTCTGTTAGCAGTCATCGGTCGTCCAGTAGTCACATCGCAGTGCATCGGGTGCTGGGGCAATAACTACTTCTCGCCTAAAAACATCGGCACCCGAAATAATCACTTAATAATAAGTTTATTTATTAATTACTTAGCAGTCTTTACGAAACGTGTTGGGCCTGCTAAGGAGGTACGCTGGATACATGCTAGCCGTCAACGAAGCGCAAGAAGATGGTTGGAAGGTGGCCCATGGATGAAAAGCGAATCCAATTCCTTTCCGGAATATGGGAATTGGAAGGATTGTACCACAGGCACACATTTGCCAAAGGGGTTGTCATCACCCACCCCCACCCCCAGTACGGCGGGGACATGTATAGTCCAGTGGTCGAGGCCATTGTTTCCGCATACCGGCGGAAGGGATATTCGACCCTGCGATTTAATTTTCGGGGCACGGGCAACAGTGCGGGCAGCTACGACAACGGCGTCGGGGAGCGGCAGGATGTAAAAGCAGCGATATCCTTTTTGCGTGAAGAGGGCGTGAAGTCAATATATTTGTCCGGGTATTCCTTCGGCGCATGGGTCAACGCCATGGCTCTGCAGGAGGGGGCATCTGTTGACGGAATGACCCTGGTGGCCCCGCCGGTTGCCTTTATCGCCTTCGCAGACGGCATTCGACTGCCCGGTCTAAAGGCGGTCGTTGCCGGCAGTCGGGACGAATTTGGCCCTCCGGCCTTGATCCGGCCCTTGCTGGACGACTGGAACCCTGAAGCACACCTCGTGATCATCGATGGTGCCGATCATTTTTTCTTCGGTTATCTGGATGAACTGACCCACATGCTGATTCAGGCACTCAAGGCGGTGGATTGATGACTGGCCCAAGATCGCAGCCAAGGCTTCAGGGGGACTTTTCCCTTGCTGCCATATGTCGCGCCTGGTACGCTTTGCCCATTGAATTGAGTTAGTTGCTCTTTGGCACAGGAGGAGGGAATGGCGGCCACAAAGAGAAGCGTGCGGATTTCCGCGCCATTTAAAAGTGCGGTTCGCTGGATGCGGCGGATAAGGATCTCAAGATGAGCCACCGGGCGGTGTGGGGCAAGATCAAGGAGGCCGAGGAAGCCCTGGGCCAACCCTTGCTGGACAAGAGCCAGGGCGGCAGCGCCGGCGGGACTCTACCCTGACCCCCCACGCCTACGCTCATGGACCGCTACCTGGTCTTTTCCTGTTTCATCGATACCCAGGCCGTTGATCTGTTCGATTCGGGATTCCTCGATCCGAAGTAGCCATTTTCCCAGGGAAGTGATATAGCCCGGGAAATGCCAATAGATGTCGATTTTACGGCGAAGATCTATCCTTCGTCCCACTCATTTCGATTTCGAGCAACATGCAGCAACCAGGAAAAACCAACGGACTGACCGATGTACAGGGCGTTTTGGTCGGGCACCACACGGATGTGGACGCCGCGTCGGGAACCACTGTGGTGCTGTGCCCCGACGGGGCTGTGGGCGGGGTCGATGTCCGTGGTGCTGCTCCGGGCACCCGAGAGACCGACCTGCTGGCCCCTGACAACCTGGTAGATACCGTCCACGCCATCTGCCTGTCAGGCGGATCGGTCTATGGCCTGGCCGCTGCTGATGGCGTGGTCGATCATCTGGAATCGCAATCGATCGGTTTCCCATTGGATGGGACCCACGTGGCACCCATCGTACCTGCCGCCGTGCTCTTCGATCTCGGTCGCGGTTGTACCTATCGACCGCCGGTGAATACCGACTGGGGCCTGGCAGCCTGCCGCAGCGCCGTTTCGGACAGGGTTGCAACCGGCTGCGTGGGCGCCGGCACTGGCGCCATGTCGGGGGGCATCAAGGGCGGCCTGGGAACGGCCAGCCTGATTCTGGAATCCGGCATCACCGTTGCGGCTCTGGCGGCCGTCAATTCATTGGGATCGACTATTGATCCGACCAGCGGTGTGCTCTGGGAAGTCCGCCTGGAGATGGCCGCTGAATTTGCCGGGCGACTGAGGGATCCGGTGGTCCTGCCACCGCCGGCTGTGGGCAAACCGGGAAAAAACACCACCCTGGCCGTGGTGGCCACGGATGCGACCCTGACCAAGGTCCAGGCCAAAAGGATCGCCGTGATGGCCCACGACGGGCTGGCCCGCGCCATCCGCCCGGCCCATACCATGTTCGACGGGGATGTGGTGTTCAGTCTCTCCACCGGCAGGCAGCCGCTGCCGGCAGCGCGCGGGTTTTTCGCTGCCCCGGCAGCTGAGACTGTCAATCAGCTGGGGCACGCCGCCGCCGATTGCCTGGCCCGGGCCATCATTCACGGCATCCTGGATGCCGTCAGCGGATGCGGCCTGACAGCCTATCGAAACCTGGACCGTCGCTGACCTCTCAAAACAGAAAGGCGAAAAGATGACCAACACCGGCCGGTTCCTTCTCTTGCTCCTCGTTTTGATGCTATGGGCGGTCCCTGCAGACGCGCAGACACCGGTTCGAGGCGGCACCCTGACTGTGTGCCAGCCGGCCGAGCCACCGGGGCTGGATCCCACGGCCAATACCGCCGCGGCCATTGACCGGGTGGTGTACGCCAATATCTATGAAGGCCTGGTGAAGGTCGACAGCGGGGGCGGTTTCCTGCCCGGACTGGCCAACGGCTGGGACGTCTCGGACGATGGGCTGGTCTACACCTTTCATCTGAGAAAGGGTGTCCGCTTTCACAATGGCGAATCCTTCGATGCAACGGTTGCCCAATGGAACCTGCAGCGCGCGGCCGATCCCGCCAACGGCAACCCTCATCCCGAGTATTTTCAAGGCATTGCGAGCATCGAGACACCCGATGCGCATACCCTCGTCATCCGCCTGCAGGCCGTGGACGCCCTGTTTATCGCCCACCTGGCCGAGGGTGACGCCGTCATGCTGCCCCAAAAGGCCCATACCACCGCCAAATCCGATCCCGTCGGCACGGGGCCCTTTCAGTTCGTGAAGTGGGTTCGCGGGGACCGGGTGGAGATGACCCGCTTCGAGGGCTACTGGAATCCGTTTCTACCCTACCTGGATCAGGTGATCTTCCGTTTCATCGGCGACCCGGCTGCCCAGATCGCTGCCCTCAAGGCCGGTGATATCGATGTGATCGGTTATATCGCCGCACCCGAGTCGGCCATGCTGCTGGAAAAGGACAAGCGCTTCAAGGTCTATGCCGGTACGACCACCGGTGAGGTGATCATGTCTACCAACAACCAGGCGACCCCCTTCGACAATCGGCTGGTGCGCCAGGCCATGGCCCACGCCATCGACCGCCAGGCCGTCGTCGATCTGGTGATGTTCGGTTACGGCACGCCCATCGGCTCCCACTGGTCGCCGTCGACCCCCTACTACCAGGACCTGACCGCGCGGTTTGCCTATGACCCCGACAAGGCCAGGGCCCTGCTGGCCGAAGCCGGGTATCCCGACGGTTTCAAGGCCACCATCAAATTGCCGGCGATTTACTCCTATTCCAGGCGGGCCGGTGAAGTGATCGCCGACATGGTCGCCAAGGTAGGCATCGATCTGACCATCGAAATCGTGGAATGGGGCCAGTGGATCGATCGCATCTTCAAAAAGAAGGAATACCAATTGACCATGATCGGACATGTGGAAGCCTGGGACATCGGCATATATGCTCGCCCGGACTACTACTTTCAGTATGATTCCCAAGCCTTTCGTGAGGCCTATGCCAATGCTTTGCAGGCCCCTGACGAAGTGCAGAAGGCCCGCTGGTTCGGTCGCTGCCAGGAGATCATCGCCGACGATGCCGTCAACGGATTTCTCTTCTCGGCCCCCAGCTTGCCGGTGATGAAGGCGGATGTCATGGGTTGGTGGCCGAACTATCCCACCATCGCCCTGGATTGCACGGCGGTGTGGTGGCAGCAACCGCAACCATGACCGCCAAGCGATGATCGGCTATCTGGTTAAGAAGACCCTGTCACTGGTCAGTCTGCTTTTTCTGGTTTCGCTGGTGGTCTTCTCGGTGCTGTTCGTGCTGCCCGGTGACCCGGCCCAGATCATCCTGGGCATCACTGCATCTCCCGAAACCCTCGCGGCGCTGAGGAGCCGGTTGGGTTTGGATCAACCCTTCCTGGTTCAATACGGGCAATGGCTGGGCAGCCTGCTGAGCGGCAACGGCGGACACTCCATCACCTATGATCTGCCGGTGGTCTCGCTGATCGTCTCCCGGCTGGCGGTGACCGGTCCCCTGGCCCTCATGGCCATGCTGATCGCCGTGGCAGTGGCCCTGCCCCTGGGCGTATTTGCCGCCCGCCATCAGAACCGACCCGGCGATGCCATCGTCATGACCGCCACCCAGGTAGGGCTGGCGATCCCTGATTTCTGGCTGGGCATTGTGTTGATGCTGATCTTTTCCGTCCACTGGGGGCTTTTCCCCGCCGGTGGATTTCCCGGCTGGGAAGCGGATGCCTGGGGTTCAGCCAGAGCCCTGTGCCTGCCGGCTCTGGCCCTGGGGATGATCCGGGCGGCGATTCTGGCCCGCTTGACACGGTCATCCATGCTGGAGGTGTTGCGTGAGGATTACGTGCGCACAGCGCGGGCCAAGGGACTCAAAGAGCGTACCGTGGTCTATGGCCATGCCTTGAAAAACGCCCTGATCCCGGTACTGACCATTTTTGGTCTGCAGATGGGGCAGTTGGTGGCCGGGGCCATCATCATCGAGAATGTCTTCACCCTGCCGGGTCTGGGGCGCCTGGTGTTTCAGGCGATTGCTCAGCGGGACTTGCCTGTCGTGCGCGAAGTGGTGCTGTTCATGGCGGCCGCGGTGGTGATGATCAACTTTCTCGTGGATCTCTCCTATGCGGTGGTTGATCCGCGCATCCGGCTGGAGAGGTGAGCGCCATGGGACATCGCCTGAAAAACCTGAACTTCATCCTTGGGCTGGTTCTCAGTGCTGTTGTGGTGATCATGGCCCTGGTCAGCCTGTTCTGGACGCCCTACAGCCCCACGGCCATGGATGCCCGCCAGCGTATGGAGGCGCCCTCTCTGGCCCATCCGTTAGGTACGGACCAGTATGGCCGGGACCTTCTCTCGCGGGTGATGGCGGGCGCGGTGAACTCCATTATCGCCGGGCTGATGACCGTGGCCATCGGCATGGGGGCAGGCATTGACCTGGGGCTTGCTGGAGCCTGGGGCGGGCGGTTTGTCGATGAAGCCGTCATGCGCCTGTCCGACTTGTTGTTCAGTTTCCCGGCGGTGTTGTCGGCCATCCTGATCACCGCCGTGCTGGGGCCGTCGGCCATGAACGCCATGCTAGCCATCGGCATCTTCTACATACCGGTGTTTGCCCGGCTCACCCGTGCCTCAAGCCTGAGCATTAAGGAGCTGGACTACATTGCCGCCGCCCGGGCGGCCGGACTGGGTGAGGTGGCCATCGTCTACCGTCATGTGCTGCCCAACATTCTCTCACCGTTGATCATCCAGGCCACCGTCCAGTTCGCCGTCGCCATCCTGGCCGAAGCCGGCCTGAGCTACCTGGGCTTGGGCGCCCAGCCACCGCACCCCTCCTGGGGATGGATGCTCAACGAGGCCCAGACCTTTATGGAACTGGCGCCCTGGATGGCCATTTTTCCCGGTCTGGCAATTGCCTGGGCCGTACTGGGTTTCAATCTACTGGGTGACGGACTGCGCGATATTCTGGATCCGCGTTTGAGGTGAATTCAATGATGTGCTGTCGATTGGTGAGGCGACGATGATACCCGAAACGGTTGTGCAACAGGTACTCGATCAGATCGATCCCCAAGCGGTGATCGACCTTGCCTCCCGTCTGGTGCGCTGCAACTCGGTGTGGGATCCCCAGGCCGGTACCAGCGAGGCCCAGACCGCCGCCCTGGTGGCCGGATGGGCGCGCGAGCAAGGGTTTGCGGTCATCGTGGAGGAGGTGGCCCCGGGCCGACCCAACGTGATCGTGGGTTGGACCGCCGGGCCGGGCGAGCGAACGCTCATGTTCGAAGGGCATACCGATGTGGTCACCCCCGGCGACCTGTCCTGCTGGGAGCACGACCCCTTCTCGGCCCATATCGAAAATGGTCGCATGTTCGGGCGAGGCGCCAACGATACCAAAGGCAACCTGGCAGCCATGCTGGTGGCCATGGCAGCCTTGAAAGCGTCTAAAATTCACTTGGCCGGTTCGATTGTCGGCGGCGTTCTGTGCGACGAGGAAGGCATGATGAGCGGGGTGCACCATTTCATCGAGCAGGGACACGCCGACCGGGTGTCGGCGGCGATCATCTGCGAGCCCCAGGATGGGCTGGTCAGCATCGCCCAGAAGGGGGCGGTGCGCGCCCGCTTCCGTGTCGATGGACGTATGAGCCACGGGGCCATGCCCCTGTCCGGCCTCAATCCGGCACCGGCCGTAGCCCGGCTCATCGACGGCCTGGCCGACTTGGAGAGGACGGCCGTTGAAGCGGTTGGCCACCATTCCCTGCTGGGCTGGCCCAGCTTCACGCCCACGGTGGTCCGTGCCCCGGCCCAAGGACCACCCCAGCTCAACGTGGTTCCCGGTGAAGCGGAAATTTTAGTGGACGTGCGCACGCTGCCCGAACAGGATCATGATGCTATCCGCCGGTCCCTGTCCCAACTGGCCCGACAATCGGCCTCGCGAGCCAACCAGCGCTCTCGCAACATTGACCATCGGCTGGGCATCAAGCGCCGCGTGGAACTGGCGGTGACGGTGGATTTTCTGTCCGACCGGCCCTGCACCCACACCGACGAGGCTGAACCGGTGGTGGCTTCTGCCCTATGGGCCAGCCGCCGGATCAGCGGCCGGCAGCCGGCTTTCGCCGGTGTGCCCGGCGCCACCGATGGCACCTTTCTGTGGGCCCTGAAACAGATTCCCATCGTCACCATGGGCGCCGGAGACCGTCAGGTCCCTCACCAGGTAAATGAATGGGTGGATCTCAAGCAATTGGTGGACACGGCCCGCATCTATGCCCTCACGGCCCTGCACTACCTCTATCCGGGCGATCTGCGGTGAGTGGCGCTTTGCTGGATATCCGGGGGCTGTCGGTTCACTTTCACACCCCCAAAGGCATCGGCCGCGCCGTGGAATCGGTGAGTCTGTCGGTTTCCGCCGGCGAGACGTTGGGCCTGGTGGGCGAGTCGGGCTGCGGAAAAAGCGTCACCGCCCTGGCCGTATTGGGGCTGGTGCCGACCCCGCCGGGTCGCATCGCGGCCGGGAAAATTGTATTTGAGCATCGGAATCTGCTGCAGATTGCCCCTGATGCCCTGCGCCGCATCCGGGGACGCCGCATCGGCATGATATTCCAGGAGCCCATGACCGCCTTGAATCCGGTCTTGACCATCGGCCGCCAACTGGCCGAACCGCTGGAAACCCACCTGGGCCGGTCCCGGCACGACGCCCTGGAGGAGGCCGCCCGTTGGCTGGATCGGGTGCGCATTCCGTCCGCCCGCCATCGGCTGGGTGACTACCCCCACCAGTTGTCCGGCGGCATGCGTCAGCGGGTGATGATCGCCATGGCCATGATCTGTCGGCCGCGCCTGTTGATCGCCGACGAGCCCACCACGGCGCTGGACGTGACCCTGCAGCGCCAGGTGCTGTCGCTGATGGCCGAGTTAAAAACCGAATGCGATGCCGCCATGGTCCTGATCACCCACGACTTGGGGGTGGTGGCCCAAACCGCCGGTCAGGTGGCGGTGATGTATGCCGGACGCGTGGTGGAGACCGCCGGTGTGCACGCCCTGTTTGCCCAACCGCTGCATCCCTACACCCGGGGGCTGCTCGATGCCATGCCGCGGCTCGGTGGTAGCGAACGCCTGCACGAGATTGCCGGCAGCGTACCGCCGGCCACCAACGTGATCCGGGGCTGCCCGTTTGCCGGTCGCTGCCCGTCGGTGTTCGATCGCTGTTTCCTTGAGGCACCCATGCTGGCGTCGGTTGATCCGGGACGACAGGTGAGCTGCTGGTTATACTAAAATTGGGGGATTGAGGAATTGTGGAATTCAGGAATTGAAGGCGTCCGTCAGTTCCCTATATCCCTCAATTCGCAATTCCTCAATTACTATTAGACATAGGGCATGTTCGTGATGATCCCAACAGAAGCATTAGAAAAATGAATTCATCCCCACTGTTGAGCGTAGTCGATCTCACCAAACACTTTTTCGCGGGCGGTGGTCTTTTCTCACGCCCCCGAACCTGGGTTCGGGCGGTCAACGGCGTCAGCTTCGACATCGGTCGCGGGGAAAGCCTGGGGCTGGTGGGCGAATCGGGCTGTGGCAAGAGCACCCTGGCCCGGTTGGTGGTGCGCCTGCTGACACCCACCGGCGGCTCCATTCGCTTCGACGGGTGTGAAATCGGCAACCTCGATCGACGACGCTTGCGTCCGTTGCGCAAACGGATGCAGATCATTTTCCAGGATCCTTACGCCAGCCTGGACCCGCGTATGACCGTGGCCGCCAGCATTACCGAACCGTTGAGCAACGCAAGCGCCCATTCCAAGCGGGAGCGGCGCCTGCTGGCGGCTGATTTGCTGGCCGCGGTCGGATTGGGTGCCGGCGACCTGGATCGCTATCCCCACGAGTTTTCCGGCGGTCAGCGACAGCGCATCGGCATTGCCCGGGCCCTGAGTGTGCGCCCGGAACTGGTCGTCGCCGATGAGCCGGTCAGTGCCTTGGATGTTTCCATCCAGGCCCAAATCCTCAATCTGATGAAGGACCTGCAGGAGCAATTCGGCCTGGCCTATCTATTGATTTCCCACGACATCGGCGTGGTGGCGCATTTTTGTGACCGGATCGCCGTCATGTACGCCGGCCGTCTGATTGAAGTTGCCCCAGCCAATCGATTTCACCGCGTCTGCAGGCACCCATATACCCGGGCCCTGGTGGCCGCCATCCCCCAACCGGACCCGTTAGTGCCACTGTCAGCAGTACCGGTGGAGGGTGAACCGCCGGACCCGGCCGCCCAGCCCACGGGGTGTCCCTATCACCCCCGCTGCCCGCACGCCTTTGGTCTCTGTCCCCAAAACCGGCCGCCGCTGGTTGCGGTGGCCCATGACCATCAGCTGGCCTGTTGGTTGAATGACGGCCAGGGATGGATAGGAAATTTGCCATGAATATCGCCGTCATCGGCGCCGGCGCCATGGGCAGCCTTTTTGGCGCCTTGCTGACCGAGGCCGGAGAACAGGTCACCCTGCTGGACGTTCGTCAGGATCACGTGGATGCGATCAATGCCGAGGGCCTTGGCATCGAAGAGGCCGCATCCCGGCGTATCGTCCACATCCGGGCCACTACCGATCCGGATCGCATCACTGCGGTGGACCTGTGCATCGTTTTCGTCAAATCCGGCCATACGGCCGCGGCTGCGCAAACGGCTGGCCGGCTGGTCAGACCGTCGTCGCCGGTGCTGACCCTGCAAAACGGAATGGGCAACGCCGACACGCTGGCGGACAGCCTCCCTATTGCCCGGGTGATTGCCGGCACAACCGCCCATGGGGCCACCTTTTTGGGACCGGGCCGGATTCGCCACGCCGGCACGGGGGAGACCCTGGTCGGCCCATGGTCGACGGAAGCCACGGCCGATGCCGAAGCGGTGGCCGCGATGTTCAACCGGGCGGGCATTGCCACCCGGGTGGTGGCCGATGTGCGCCGGGTGATGTGGGCCAAACTGTTTGTCAATGTGGGCATCAATGCCATCACCGCCCTGACCGGCATCACCAACGGCCAGCTGCTGGACCTGGAGCAAACACGCCGGCTGGCCAGTGACGCCGTCCAGGAGGCCATGGCCGTCGCCGTGAGCCAGGGCATCGCCATCGATGACGATCCGGTGCAAACGGTGTTGCGGGTGGCGGCCGCCACGGCAGCCAACCGGTCGTCCATGGGCCAGGATGTGGACAACCGGCGGTTGACGGAAATCGCCGCTATCAACGGTTTTATCGTCCGCACGGCCCGGCAGGCAGGCCTTCCGGTGCCGGTCAATCAGACGTTAACAACACTAGTGGAAACTTTGCAGACCCACTATGGATGAATTCTAAAGGAGACAACCATGAGTAAAACCAAAGTGACCGTGCCGGACATTATCCAGGCCAAGCGAGACGGCCGTAAACTGGTAATGGTGACCGCCTATGACTACCCCTTCGGCCTCATGGCCGACGAGGCCGGCGTCGACATGGCCTTGGTGGGCGACTCGCTGGGCATGGTGGTCCTGGGATTGGACAGCACGGTGCCGGTGACCTTGGAGATGATGATTCACCACATTCAGGCCGTCGTGCGCGGTTGTACACGGGCTATGGTGATCGGCGACATGCCCTTCATGAGCTACAACACCGGCATCCGCGATGCCATCGTCAATGCCGGACGGATGATGAAAGCGGGCGGCTGCGACGCGGTCAAACTGGAGGGGGGCGTGGATTTCGCCCCGGTGGTCCAGGCCATTGTCAAGGCTGGTATCCCTGTTCAGGGACATGTCGGGCTGACGCCGCAAACCGCCAGCGCCTTGGGGGGCTTCAAAACCCAGGGCAAGGATGCAGCCGCGGCCCGTAAAATAATTGACGACGCCAGGGCCCTGGAAGCCGCCGGCGCCTTTTCCATCGTGGCCGAGGCGGTGCCGGCGCCGCTGGGCGCCCTGCTGGCCGAGGCGGTCGACGTACCGATCATCGGCATCGGCGCCGGGGTGGACGTGGACGGCCAGGTGCTAGTGACCCACGACATGGTGGGTCTTTTCGATCGCTTCGTACCCACCTTTGTCAAGCAGTACACCACGATACGACCCACCATCATCGATGCCATCAAGGCCTATTCCGAAGAGGTTCGTTCGTCGGCGTTTCCTGCCTCCGAACACAGCTTCGGCATGTCTGCGGAGGCCCTGGCGGCATTGAAAAGCGATCTCAAGAACGAATAGATGGCAACATCGAGAGGAATACCGATGGATATTTCGCTGAACGACCAGGAGGTTCGGGTGCTGGGCAGCCTCATGGAAAAGGCCATGGCCACGCCGGACTATTACCCGTTGTCTCTGAATGCCCTCACCAACGCCTGCAACCAAAAATCCAACCGGGACCCGGTGGTCGATTGGGACGAGCAGGCCGTCGAGGATGCCGTGGGCAGCCTGTGTGAAATGCAGTTGGCCAACCGCAGCATGACGGGCCGTGTGCCCAAATACGAGCAGACCTTCACCCGGCAGACCAACATGGTGGCGTCTGAGGCCGCCGTACTTTGCGTCCTCTTGCTCCGCGGGCCGCAGACACCGGGCGCCATCCGCAGCCGCTGCGAACGTCTGCATGCGTTCGACAGCCTGGAGGCCTTGCAGGAGACCCTTGAACGCCTGGACGACTGGGGATTCGTGTGCCGGCTGGAGCGACTGCCCGGCCACAAGGAAGCCCGCTACAGTCATCTGCTCGCCGGTGAGCCCAGATCACCTGCCGAATCTGCCGAAACGCCGCAAACGCTGTCGACGGCCGATAACCTCGACCGGCTGGATCGCTTGGAACACCAGGTCCGGACGCTGCAGGCGGATCTGGCCCAACTCAGATCCGCATTCGACGCTTTTCGTCAGCAATTCGATTAGACGCCAGCATGACTGGCGGCGTTGCACTGGCACGGGCCGAACCTAAAAAAAAGCGTTGCCCCCGCCACCCGGGTCTGTGTTAAAGAATCGGCAAAGAAAGCCGACAATATAGCAATGGTTCGCGAATGATGCAGGATGTCAATGGTATGCAGATCGAGGGTCGCTGACTATGGGGGAAGCAGGCAAAGTCCAGGGTGACAAACTCACCGAGTTGTTCAACCAATTGATCGAAAAGAAAGTGATCATCTCCATGAATGTGGTCGGGGCCGGATTCGACCGATTGACCTGTATCACCGGCATCACCACAGACCGTGACGGCAGCCATCTGCTGATCGACCCCCCGGACGATTTCAAACAAGCTGCCGCCGACAAGGACCTGTGGCACCTGCGCTTCAATTTCAACGGTCCGGACCAGTTGGAGTATATCTTCAGCACGCGGGGCGGAGAACTGGTTGAAGCGGGGCTCAAGATTCCGTTTCCCGAGCATGTGGAACGCTTGCAGCGCCGCCGCAATTTTCGGATCAATACCTTTACCGGCACCCGCATGCATTTCCAGCTCAAAAAAATCAAAGGCGTCCTGGATGTAATCAATATCAGCCTGGGCGGCACCTACGGGGTACTGGTCAAGCACAATTTCAAATTCATGCGCGGGTCCGTGCTTAAAATGGACCAACAGGTCTACGATATCAGCATGGTCTTTCCCGGCGACGAAGACGACCCCGATGAGACCATTCACGTCAAGCGCGCCGAGGTCAAACGGGTTGAGCATGACCAGGAGCGCGGCTTCTACCGCTATGCCTTTGCGTTCAAAGAGATCGAAAAAAGCGAGCAACAGCGGCTGACCCAGATCATTTACGGCTTGCAGCGTAAGTACCTGCAGCGTCGCAAGTAGCCTCTGGCCAACGCTGCCTGTCGACCGGGCGGATGCTTGCATGCCCCCTCCCGCATCCGTCGGCCTTTCCGGACAACCGCCTGCAGGGCCGCGGGCGGACCAAGCTGGCCGGAATTGACCAGCTCAACGGCGATCCACGTCTGATATGTATAACGACCAATTGGTTACAAAACCCGGCAAACCAAAGGAGTGAGCGCTATGGCCGTGATTACCAAGTACGTGGTGGTTCGAAATGGCGTAGAACTGGAAAAGGAGTTTTTGGTCAAGAAAGAGGCCGAGGCCTATGACAAGATGCTGGATGCCGCCGACAGCCTGGCCGCATTTATCCGGCAGGGCGATCTGGAGATCGAACTGGACGATCCGACCATCGAGGCCCTCTCCGTGTTTCTGGCCAAGAACGGGCCCGAGGTTGTGCGCATCCTCAAGGGCGTGAAGCCCTATGTCGCTCCAACCAAAAAGCCGCAAGCACAACCCGGTGACGCCCCGGCGACGCCGCCGAAAAAGAAGGCGCCGGCAGCCAAGGCCAGACCCAAACGTAAATAATCCACACCCATGGCCGCCATTTCCAAAAAAGAAGCCGATGCATGGGATCGCGTGCTGGATGCCGCTGCGGAGCTGGCTGATCTGATCGAATGCAGCCCCATCGAGATCGACGAGTACGATCTCGAGGAGTTGACGATCTTTCTGGCCTCTCATGGGGGGGTCGTACGCAATATGCTCAGGCATCTCAAGCGGACGTGGCCAATGTAATATTCCCCATTAATTATATGTGAGCTGTTTAAGGCGGCTCACAACGCAGCCATTAAGCATTGGGTGCAAATTTGAATTAGCCTATACAAGAGGCCATGGCCCTGGATAGTTGCACTACGGTCCGCCGTTTCGGCGTTGACATCCACGTGCGCACCGACTACGACCAGAAGATGGACCCTTACGCATTTCTCATGGCAGGTTGATCTGAACCACGCAAGGAGGTGAACATGCCCTATTTCTCCATCCAGACCAGCCAATCACTGGATCAAGCCGCTGCTGCCGGCTTAGCCCGCCGGGCGTCGGCGTTCGCCGCCGAACTGCTGGGCAAGCCGGAGGCCTACGTCATGACTGCCATAACACCGGGCGCCGTCATGACCTTCGCCGGCAGCGATGCGCCGACCGCAATCATCGACGTGAGAAGCATCGGATTGCCAGAGGAGCGCTGCAGTGCGTTTGCCGAAGCCATCAGCAGCTTCATCCAAACGGAATTGGGAATCGATCCCGGACGGGTGTTTATCGACTTGCGGGACCTGCCGCGGACCCGCTTTGCCTGGAATGGCAAGACCTTTGGATAGGCGCAGTGGTGACGACATGAGACCGTTGGACGGCAGTGATCTGCAGGCCTTCATCGATGCCCGTGGCCTGGACGCCACCATCCTGCCCATGGACCGGCACACCGCGACCGTGGCCGAGGCGGCCGCGGCACTGGGCGTCGACAGTCAGCAGATTATCAAATCACTTTTGTTCGTGGTCGACCAGGAGCCGCTCCTGGTGATCAATGCCGGTACGGCCCGGGTGGACCGCAAGAAACTGGCTGCCCATCTCGGTCTGAATCGCAAGCGGGTGAAGTTCGCCAGCACTGAACAGGTTTTGGAAATGGCCGGCTATGCGGTCGGTGGCATGCCACCCTTCGGCCATCGTCAGCGTCTGAGAACCCTGGTGGATAAGGCGGTGATCGGTTTGACGACGGTTTATGGCGGCGGCGGGGCCGTTGACGCCATGATGCGGCTATCGAGGTCGGAACTGATGCAGGCAACCCAGGCCGAAGCGGTCGATCTTTGCGGGTGAAACCAGATCTGTTGCCGTTGGCTTTATCTGCCGACCGGGCTGATCGGTGAACGGTGGGCGAACGACTGCGCTCTTCTTTTAGACGACGGCCACCAGCCGGTTGCCTCGGGGAAACCGGTAGACTGCGGGAATATCGATCAGAGGGCCACACCCTGTCGAATCACTCAAAAACGGGCGGTCCCTCCTTGAGAAACCAGCGTTTGAGGGCTTTATTGTAAGCCCATGTCTGATCGAACTGGCGTTTTTTGACGATATAGCGGTCCAGAAAAAAGTACTCCACCTCGACCGCCGTGTTTACTTCTTCCTTGTCTTCGGAAACGTTGACGGCCAGAACCTCGTAGTTGGCGATTTTCATATTCTCGTAGCGTTCCATACAGTCGGCACGGGTCATTTTCGTCGGATCGACATGTTTGCAGATCACGTTGAAATCCGACTGACGGATGGCGGTTTCATAGGTATCCATGGTACGGCCGTACTCATCCATCTTGCCCTGATCAGCGATGGTCGCACAACCCGACAGCAGACCAAGCGCCAACACCAGCGTTATTCTCATGGGGACCATGTGATGTACCTTTGCTTGGGTGTGGTAGAATATAAGCTATCTCAATAATGTCTTCCAATTCAATCTCTGTGTTGGATTCACGTTTCGAATCCTCGACATATTTCACATATGCCTGCGGCTAGAAACGCGAATCCGCCTTGATCTTGAACCGGAATCATATAGTTGAGATGGCTTATCAGGTGGCAGCCATCTAACCATAAATCGAGCGGCCGATCAACCGTCGGGGTGACCTTGCGACCGGCGGGCCAACCGCATCGGCCGACTCACAGACAGCGATACCGGACATGCTCAGCGACAAGGAATTCCGCGCCCTGCTTGACCATCTGGATCGACCCTGGGCCGGTTATCGCAAGGTGCGCAAAGGCGTCAAAAAGCGCCTGCGCCGGCACATGCAGACACTGGGCTGCACCACTATCGATGGCTACATGGCCCGATTGGCCCACGACCACCACGCCAGGGCAGACTGCGACGCATGCCTCCGGGTGACCATCAGCCGTTTTTTCAGGGATCGCCAATTATGGCAGCGGCTCGAGGAAGTGATCCTGCCTGACCTGGTCCGGCGGTTCTTCTCACCGATCCGCATCTGGTCCGCCGGCTGTGCCTGCGGAGAAGAGCCATATAGCCTGGCCATGGTCTGGCGTCAATTAGCGCCTGCGGCAAAACTGCATTTGTTGGCCAGCGATACCGATGACACCTGCCTGGCACGCGCCCGTGCCGCTATATATTCGCCCAGCAGTCTCAAGGAGGTGCCCGATAGCCTGCGCGCGAGGTACTTCGAATCGAAAACAGGCGGGCGGCAATTGCGCATCCGGACCCATCGCCTGCCGCCCGTTTGTTGGCGAACGCACGACCTGTTGGATCCACCGCCGGAAACAGAGCCCTTTCACCTGATCCTGTTGCGCAACAACCTGCTGACTTACTACCGTGGCGCCCAGCGGGACGCCGCGTTGACGCGCCTGGTGGCCAGGCTTGCCGTCGGTGGCTATCTGGTAATCGGTGCCCATGAACACCCTCCGGCATCGGCGACAGCGCTTTGCAAGGATGCCGATTGTCCCTGGGTGTATCGGCGGCGCTAGCGGAAGAACGGTGACGGCGAGCGATTCAATGCGTCACACATGCGCATATTCGGAATAAAATCCCGACGGGGCCAGCTCGGGGAATGTCTGGGCGCCCCGCTGCACCAGCAGCTGGCGGATGTCGGTGCACAGATCGCAATGATTCAGGTAGGTGCGGCGGCTGGGGCGATAGCCGTAGGCCTTGCAGGCCAGGTCGTACAAGCCGCGAATGCCGGTTTCGGTTAGCCTGTCGAGCAGCGGGTATTTGCCGGCAGGCAGCGGATTGCCCAGGTCATCCATGGCCACGGCCAGACCGGCGCACAGTCCGGGAATGTAATTGCCGTATAGATCGATGTGAAAATGGCTGGTGTCGCTCAATGCACGCGCGCAGCTCAGCGGACTGTCGTCCAGAACCTGTTCGATTTGACGGTTCGGGAACACCGGCCGGAAGGTCTCCAGGGCCCGGCCCCCCAAATGAATCCAGTAGCGATCGGGAATGCGCTCGAGGTAATCCGCGCCGAACAGGGCCGCGAAGTCGGTCATGTCGTGGGTCTGTCCATCATCCAAACGATCCAGGTCGCCGAAAAAGGCATTGATCCAGGGAAAGGCCTGCATGCCGGTGCGGCGGCAGGCATCGATGACGCCCTTCACCCGAGCAAAGGGAATGTGGGCGTTGTGAAAGGGGCTGATGGAAATCAGCAGGGTGTGGACCCCGGCGGTGCGCAGTTTGACAAGCAGATCGTCGGCCTGCCGGGCATTCTGGAACCAGGCAGAATTGGTTTCGACATAGTCGATGCGCACGTCCGCTGCCTGCGCAGCGACGAGCACCGGCATCAACTTTCGGGGCGCCAACAACGGTTCGCCGCCGCCGATATGGACCGATCCACATCCCAGCTCGGCAATACGCCCGAAGATGGTCGTGGCCAGGGTCGCCTCGAGATAGTTCCCGGGCCGCTGGGGGCTGCAGTTGTATAGGCAGTGGCCGCAGCGCGAGACGCAGTGGTAGTTGGTGATGATGCCACCGGATGCCAGCCGTTGAATGGTCAATGTGCGCATGGTTCCCGTTCCCTGACTATATCCAGCTTCTGTTGATCGCACCCATACCGATCCGCCTTGCTTCTTGTGTCGTTTTGTGTGGAGACAGGTGCCGCTTACCGTTTTTGGACGGCGGTTGTCAACGGGACTGCGGCATTGGATCAGGCGGGTGTAATCCAGGCAAATTGATACGGACGAAGTTGCCAACGATCGGCATTGATGGTGTGGGCCGATACCAGGTCGTGGGCGGGGCTGTCGATGCTCAACGCCTTCAGGTCTACGGTGACCGGTCGATCGGTTACATTGGTCAGGGCCGTGATCGTCTGACCGTCTCTCCGGCGGCGGATGGCGAATATACCGGCTGCTGCATCGAGGATGTCGAATCCGGCCTTGGGGTGGAAGGCGGGTTGCTGCCGCCACAAGCGGATGAGATCGAGATAGGCGAAGAAGACCCGTGAACGGAAAGAGGAGGTGTCGTTCAAATCAGCCAGCACCCGATTCAGGTCGAGTCTCTCCCGGTTGATGGTGCGCGCCCGGCCGGTCTGTTCGACACCCGCCAGCCAGTTGCGCGAGCCCAGCAGGCTGTGGATGTACGTGGCCGGAACACCGGGC
>JAAUYD010228773.1_pt1 | contig 18839 bp, 18 predicted proteins | sample 7278101 | NCBI WGS metagenome assembly JAAUYD01 (sample SAMN14350128, study PRJNA611818) | marine sediment metagenome | isolation source: surface marine sediment (0.6m) | place: French Polynesia: Moorea | collected 2018-08
ATCTTCCCCTAGACAGGGAAGGAAAGTTAAATCTGCTTCAAAACCAGTAGTTTTTTCAAACAGTAAAATCCACGGGGAGTCACCGATGCCCCAAAACTGTTAGTCTAATAACACATTGTTAGATATTAATAGGTTTTTAGTAGGTGCAACATCCACAGGGAAGGGAAAAACAAACCCTTGAGATTATGGTAGAAGAAATAAACCGATTGATCGAAAGGTCTAACCAAAATGAAAGACGAATAGAACAATTAATTGGTTATTAATATGAGTCATTTATCATCTTACCATTGGCGATCGCTTCCCTTAAAAAAGTTAACCGGTTCAGAGGTTTTTGAGAGGTTATATGCTTCTGATACAACCATTGCAACTCTATTAGAAAGTCCCTTTCCCACCCCTTCTGACTATCCTTATTTATCTCGTTATTCTATTTGTGCAGGTTCCCCCTGTGTTATTGAAGGCAAACCTCAATTATGGACTCCAAAATTAGGAAATATTTTACCGTTTTTACAGCAATTATTAACACAAACAAATGGTAATTTTTCAAGTCCTGAACATCTTCCTTTTGGGGGAGGATGGTTAGGATGGTTAGGCTATGATTTAGCTGGGGAAATCGAGTCTTTACCCCATTATAATCATAATCCTCTTCCTTTTCCCGTTGCTTATTGGTATGAACCAGAATCTTTTGCTATTTTAGATCATCTTCAACAAAAGTTATGGTTAGCTAGTAAGACATTAAAAAAGTTAGATAATTTGCAATCTAAATTAGAAACAAAAATTTATTCCTTTCCTAATCCTCTAACGACTTCACCCCCTCACTTATCTTTTTATACCAATCAACAGGAATATCAAAGTGCTGTTCATCAAGCCAAAAAATATATTCAAACCGGAGATATTTTTCAAGCGAATCTATCCTTAAGATTTCACACCACAACCCAATTAAAGAGTTGGCAATTATATAAAAAATTACAACAGATTAACCCCTCTCCTTTTGCTAGTTATTGGCGATCGCCTTGGGGAGATATGATCAGTTGTTCTCCCGAAAGATTAGTGAGTTTAAGTAATAAGATTGCTCAAACTCGTCCCATTGCTGGAACTCGTCCCCGTGGCCAGAATTTTCAACAAGAAACAGCCATGTTAATGGAACTTTCTTCTGATAGGAAGGAAAGGGCAGAACATATCATGTTAGTTGATTTAGAGCGTAACGATCTAGGAAAAGTTTGTCAATGGGGTTCAGTGGAAGTGGATGAATTATTAACCATCGAAAGATATAGTCATGTGATTCATTTAGTGAGTAATATTCAAGGAAAATTAGCTCAAGATAAAACATCTATTGATCTCATTAAAGCCTTATTTCCTGGGGGAACCATTACAGGATGTCCGAAAGTGAGATGTTTAGAAATTATTGAAGAATTAGAACCTGTTAAACGCAATTTATTCTATGGTTCTTGTGGTTATTTAGACTATCGAGGAAATTTAGACTTAAATATCTTAATTCGGACTTTATTATACACCCCATTATCCTCTGATTTATCAAGTGTTTGGGGACAAGTCGGTGCAGGAATTGTCGCTGATAGTGATCCCGAAAAAGAATGGTTTGAGTCCTTACAAAAAGCCAAAGCACAGTTAACAGCTTTAAATTTATAAGCCCTTAGTATGCTATGATATAGATAAGCAAATCTGTTTTTTCTGCTTAATATTTTTGTTTTTTTCTAAATCTATTGTTTTCAATTATGTCTTTAATTCGTATTCCTCCTTCCTGGACAATTTCCGAAAATAAAATCACCCCTGAAACCGTTTATTTTAACCGTCGTCGCCTCTTAAAAGGAATGATCGGGGCGAGCATCGCGGGAAGTTTAATTCCCCTTTCAGGATGCCAAAAATCAGCCTCTCAAACCGCATTAGAAGCAACCTTACAACAACCCAAAATTCCAGGGATTAAAACCTCTCCTCAATTTAATCAAGTTGATCGTCCTGTAACAGAAGAAATTTTAGCAGGACAATACAACAATTTTTATGAATTTGGAGGAACCAAAAAGATTTGGTTAAACGCCCAAAATTTACCCACAGAAAACTGGAAAGTTGAAGTCACAGGATTAGTCAAAAATCCCAAAATATACGATATTGATGATTTAAAAAATACATTCCCCTTAGAAGAAAGAATTTATCGTTTTCGCTGTGTTGAAGCTTGGTCAATGGTATTACCTTGGGTTGGATTTCCGATGAAAGCATTAATGCAAGCAGTGGAACCAAAAAGCGAAGCTAAATATGTCCGTTTTACCTCGTTTTATGATAAAGAAATTACCACCGGACCCAGTTTTCACCTGGGTTATTTACCCTGGCCGTATAAAGAAGGGTTAAGAATTGAAGAAATGGCTAATGAGTTAGCCTTTTTTGCTGTGGGAATTTATGGCCATGATTTACCGAAACAACATGGCGCACCCTTAAGAATGGTTATTCCTTGGAAATACGGATTTAAAGGGGCAAAATCCATTGTCAAAATTGAATTTTTAAAGGAACAACCAGCTACTTATTGGAACACAATCGACCCTAATGAATATGATTTTGAAGCCAATGTTAACCCAGCTAAACCCCATCCCCGTTGGTCCCAAGCAACGGAAAAATTCATTAGTAACGGACCTGGATTATCCTGGGAAATAAAAGAGACGTTACCCTACAATGGTTACGGAGAATATGTAACCAGTTTATATACTTAACAGAATACAGATGGACTCAACTGATTTCATTTTGTTTGGGAGTTAGTTCTCTGAGCAAGATAGAGAACTGATGCTCCTATTTTTCCCAAAATGAGAATTGCTGAATATGTTAAGCTATACAAAAAGTCGATTAATTATTCTTTTTGTGATGGACTTCAATAACAGTATGAACATTCCCTCTAGGATTAAAATCACCTTTTAAAGTTGCTTCTAAAGGGTCACAAGCTTCTACAAAATCATCTAAAATTTGGTTAACCGACTCCTCATGAGAAATATAGCGATCGCGGTAACTATTAATGTATAATTTAAGGGCTTTTAATTCTACTACTTTCTCATTAGGAACATAAGTTAAATGTAAGGTTGCAAAGTCAGGATAACCAGAAAAAGGGCATTTACAAGTAAACTCTGGTAAGGTAACATTGATAGTATAATAACGACCCATACGAGGATTAGGGAAAGTAATTAATTTTCCTGCTTCAATCTCTCGTTCCCCATATTTCATTGGTGAAGTATCAGTATTTGTGGTTTGAATCATGGCGATAACTTAAATAATTTTATTACTTTTAATATAACAGTTATTAGTTACCAGTTACCAGTTATCAATTGTTAATTACTCATCAGCCAAATGATAAACCTGGTTCCTGTCTTGTTTTCTAAATTAATGGGGCTATGTAACTCAATTAATCCTCCCATTTGGGTAATTAATTCTTTAACAATAGCCAAACCTAAACCACTTCCTGAAATATCACTGTTAGATTGAATTCCTCTATAATGCCTTTCAAAAATATGTTCTTGATCCTCCATAGGAATACCGTAACCCGTATCTTCAACTACAATTCCTTGGTATTTTTTTTCATTAATTACTTTAGATAAACCTAATTGAATCGTCACTTTACCTGATGAAGATGTATATTTAATACTATTATCAAGTAAATTACTAAATACCTCTCTTAAGGCTGAGTTATTTCCCAATACAGCCTCTAATTTTTCAGGTTTTTCAACTCGTAAATCAATCCCTTTATGCTCTGCAATAGACTTCGCAGAGATAAAAACTGTTTCTAATATATCCCAAACAAAAATCTGAGTTAAACTTAAAGACTTTGAAGGAGGCAAAGATAAAGATGAACTATTAGAAATAGCTACAGAGTCAGTCGTTAACGTAATAATTTCTTCCTCATTACTGAGGGATTTTTGATCGCTCTCAAAATCTTTAATTAAGTCTTGCAAATGTTCCCCTTCTCGTACTATATTAGTAACAATAGAACGACTCTCTTCATCAGCGCCCAAACGCTTCAATAATAACTTACCAAACACTTTTAAAGCGGTTAAAGGGTTCCTTAGTTGATGAAACAAATTGTCTAGGCGATCGCGTTCTTGTCGTTGCTGTAATTGTTGTTGTTGCAGTTGTTTTTCATACCACTCTCGACGCTGATCTAATAAACGTGCAATGGCTAAAGTATCCGCTATTTGCTGAACTTGACTGAATTCTTCTGCTTTCCAAGGATATGCTTCTCTTTGCGTCACCAAAATCCCTAAAAATACCTCTTGATAAACTAAAGGTAACACAATCTGATACTCTTTTGAATCAATGTCCTCGTTTTCTGAGATAATTAAAGAGCGATCAAGATCCGTAGGCAACCCTTTGGACAAGCGAGATAGGGTTATCTCTTGTTTACTGTCCCTCAACTGAATGGGTACCTCTCCTGGCTTGTTTATGGTTTCCCTTAAGGGATAGATAACCACGGGGATTAGGTTGACTGCTTGGCCGGCTTCTTCTGAGGTTAAATAAACTGCACTCCAGTCTGCTTGTAGGGTTTTTGCTAACAGTTTCACTTGAGACTGACATAAAGCGATAAAATCTTGACTTGGATCAGGAATGCTGGCAGTAGCAGAAAACATAAGAAAGAAGAGACTATATATTAACTTTTGTAACAAAAAACTAATTTTTGTAACAGAAAAGAATGAGAGCGAATTGAAATAAATTGCCCAATAGCGCGATTAGCCTGGTTTGGAGATGATTCTGAAAATTTAAGATTTATGTAAGCAATGCTTGATTTTTGGAAATTAAACAGATATAATGACCTCGGATTTTGTAACTATGACTACAGAGTGTAGTCGAAACAGGAGGTAATAGGGTTGGCAAGAAAGCGCAAACGTAAAAGTCGTCGTCGCCAGGAAGGCCGGAAAATTCTTGAGCTTGTACCCCAGTATAATATTGAAAGCGGCGAAGATAAACCAGTGACTGCCGCCAGAAAGTATATTCACGAAATCGGGATACAACCTCCGGCATTACTCATTGTAAGACGAAACGAACACACCACGGACAGATATTTCTGGGCAGAGAAAGGTTTGTTTGGCGCTCAGTACGTTGAAGAAAACCATTTTCTCTTTCCCAGTCTCAAAGAATACCAGCCACAGGTGCCTAAAGCGCCGACAAAGACTCCTGCTGTCACTGGTTAACGACGACTAAATACAGAAAACAACCTAATCCCCCACTGCCATCTAGGGGGATTTTTGTTCGCTTGCTCATTATATCTTAATTGGCCGATTTTAGGGGGAAAGTTTGTTTTAATTGGATCACTTCATCACGATGAGCGGTTAAAGTTAAGAGACTACCGGACTGTGATCCTTCTTGGCTGAAGCTTTCCAGGGATAAGGAAACGGTTTCGACTCTCTGGGCTTTTTTCCAATAAAAAATACCAGCGACAGGAGACAACAGTTCTAAGGTAAAGAATAAAGGCGTTAGGGGTGGATAAACAAAGGAAAAAACTAATACCAAACAAATGAGTCCTAATGCTGCCAAAATCGTCAGAAAAACCGCTAAAAACAAACTCGGACGGACTAACCCTTTAAAGGTTATGGTATCCTGGGTGGCATCAGAAGCACTGATGCTGTAAGCCCGTTGTGTAAAATAGGTCTTGAGTTGCTCTAATAAGGAGGTTTTAGGGACTTCTGAGATGAGTTTAACTTGTTCAGTGCGATCTTTCACTGAAGCGCGAATAAAGAAAAATAACCCTACCATCAACAGAAGGGTGAGAAAAAAAGTTGAGATTAAAATGGGCGTATTCACGATCTTAATTATGAAAACCTTAAATTGTTAAATTACTTACGTTAATCCTAGCATTGCTTTTATCAGTTATCAGTTATCAGTTATCAGTTATCAGCAATCCCCTGCTCCCCCTGCTCCCCCTGCTCCCTCTGCTCACTCCAATAGACAGTATATTATTAAAACAGACTTGATATTATGTCCCCCCCCAGGGGAAGGTATTTTATACTATGGATTAGGGGGAGTTTAGCAAATATCCACCCTATACTTGCTTTCGTCTTAAACTATCGTTGAGGTAACAAATATGGTTGCAACGCCAGATAAACAACACATTCATTCTGTTGAGGGAACCGATAAAAGCGATCGCGTAGCGGTTTTATTGATGGGTTATGGTGAAGTTGAAAGTTATGAAGATTTTGCTAATTATAATGAACAAGCTTTAAATTTATTGACGGCAAAATTTGCGCCGGTTCCCACTTGGATCTATCCTCCTTTAGCTAAATTATTGGCTATTTTTGACCTCCATGAATGGCAACATCAACACGATCATTTTATTTCCCCTCATAATCATATTTTTGAGCATCAACGAGCTTCTATTGAGAAGAAATTACAGGAAAAATGGAGCGATCGCGTTAAAGTTTTTAAAGCATTTAACTTCTGTAAACCGTTTTTACCTGAACAAGTTTTAACAGAGATTAAAGCCCAAGGATTTGAGAAAATATTAATCTATCCTTTGTTAGTGGTTGACTCTATTTTTACCAGTGGTATTGCTGTTGAACAGGTTAATAATGCTTTAGAATCGTTAACCGAAGGGAATAAACATTGGTTAAAAGGATTGCGTTATATTCCCTCTTTTTATAACGAACCAGCTTACTTAGATTTAATGGCCAAATTAGTAGAAGAAAAAATCAAGAAAGATTTAGCCGATAAATATCTTCCTTCTCAAATTGGTATCATTTTATTGAATCATGGTTGTCCCCACGAAGCGAAAGGGTTTACATCAGGAATTGATGAAAGTCAGATATTATATGAATTAGTCAGAGAAAGATTAATTCATCGTTATCCTCTGATTTCTGTGGGTTGGTTAAATCATCAAACTCCTTTGATTAAATGGACTCAACCGAATGCAGAATTAGCTGCAAAAAATCTCATGGAATTAGGGGCAAAAGCTATTATATTTATGCCCATTGGTTTTGCGACAGAAAACCATGAAACTCTCTTAGATGTGGAACACATTATCCATCATTTACATAAGAAATATTCCGATGTTACTTATGTACAAATGCCTTGTGTTAATGATGAGCCTGAATTTTGTGAAATGGCTGCACAATGGGCAGATTCACACATTGCAGACTTATTATCAGCAGAAGCTTTAACGGTTAATCCTACGTTAGCAGTGGGAAATTTAGATGTTAACCATCATCATCATGATCATGGGAATGGACATCATCATCATCATCATTAATTGATGTTAAAAATAGGGGTAAACTCTTGAGATTTACTCCTATTTTTCAGTTATCAGTCATCAGTTATTTGTTTCCAAGGAATATGAGAATTTTGCTCCCGAAAATCTAAGGATAATTTTTGAACAGCCTCTCCAATAATAGTAAGATTTTAACTTAATTATCATTGACATCATTCAATTGGAAATCAAACAATGGATACCCAAACGACCTATCGAGAAATAATCAAACAAGTTATCTTAAAACCAGAAATATTATTCCATAAATCATGATTCCCAAAAAAGGAGGAAAAACCGTCAAAATAACTTACCTCAAACAAATTGTAAAACTTCTAGAATTAGAACCATAAAAACAATGAATACTATTCCAACTCTCAAAACCCTAGAAGACTATCTAACCCTTAAGAATCCTATTACTTTTTATCCTGAAGAAGAAGGAGGTTATACGGTTCAACTGAAAAAACTGATGACTGATAACTGAAAAAACAAGAAATATTTATAACCCTGTGAAACGCTTATAGGTTATAGTCTAGAGAGAAGAGAAGGGAGTTCCCCCCTAAAACCCATATCCCACCGAACCCCTAACCCACTCATAACACCCCCAGCCCACCCCACCGGCAGGTGTCCCCGTAGAGCATCTGTATTAAAAGTGAAATCAGAGTAAGATAACCAGTTTCCATTTTTTCGCCAACCTACACGATCACCTAGTTTCTCATAAACTTTATAATCATACTTACCTATTTTCCCTCCACAGTCAAGCCAAATTTGCTTTTGAACACTAAAACCAAAATGACCATTGCTATAATCAACCCAGAGTTGATCGATGGTGCGTAATTGGTTCACTGGGAAGTTTTGAATATCCTCTATATCTAAATAACCTTTTTTTGTACAATTAGCAACCTCTAACATTACTTGATAAGTTTCTCTATCTGCTTCTTTCCATTGTTGAGAAGCTAAGAGGTAGGTTAATTTAGAATAAAGACTAGGAATTGAAAATCTTACCAAACGAATACCATTATCAGCTAACCAACTATCATTATTTACGGGATATTTTTCTCTTTCTTCTCGTCTCGGTAAACGATAATAATAATAGAGATTATCAGGAAACTCAAAATATTTGGTTAACCAAGCACAAAATAAATTAGCATTTTCCCAGTTTATATTAGTTATCGGTTTTTCTGCATCTCCAGCAGAAAAATGTCCATTATTCCAAGTATCAGGATATTTTTTGATGTTTTCATTTTGCCAGTTCCAATTATTGACAAATAGTTGATATTCAGCACAAGTGATATATTTTCTATCTATCTCTAAATTATCATCGATTCTCACTAATTTACTTAATCGTCTGCTTAATTGAACTTTAGCGGCTAATTCAAACTCATCCTTATTCTCAGAGTTTAATCCTTTTTTGATTCGTTGATATAACCTTTCTTTAACTTGTACCTTAACACTTAATCCTTCATCACAACAGTCCAAAGCTAATTTTAAGGCAGTTACATCAGGATTTTGCAAAGCAGTATCAATCAAATTAGTTGCATCTGTTTGAGCAGCATATAGACGTATGGTTTCTTCCCACCAAGAATTATTGATATTATTGATTAAAATGTCTTCTTTATTTGATTCTTTAATTTCCACTGCTGTTAAATATTCCTGAAAACTTTTGTGAGTAAATTCATAGATATTATTTTCTCTTTCTACTAATAAACCGCTCCTTTTTTCTACATTTTCAATAAATGCGTTAGGTTTAAACTTACTTCCTGCAACATCTTTTAACTTATCGTTAATTAATTCACTGCCTAACTCTAAACTAAATTCACGAGTTTCTTTTTCTGCTGTTAATCTTAAAGCTAATTTTTGCAATACTACTTTTTGTTGTTCAGGCGTTAAATTAATGTAAATTCCTTTTGCTTCATCTCTTCTTCCTAATAAAACATCACAAATTTCTGCATATAATTCAACTCTTCTTCCAGGTAAAGCCCCGCGATAACAGTGTACAGTTGCAATCATTGTTAATAATAAAGGATTAACTGCTAATGATGCTAAAGTATTATTATTTTTGATTCGATTTATTAGATCATCTGCTTGATCTTTTGCCTCTTGTCTAACCCCTGGATCATCTTTTCCTACCCGACTCATAATCTCTCTTTGTAGATACCAGTTATTAATAAACTTCTCTACTTGAATTAGATTAAATAACTTTACATCTAAAATTGTATTAATATTGTCCACAGGAGCAACATGATAACCAAAGGGACGAGACGTAACAATAAAACGAGCTTTTTGATACTCATTAATTTGTTCATTTACCCATTTACTGACTGCTTTTCTTTGTCTATCATCTGCTACTTCATCTAACCCGTCAAACATGATTAAACAATCTTTTTGATGCAAAAAATCTTTAAACACTCCTTTGGGTGGATTCAATTTTTTAACAGATTTTAGCTTTTCAATAACTTCTGGTAATGTTACTGTATTAACTACGTATTGATTAGTTTCAGAATCTTTTTTAGTAATCATATCTCTCACATCCCGTAAATATATTAAAATAGGAAATAATTTAGGTGCTTGGCGATGTTGACGACGGTGACGGTTTTGAGCATAAGTTAAAGTTAAATCTTTTAATAATGTTGTTTTTCCTGATCCTGGTTTACCAATAATAGCAATTTTTCTAAACTGATAAATATCCTTACTTTCTACTAAAAAATCCCAAATTGTTGTTTCTTTTCCACCATCTTGCCTTTTGATAATATCAGGAGAAATATTTTGTAAACTTTCAGGAGAAACCCGTAAAGGAACAAATATTTTTTCAAGTTTAAATATAAATGCTCCTTTTGTTTTCAACCCATAAGTTTTATAATCTCGACAATCATAAATTAACTGTTGATAATACTTACCTTCAAACTTTGAGGTTAACCTCCACCAAATTCTTAGAACAAAATCATTTAAACTCTCTACCACCCAAGTCGCCAAGGGATCAACTTTTTCTTCTAATTTCTCTTCAATTTTATCTAAGATAGTATTGAATAAATCAGACAACCACTTAGCAGCAATAGCTAAAAGTGTAATCCCAATAGAAGCTGATGCAGTTATAATAGCTGAAAAAGGTTGTCCTGTTTTGAATAAAATAATAGTTGCTGGTATTCCTAATCCACCTAGAGGATAACCTAACCATTGCATCCATTGTTCAATTCTTTCTTGTCTTGCTTGACGACGTTGAAGAGGGTTTTTGGGGGTTTGATTATTACTCATTTTAATAACATGAAATCAGAGATACATAGTAACACAGCCTTCTAGACTGTCACAAGCAAGACTTATGCTTAGATTGTTGAAGTATGCTTGTGTTACAGTCGAGTTTAACTTTGTAATTCTTGTAATTGATTTAAGACTTTTTCTGCATGATTTTTGACCCTAACCTTTAACCAAAGATAAGCAATTTTTCTCTCTGGATTAATTATAAAAGTAGAGCGAATAATTCCCATATATTCCTTACCCATAAACTTCTTTAACCCCCAAACCCCATAAGTTTCAGCAACTTTATGATCTGGATCACAAAGTAATTCTATAGATAAATTATACTTGTCAATGAACTTACAATGAGACTTTTCTGGGTCGGGACTTATACCGATAATTTTGGCAGAAAGTTTCTCAAATTCTGGGGTTAATTTCGTAAAGTCTTGTGCTTCCGTTGTACAACCTGGTGTATTATCTTTTGGATAGAAATATAACACTAACCACTGTCCTAACATATCTTCTAACTTAATCATTTCACCCTTGGAATTATTAAGGGTAAAATGAGGCGCATTTTGTCCAATTTCCAATAAATTACTCATAATGAATTTCCAAAGTAAAAGCTAAGGGTACAAAGTAGTTCTTGTCAACAACTAACAAGTGAAAAAACTGATAACTGATGACTGATGACTGATAACTGAAATAACTTTCCGTAATTTTACCCCTGACAGATTCTCCTACTCTTCGTTATTTTAGAAATAAATAAGGAGATTGACAATATGATCGATTTAATTATACCTAGTGTCATTGGTTTGGGGTTAGGTGGTTGTTTGGGTAATGATTTAGCAAAAAAAGGAATCACCGCAGAAAATGCTTTAGAAAAACATCAAAAAACTGCAAGGATAGTTTTTATTAGTTTAGCCGGTATTTTAACTTTATTAATTATTATCGATCGCTCAAACATATCCTATTATCTTCCTCCTCTTTTTCCTCATATTATTTCCTTGTATATACAAGCAGTTTTTGATAATGTCTTATTATGCTTTGGTTTTTTCATTTTTGGACTCTTATTTCTGTTAGAATTATCAGGATGGTCATCGACTAAGCGACGAAATCAATTATTACTGGGATTAGGAGTAATTAGTTTCTGTTTATCATTATTATTTTATTGGTTTTCTCCTATTGTTAATGATGTGGGAGAATTAAAGATCGTTGATGGAGTTATTATACAGTCAACCACTGTAACTTGTGCGCCGGCGAGTATTGCAACCTTAGCAAGACTAAGCGGGAAACATCCAGAAATTGATGAAAAAAAAGTAACAAAACTAACTAAAACCAATCGTTTAGGTACAAATACATTAGCAGAAATTGCAGCAATGGAAAAGTTAGGATTAAACCCAGAATATCATCATGATTTAACCTTAGAAGACTTAATTAATCGTCAGCAACTGGCTTTACTTCATGTTAAACAACGGTGGTTAAGTCAACAGTTTCCCCATGCAGTTGTTTTGATGGATATTGATACCGAAAATGAACAATTAATCTTAGGAAATCCTCTTTTTGGCACAGAAGCTAAACCCTTCAGTGAATTGAAAGATTACTGGTTTGGTGAGGCAATTTTTATCAGTTAAGATTAGTAAATAAGTGGTTATCAATAAACGTAAGATGGGCAATGTTAATAAAAAAGCGATAAACTCTATCTAGAAACGATTTCAGACATTGCCCACCCCACAGCTTAAACATTGATTATAATATAGAAATTAAGATAGGTACTAAATGAAGAATGAATCAAGATTTTATTTTAACAGAAGTCATTTTAAGTCATAATCATCAATCTTTGGGAAAACTTAAATTAGATTGGAATCCCAAAAAAGGGACTTATTTAGAGTTAGAAGGGGAGACATATAGTATCTTAGAATATCATCATCATTATCAATATAAGGTAGGTGGTTATCAATTAACAAAGACTTCTCTTTATGTACAAAAAATATTAGATATTCAAGAAAAAAGTTTAGTTAATGGTCGTTGGATTTTAGGAGATATTAATTGTCGTTTTAATGCTAATTCAGAGATAGTTACTTGTGCAGTTAATCCTCAAGGGTATTGTAAAAATTGTCAGTTTTTTGAACCAAAAGAAGACACATCAGTTCATACTTAGCCTAAAACTTCTCCTACTTTTAAATGGGTTCCATTGACTAAATCCCAACCTGACTGGGGACGTTTTCCAGATCGTTGAATTTCTGAGAGTAATACTAAGCCATTTTGGGTTTGAATAATCGGCCCGAATTTTTTAATTATACTAATAACTTCTCCAGGTTTTCCCGTAGTCTTATCTAAGGATTCGAGCTGATTTGTTAACCCTTGATAGGTTTCATCTAATGCTTGTAGATAATCATCACCAATAGGAATAGTCGCTATGATTTTTAATTTATCCTCTCGAAAAGATGTAAAACAGTTAGGATAAAATCCTCTAACTTGATTATGGATAGCGATCGCTGATGTATTCCAATTAATGATAAAATCATCTTTATTAATTAAAGAAGCATAAGTAGCATCCTCATCATTTTGGGGAATAGGTTTAATTTCATTTATTTCTAATTTTTCTAAGGTTTCAATTAATAAATTAGCCCCTTGATTCGCTAATTTTTTTGCAATTTCATAGGCATTATCAAATAAATTAATATTAGTATAATCCTTTAATAACATATCTCCCGTGTCCATTCCTTCATCCATTAACATAGTGGTAATTCCTGTTTTGCGATCGCCGTTATAAAGACACCATTGAATGGGCGCAGCCCCACGATATTGAGGTAAAATAGAACCATGAACATTAATACATCCCAATTTCGGCATTTGTAAAATTTCTAATGATAAAATCTGTCCATAAGCCACAACTACAAACACATCAGCTTGACTATTTTTCAGCTGAGAAAGTGTATCTTGATCTTTTTTGATTCTTTTAGGTTGCCAAATAGGAATATTATGATTTAACGCTACTTTTTTAACGGCTGAGGGAATTAATTGTTTACCTCTTCCTCTTCTTTTATCTGGTTGTGTCACCACTCCAATCACATTAAATTGAGGATGAGCTAATAATTTTTGTAACGTCGGTACAGCAAATTGAGGGGTTCCAAAAAAGATAACTTGCATAATAATTTTAATAGATAACAATCCTATTTTAATGTAAACTGGTTATTCTTTAACCCACTTTTTCAATTAATTCAGAAATATAGATAAAACTTTCGTTGATAATTGCTAAAATAAGTAAAGTGTAATCATTAAGGATAAATAAAACTATGACCCAAACTTGCCAACAGCAAGCTATCATCGCCCAAGATGTAGAAAAATGGTATGACAATAACTTTCATGTTTTACAGGGGGTTAGTCTTACTGTAACTCAAGGGGAAGTTGTTGTTATTATGGGTCCATCGGGTTCAGGAAAATCAACCTTTATTCGTACGTTTAACGCCTTAGAACCCTATCAAAAAGGTAATATTATTATTGATGGAATTCAACTATCCCATGACCTAAAAAATATTGAAGCTATTAGACGAGAAGTGGGAATGGTATTCCAACAATTTAATTTATTTCCTCATTTAACTGTGCTTAATAATGTTACTTTAGCTCCGATTTGGGTACGAAATTGGAAAAAAGAAAAAGCAGAAGCGAAAGCAATGCAACTATTAGAAAAAGTGGGTATTTTGGAACAGGCACACAAATATCCGGGTCAATTATCCGGGGGGCAACAGCAACGGGTGGCCATTGCCCGCGCATTAGCGATGGAACCGAAAATTATGTTGTTTGATGAACCGACTTCGGCTCTTGATCCTGAGATGATCAAAGAAGTCTTAGATACCATGCGTAGTTTAGCAGATGGAGGAATGACCATGGTATGTGTCACCCATGAGGTAGGTTTTGCACGAGAAGTTGCCGATAGAGTTGTCTTTATGGACGGAGGAAAAATAGTAGAAATAGCCACCCCTGAAGACTTTTTTAATAACCCACAAGAAGAAAGAAGTCAGAAATTTTTATCACAAATTTTGTAAACAAATTCAAGTATACAATGATGATCACTGAACCGATAATTTTAAACCTAAAAAATCTTGCTCTCAGCGATGAACAATTTTATCAACTTTGCCAAGTAAACGATCAATGGCGACTGGAAGAAACCGGTCAAGGAGAGTTAATAATTATGCCCCCCGTTGGAGCTATTACTGGTAACAGAGAATCTGAGTTTAATGCAGATGTTGTTATTTGGAATCGTCAAACTAAGCTAGGAAAAGTGTTTAGTTCTTCCACTGTTTTTATCTTACCCAATGGAGGTAAACGTTCTCCTGATGTAGCTTGGATTGCTAATGAAAGATGGGATAGTTTAACTTTAGAAGAGAAAGAAAAATTTGCCCCGATTTGTCCTGATTTTGTGATAGAATTACGGTCAAGAACTGACTCTTTAAGTCAACTGCAAACCAAGATGCAAGAGTACCTTAATAGCGGTTTAAAGTTAGGTTGGTTAATTGATCCGCAAAGTCAGCAAGTGGAAATTTATCGTCAAAATGAACCGATAGAAATTGTGTTATTACCGACTAATTTATCAGGAGAAAATATCTTAACTGGATTTGATTTAGAGTTACCTATATTTTGAATCTGTCAACCTAAAATAAGTAATTAAACACAACAATAATGATCACTGAACCTATCATTTTAAACCTAAAAAATGTTGCACTAAGCGATGAACAATTTTATCAACTTTGCCAAGTTAATGATCAATGGAGACTAGAAGAAACCGCCCAAGGAGAACTAATAATTATGCCCCCCGTTGGTGCCATTAGTGGTAATAGAGAGTCCGAGTTGAATGGTTTAGTTTGGTTATGGAATCGTCAAACTAAACTAGGAAAAGTGTTTAGTTCTTCCACTGTTTTTATCTTACCCAATGGAGGTAAACGTTCTCCTGATGTAGCTTGGATGGCTAATGAAAGATGGGATAGTTTAACTTTAGAAGAAAAAGAAAAATTTGCCCCAATTTGTCCTGATTTTGTGATAGAATTACGGTCAATAACTGACTCTTTAAGTCAACTACAAACCAAGATGCAAGAGTATCTTCGTAGCGGTTTAAAGTTAGGTTGGTTAATTGATCCGCAAAGTCAACAAGTAGAAATTTATCGTCAAAATGAACCGATAGAAATTGTGTTATTACCGACTAATTTATCAGGAGAAGATGTCTTACCTGGATTTGATTTAGAATTAGCTAAATTTTGAATATGTCAAATTCAGACAACTTATCACTTACGAAAACTAGATATAAAAATTATAGAATTGTGCGAATCATGTCTTTGACTCTACCTATTCCTTTAAAACACATAATTAAAGATTTAGAAGTTTAGTTAATTCAGGCTTTAAACTTATCTAAAATCGCTTTTTCGGTCGATAATTAGCCACTGATTCTACTAAACCCAAGGCAATAAAATTAGTTAATAAAGCCGAACGCCCATAACTTAACCAAGGTAAAGGAATACCAGTAATGGGTGCTAATCCAACCGTCATACAGATGTTAACAATAACCTGAAACGAAATCATTGATAACATTCCAATGGCTAATAATGAGCCAAAATTATCATTTGCTTGACAAGCAATAATAACTAAGCGAAAACAAATTAACCAAAAAGCAACTAAAACAGCAATAGAACCGATAAACCCAAACTCCTCACCAACAGCCGAAAAAATAAAGTCCGTATGTTGTTCAGGGATAAAATTTAACTGAGTTTGTGTTCCTTCAAACAGTCCCCGTCCCCATAATTCACCGGAACCAATAGCAATCTGAGATTGAATTAATTGATAACCCCCACCTAAAGGATTTTTTTCAGGTTCTAAAAACAGCGTTAAACGATCTTTTTGATAATCTTTTAGTAGTCCCCAAAAAATACCACTCAGTTTCCCTGCTCCAAAATTCATAGCCATTGCACCTATGGTAGAAACAAAGCGCAACGGTAAAGTAAACCAAGCCACTAACCCCATTAATACAGCCCAAACGATCCACCCAGGAAACAGCACATTGAATAAAATAGCTGAAACAATGGGCGAAACCATCAAAATTAACCATCCGGGGGACATATTTGCCCAGTAAAGCATCCCCAAGGTGATCGCCCCAAACACTAACCCCGTTCCTAAGTCGGGTTGTAACATAATTAACACCCAAGGAACGGCCGTTATCCCTAAAATACGCAACACTGAGGGAATAGTTTGGCCATCCCTTTCGTGTAATAGGGCTGCTAAAGTTATAATCAAGCCAACTTTGGCAAATTCTGAGGGCTGAATATTAAACCCGGCAATTTCTATCCAACTTTGGGCCCCATTGGCTGCTACCCCAATAGCAATCACGGCAATTAAGGATATGTTAGTGATAGCATAGGTTATCCAGTGCCACTGCCTTAAATTTTCGTAACGAAAACGGGCTACAAATAAAGCGATCGCCACTCCCAAACCCCCAAATATCCAATGTTGCCACCAAGTAACAGAGGTTTCATGGAGTTCCGTACTACGAATCATCACTCCTCCTACACTGGTTAAACCCACCACCAAGATTAATAATAACCAGTCAACTTGGGGTAAAGACGATAACCAGAGGGGAAGCAATCGCTTACGACTTCCTCGGTAAGAGTATTTGGTAGCCCGTAACATCATAATGGGGAACATTCCTCACAAAACTCTCTGTTTGATATCTTAGGAGTGAAGTCAAGCAAAAGACAAGAATCTTAATCTTTAGATCAATTCTCAATTGAATTCTAAGATTTATGCTTAATTGCTCAGTGATCACTGCTATGCTAGGGCGGCCACGGACACTTTCCCCGCAATATTTTGAGCAATGGCTGTTAACGCTTGAGCAGAAGCCGACTCTGGGGCTGACATAACAATGGGAACCCCTTTATCTCCCCCTTCTCTAAGAGCGATTTCCAAAGGGATACAGCCCAATAGAGGCACTTGTAACTCTTTTGAGGCTTTTTCCCCTCCACCGGAACCAAACAAGTCATAACTTCGTTCTGGTGCGTCTGGGGGGATAAAATAACTCATATTCTCCACGATCCCTAACACATTAACCCCTAGTTGTTCAAACATTTTCAACCCACGACGAGCATCTAATAATGAAACGGTTTGGGGAGTGGTGACAATAACAGCACCAGCCAGGGGAACCGCTTGAGCCATAGTTAATTGAGCATCTCCGGTGCCTGGGGGCATATCTACCACTAAATAGTCTAACTCTCCCCAGTTGACTTGGTAGAGAAATTGACGAATAATGCCATTGAGCATTGGACCGCGCCAGATTACCGGTTGATCAGGATCGATTAAAAAGCCCATAGATACCATCTTGACCCCATAATTAAAGGCGGGTTGGAGAATATCTCCTGCTTCATTTTTTTCGACTTGCACCTCCGTATTTTCCAGTCCTAACATGGTGGGGGCGTTAGGTCCGTAAATGTCAGCATCCAGTAAGCCAACTTTTGCTCCGGTTTGAGCTAAAGCTACGGCAATATTCACCGCAACGGTGCTTTTGCCGACCCCTCCTTTACCACTAGAAACAGCAATAATGTTTTTTGTTCCTGCTACAGACTGCTGGTTAGGGAGGGCTTTTTGTTGGGGGGTTTCTGCGGTGACTTCTACTTCTACCGTTTCTACCCCTGGTAAGGTTTGAACTGCTTTTTTACAGTCTTCAACAATAAATTCTCGTAAGGGACAAGCCGGAGTGGTTAATACTAGGGTAAAGCTAACGTTACCGCCTTCTACAGCAACGTTACGAATCATATTTAGTTCTACTAAACTTTTTTGTAGTTCTGGGTCTTGAACGGGTCGTAATACGTCTAAAATTGATTGAGTATCGAGCATTGTATTTTATGGGTTCTCCTATTGAAGCAGCCCTAACGGTTGCTCCCATTGCTTATGTAATTAATCTTAACGGTTTTGGGATCACTTCAAGAATTCAGTATGTTCCATATATTATTAAGTTCTTTTTGTCAAGGTTATAAGTTTACAAACTTTACGTATATTAGTACATTAGTTCAAAAAAGTTTCTCTAATCTAGATTATTTTGTTAAAAAGGTTATCATTTCTTGATGTATAGAACGAAAAAATGATACTTCTAGGAACTAAAATGTCAAGTTGACAAACATCCTATAGATTTTCATCGTTAAGATCATACCTCAAAGCCAGTAAATTCGTCAACTATTGATAATTATTGTCACACATTACGAACTGTAAACTGAGCGAAAATTTTAAATGATTAATCTATTTAGGGTTTGCTGAATAAGGCTATAACAGTCAATCCATAAAGGTTACAGACCGATCTAGCTCCCGAAAAGTGCAACAAAAAAGCAGCCAAACACCCCCAAAAAGCCCTAAA
>JAAUYD010073546.1_pt1 | contig 18832 bp, 15 predicted proteins | sample 7278101 | NCBI WGS metagenome assembly JAAUYD01 (sample SAMN14350128, study PRJNA611818) | marine sediment metagenome | isolation source: surface marine sediment (0.6m) | place: French Polynesia: Moorea | collected 2018-08
AATGGGCTCGGCGCGTTCGAGAAAGAGTTTGTGGATCGCGCGCATGATCTGTGCCCGCTCGACCGTCGAGAGTGCGGCCCAGCCCGGTTGCGCCGCCTTTGCCGCGGCGACCGCGCGGTCGACATCTTCGCTGGTCGCGCGGCCCACCTCATGAAGAACCTCACCCGTGGCCGGGTTACGGACCTCGAACGTGCCGCCCCCGCCGTCGCTCCATTCCCCCGCGACCAGCGCGGCCTTCAGCGTGTCCGTGTTGATTGGTGTTATCTTGTTCATGGCATCGGGCTCCCTGATTTGTGCCCTATCGGGCGGTGTTCCGGTCTCTTAGAAGAAGGACGGAAATGACGATGAGGATGGCCGAAACCAGCACGATCAGTGCGCCTACGGCGTTGATCTCGGGCGTTACGCCCCGCCGCATGGTCGACCAGATATACATTGGCAGCGTGTTATCGCGCCCGGTGAGAAAGAAGGTGACGGGGATCTCGTCGAAGCTCAGCGTGAAGCTTAGGAGCGCCGAGCCCACAACGGCCGATCGGATATTGGGCAGTGTGACGAAGAAGAAGGTCTGAAGCCCGTTCGCGCCGAGATCCGCAGATGCTTCGGCATAGCTTTTCGGCAGGCGCTGAAGCCGCGCATAGACCTGCGTCACAACCACCGCCAGAAGCGCCGTGGCATGGCCGATGATTACCGTCTCGAGGCTGAGTGGCAGCCCAAAGAGCCGGAACATTGACAGCATCGAGATGCCGGTGATGATCCCTGGCAGTGCGATAGGGAGAAGGACGAGCTTCCGGAACACCGCTTTGCCCGGGAACGTCACCGAATGAAGCGCTAGAGCGGCAGGAATCCCGATGATCAGCGTCAGGGCCGTGGAACAACTCGCGACATAGAGCGAGTTCCAGAGCGCCTCGATCAACTGCTCGTTCTCGGCCAGCCGCCGGTACCAGTCGAGCGTGAAACCCGACATCGGCCAACTCAGTGACCGCGATGCGTTGAAGCTGTAGGCGACCAGAACTACGATTGGCAGATAGAGAAACGCGAGGATCAGCGCGACGATCCCTGCCCAAAGGACCCGCTCCAGCGCCTGCCGCCGCCATGCCGGGCGCGCCGCCCGCTCGGACCGGCGCTCCATCATTTCCCCCTCAGCCACTACGGTCATGACAGCGCTCCCTTGCCGAGGCGCTCGAACCGGTCGGAGGCCGAGATCACACCGAGCACAATGACCAGCATTACAAGCGCCAACGCCGAGCCGAGCGGCCAATTCAGCGCCGCACCGAATTGCGAGGCGATGACATTTGCAATCATCAGTCCGTCCGGTCCGCCGACGAGGATGGGCGCGATGAAGTCGCCGAAGGCGAGGCAGAAGGTCATCGTGAACCCGGCCACAACACCTGTCATCGAGAGCGGCAGTGTGACCTTCAGGAAGGTCGCGGCCCGGCTTTCGCCCAGATCGGCCGAGGCCTCGATCAGCGAGGGTGGGATCTTCTCCAGCGCCGCATAGATTGGCATGACCATGAACGGGATGAAGACATAGGTCAGCGTCACGACCATAGCCGCCTGATTGTAGAGAAAGACCGAGGACGGCTCCGACAGTATGCCCGTCGAGACGAGGAACGAATTCAGAATGCCCTCGGTCCCGAGGATCGTCTTCCACGTATAGGCTCGCAGGAGGTAGCTCACCCAGAGCGGGGCCACGATCGCCATGTAAAGCGCCAGGCGCAACCCGGGCCGCTTTACCTTGAAGACGAGGAAGTAGGCATAAGGATAGGCAAGCAGGAGGGCGAAGACGCTCGTCAACATTGCGATCTTCATCGTCCTCAAAAGCACCCGCACGTATTGCGGGTCCTGAACCAGCGTTATGTAGTTCCCAAACTGGAAATCCGGCCGGAACAGCGGGAATTCCGCGCGCCAGAATGAGTAGACAACAAGGATCGCATAGGGGACGAACATGAAGAGGATCGTCCAGATCAGTGGCGGCGAAAGGACCAGCGCCCTTTTGAGAGAGGCCCGGCTCTTCATTCGGCGGCCTCGGCATCGAAGGCCATGATCGCTTGCGGATCGACTTCGACGGTGACCTCCTCGCCTGCCCGCGGTAGGTCACCGTTCAGGCTGCCCGAGCTTAGCTGGCGGTCCACGATGACGCAGTCGTCGCCGACTTCGATCACGAACCGCGCCGCGCTGCCGTGAAAGAGCACCTCTGCGACCCTGCCAGAGAGGTGGTTTGCGGCGCCCATTTCCTTAAGTGTGGTAAGCCGCGCCCGTTCGGGCCGAAATCCAAATAGACCGCCGGTCCGGCCCCGCAGGCCCGTCGGCAGGTCAAGCGGCTGGCCGCAAAACGCCACACGGCCCTCCCGCACCTCAGAGGAGAAGAGATTGGTCCGCCCAACGAACCCCGCCACATAGGCGGTTTTCGGACGCTCGTAGAGATCTTCCGGCGCGCCGTCCTGAACCACTCGGCCGCTCCGCATCACGATGACGCGGTCGGCCATCGCCAGCGCCTCGTCCTGATCATGGGTCACCATGATGAAGGTCAGCCCCACGGCCCGGTGAAGCCGCCTCAGCTCAACCTGCATGCTCTCTCGAAGATTTGCGTCGAGCGCTGACAAGGGCTCGTCGAGCAAGAGCACCTTCGGCCGCCGGACCAGCGCGCGGGCCAGTGCGACGCGCTGCCGTTGACCACCCGAAAGCGCATGCGGCATGGACTCGAACTTGTCGCCCAGCCCAACCTGATCCAGCGCCTCCTTTGCCCGCTGCGCAACTTCGGACTTCGGCGTGCCGGACACCCTGAGGCCATATCCCACGTTCCGCCCGACGCTCATATGCGGGAAAAGCGCGTAGTCCTGAAAGACCATGTTCACCGCACGGCGATGGGGCGGCAGGTCGGTCACGTCGTCGCCGCCCAGAAAGATTGCGCCCCGGTCGGGCGTCTCAAAGCCGCCGATCATCCGAAGAAGCGTGGATTTCCCGCAGCCGGACGGGCCGAGAAGCGAAACAAACTCCCCCTCCCTGACCGACAGGGACACGTCGTCGACGCCGATCACGTCGCCGAAACGTCTGGTTACGGAACTGATCCGAACGATATCACTCACGGGTCTGATCTCCGGCAAAGAGGAAAAAGTGAGGGGGCCCGCAGGGGGATGTGCCGGCCACCCTCGGCGCATCACTGCGCCTTCACTGCGTTCCAGGCATTGGTATAGGTCTGGAGACGCGATCCGAGGTTTTCCCAGAGGAGCAAGCTGTCAAGGTAATCCGGATCGTCCTGATGAAGCGCCGCGAACTGCTCCGGCGTCATGCAGTTCCGCGCTGCGACCGGGTTCGCCACCGAATAGCCGTTGACGTTGGCGACGCCGCACTGACCCTCTTCGCTCACCGCCATATTCAGGAACTGATAGGCACAATCCGCGTTCGGCGTGCCCGCCACGATCATGAAGCTGTCCATCCAGCCCTCGGCATTCTCCTCGGGTATGAATTCGACGACCTCGATGCCCTCCTCGGCCAGAAGCGCCGACTGGTATCCTGCCCATGTGTTCGAGATCCAGACTTCGCCGGACTTGTAGAGATCGACCAACTCGCCCGCAGTCGACCAGTATTTCCGAACGAGAGGACGCTGCTCGGCGAGCTTATCCTGCGCTGCCGTGATCTCCTCGTCGCTGAGGTCGTAGATGTTCATGTCACCATTGGCCCGGGCGGCCACATAAAGCGCGCTCTTGTCGTCCCAAAGCGAGATCCGCCCCTCAAGTGCCGGATCCCACAGCGCATCGAGCGATGTGGGCGGCGTGTCGAACTTATCGGCGCGGTACATGAAGCTGATCGCCCCCCAAGCATAGGGAACGCCATAGACCGCGCCGCCTGCATTGAGCCCCTCGCTCGTCCGGAACTTCTCATAGATCTCACCCCAGCGCTCGATCCGGCTTGTGTCGATCGGATCCACAAAGCCTGCCTGAATGAGCGGTGCGGTCGAGTCGATCGAGGGCGAAATCAGGTCGAACACCCCGCCGCCCGCGGCGAGCTTCGGGGCGAAATCGTCGTTTGAGCCGACATAGGTTGCGGAGACCTTGCAGCCCGTGGCCTCCTCGAAAGGCTTAATGAAGCTGTCGTCGGCATATCCTTCCCATGTCAGGATGTTTAGCTCGCCCTCGGCAAAGGCCGGGGCCACGCTGCCCAGGATGAGCGCTGCCGTGCTCGCCGTGGCGAGGATTGTCCTTCGTGTCGTCATGTCTTGGTCTCCCTGAGGTCTTGGTCGTTTGTGTCGTCTCCGGTTTCCAACGCGGTTTTTCGGACCACCGTTCCGATATCCACGCCAAGCGCCTTTGCTGCCTTGCGTTTGGACCCGTGGATACGGATCGCCTTGTCGATCATCGCGCGCTCTAACCGGCGCACTTCGGTTTTCAGATCACCTGTGGGCGCCAGTTCGGCAGGGTCCGCACCCACGTCGATCGGCTGAATGAGATCGCCGAGAAGCTCTTCCAGCCCTTCGGCATCGTCGAGAAAGATCGCGATCCGTTGGATGATGTTGTGAAGCTCGCGGATATTCCCCGGAAAGCTGTAATCCGACAGAATCTCGCGCACCCTCACCGGCACGAGCATCGGCGCCTGTCGTCTCTGGTTGATGGTCTGCGCGAAGCGGTCGATCAGATGATCGACCAGCGGGCCAAGCTCTCTCAAGGGCGGCACGTGAAGCGTCACCACGCAGAGCCGGAAATAGAGGTCCGAACGGAATCCGCCCTGCGCCACCAGTTGTCGCAGATTCCGGTTTGTTGCCGAGATCACGTTGGCAGGCCGTCCCCTCGATGGCGTTTGCAGAGGACCGTTCGTCCGCCCGTCCTCGAGGAAACCCAAAAGCTTGGTCTGGATTGCGGGGGGTAACTCACCCACCTCGTCGAGGAAGATCGTGCCGCCCTCGGCCTGCGTCAGAAGTCCAGGCTCGGCCCCATTCCCGCCGAACAGAAGCGTGTCGAGACGCGCCTCGTTGCTCGACGCGCAGTTGACGACCACGAAGGGGTCCAGCGCATCTGCGACCGAGGCATGCAGGAACCGCGCGATCTCGGATTTGCCGACGCCTGATTCCCCGGTGATCAGGATCCGTGCACCCTGTCGGATCGCGCGCTCGCCCCTAGACAGAAGCCGGTTGATTTCCGGGCAGAGCCGGCGCTGCGTGGCGAAATCAGGCCGCGTCCGCTCACCCGCGAGAAACCGCACGTTACCTGAAGACCGCCGGTCGAAGGCGCGGTCAGCACGGAACTGGAGCGAGCGCACATCGCGCAGGATCAGCCAGCGGATCTCGTCCCCACTGGCATCCCGCATCACGCTCGCAAGAATCATCTGGCCCTCCCGGTCGCGAAGCGGGAAATCGCCCCGGCGGCCTTCGGCAAGGGCGTCCGTCAACTCACCCCAGCCGTCGAGTGTCACGGCAAGATCAACGATCAGCTCTCCTTCGACACCAGACCGGACACCGAGAAGGCGTGCAGCCTCTGCATTGACCAGACGGACCCGGCGATCAGCGTCGAACGCAACAAGGCCGTCGGGAAGTCCGTCGAGCCGGAGCGCTGCATCCCCATCAAAGAAAGGCGGGTTCTCGACGCCGCCCGTCATGCCTCGCTCCCGCTCGTCGACGGCACGAGGCTTACCACCGCGCCGCCCGCCGGGCTCGGAGCAATGTGCAGATCCGCCCCGTTGAGCTTGACTGCCAGGGCCGCTGCCCCGCGAAGCACGGTCTTGACTGCTTCGAGAAGCGGCCCGAAGCCTGACTCGCTCCTCAGTGCACCACCCAGAAGCGCGTCGACTGAGAGGCCCAGAAGCTGTGCCGCTGCCGGATTAGCCGCAGTCACCGCGCCCACTTCGTCGAAGGCTACGACGCCAGTCGGCAGTGCAAGAAGGATCTCCAGCGCGTCATTTAACTCGCCCTCGATCAGCTCCTGACGTCGGCGATGCTTGCCGACGTCACGCACAATGCCGAACATCCTCAGAAGCCGGCCGTTTTCGATGTGCGCGCGGACGTCGTTCTCGACATAGATCTGCACGCCGTCATAGCGGGTATCGAGCGCCGGCCCCGCATCCATCTCGAAACCGTTGTCGATCAGTGTCTGGACGAAGCGCTCGTTCTGCGCGTTTCGGGGAAAGATGTCGGCAACAGGCCGTGTGGTGAAGTCGACGCCCGGCTCGAGAAGATAGAGCCGGGCCATCGCCGGGTTAACGAAGCTCCAATAAGGGTCGTTCTCGAAGACCTGCCGGATGACCTCCCGGTCGGGCGCGGTCAGATCGACCGGGATGCCAAACTCCATGCACCAGCAAGCATCGCTCGACGCCTCAAGGATCTCGCTCAGAATGCCGGCATCCGGTCGATGAGCGTCAGTTTCTATGTGCTGCGCTTTCGCATCAATTGATTCATTCATGCATCACACAAGAGAATCTTGAGATTAGGTTGTCAATAAATATTTGTAATTTTGAGTGGCATGAGGCAAACGATCTGCCAGAGTTTGCTGCAGAAACGCATCACTTGCTTTCAGCCGAGTCGCGCCCGCTCAGTAAGTTGTACGAGGGCGTAGCGGTGATTCCTCGCCTAGTGCCACGCGTGCGCCCTTTGCCAGATCACGTCTCCAAACGAAGCTGATCCATCACCGCGCAGCCTGTGGCCGATCTCAAAATCCGGCCTACCGCAGTTCCTCTGACGACGTATGCTCGCATCGGTCAAGGAAGCCCTCTTAGTGGTCGAGGGCTCTATGGCGAGCTCTTAAGCCAAGAGCGTGCGTGAAGCGTTGGGGGGTGCGAACAGAACCCGTTCCAAAGCGCGCCCCGCTAGGACCAAGAAGCACACAGATTAGACTGCGAACTTGAGACAGTGGTTGGCGCGTGTGCGGGGAGCCCCTCAAGCCCGACGGCATGTCGCCCAAGGTCGGTCACATCCAGCAAGGTGTCTTCGACAAAGTCGAATTTGAAAATACGCGGACACTAATGCCCAATCTGAGGGCGCGCGCAGACGGGACTTCGAAATAGCTAAAGTTGGCAGAAAAAAGAGCGGCTGGGTCATCAATTATAAATGATCGAGTGGTGCACTTCGACCACACAACTTTCGGAGATTGCCATGAAAGCCAGACTCTCTTTACTCCCATTCGTTCTTGCGGCGCTTCCACTTGCCTCGGCGGCAGCTGATCAGGGTGTATCTGTCGACGCGGTCACCTTTGCCCAGGTTGCAGCACTTGACGGGCCAGCGGCTGCGCTCGGAACCGGCATGCAGCAAGGCATTACTGCGGCGTTTGAAGAAGCGAACCAAAAGGGTGGCGTCCACGGACGCATGCTGAGGCTGGAGAGCTTCGACGATGGGTATGAGCCCGACCGGTCCGTGGAGCATGTCAGATCGGTGATCGCCGGAGACAACCATATCGGATTTATCGGGCCCGTCGGCACCCCGACCTCGAAGGCGACGCAACCTGTTGCGACCGAGGCCAATATGCCGTTCATCGGTCCGTTTACCGGCGCGGGTTTTTTGCGCGACGCGTCGCATGGCAACATCTTCAACGTTCGGGCAACCTACGCTGCCGAGACGGAAGCCTGGATCAAATATCTTGTCGACGATCAGGGCATGACGAACATCGCCATCCTCTACCAGGATGACGGGTTTGGACGCGTGGGCCTTGCCGGAGTGAACGCCGCGCTCGAAAAACGGGGCATGACATTGAGTGCCGAAGGCACCTACACGCGGAATACGACAGCCGTCAAATCCGCTCTTCTTGAAATTCGCAAGGCTGAACCGGACGCCGTGGTAATGGTCGGCGCCTATAAACCAATCGCGGAGTTCATCAAACTGTCGCGTAAGCTGAAATTCGATCCGACATTCGTCAATATCTCTTTCGTCGGGTCCAAGGCTCTTGCTCAGGAACTCGGTGATCAGGGAGAGGGTGTGATCATCAGCCAGGTCGTCCCGTTTCCGTGGGATGCATCGAACCAGGTTGTCAGTGAGTATCAGGCCGCGCTGGCAGCAGTCGACAGCGCAGCCGAACCCGGCTTTGTGACCCTTGAGGGTTACATTGTTGGCCGCCTGGCGATTGAGGCTCTCGAGGAAGCCGGTGCCGATCTTACCCGGGAGAGTTTCCTGGCAGCCCTTGCAGGCCTTCGGGACATCGACATGGGTGGTGCGTCGTTGAGGTTCGGAGAAGGCGACAATCAGGGCATGGATAGCGTCTTCCTGACCCGGATCACCTCCGACGGAACTTTCCTGCCGATCGCCGCAGGCGGGAATTCTTAAGCGACAGTAGTGGTCTGGCACCTTTTGCCAGGCCACACCCTAGCAAAGGGATCTGGGATGCTCACAGCGCGCAACATCTCGACCAAGATTACTCTTGCCATCATCGTGATGGGCCTTCTGACAGCCACGTCGATCGCAATTGGTTTGGCAATTTTCAAAGCGGTAGGCGGGCAAATTGCGGCCGTCCAATCCGAACGTATTCCAGAAATCGATGCCTCCACCAGACTGATCGTCGCGACGTCCGAGCTTAAGGACAGCCTCAATCGGATCATGATCGCTCGAAGCAGCCAGGAGATCGCCGGCCCGTCGCGGGGCGTGACAGGCTTTGGCGAGGACGCCCGTTCGATACTGGGCGAACTGGACGAGGAGACCTCTAGATCGCTTTTGCCAATGGTGGCGGAGGCGGAAACCAGTCTTCGGGCTCTGGTCAAGGCGCGCATTACGGCATTTGAAAACCGGGCGCTGATCCTCGAGAAAGTACAGTCCATGGCTGCCAATGGAGAAGCGGTGTCCAAAGCGCTCGAAGCGCTTGTCGATGACTCGTACTTTGAGTTGGTTGTAGGGGGGGAGGACGCGATCTCTTCCGTGAATGGCGTTTTGTCCAATCTGGTCGAGCGGGACTTCCTGCAGCTTCGCATCGCGCAACAGATCCGCGCAGAAACCAACTTGCTCGCGGGCCTCCTTGTCTCGCTTCGGCAGACAAGAGACCCTGCCATCACCTCGATCCTTCGCGATCTCGCCGATGCTGCCAATAAGCGGCTCGCGATAAGCCTCGAGGAGATCACGGCCTTTGGACCGGAGCCCTCGACATTGGAGACACTGACCGATGCAGCAGACTTCTTTGACAATGAGTTTTCGCGGCCCACCACGCGGGCCGGCGGAAACGTCTCTGAAGTTCTTTCGGTCCGACAATCGGTTGACGGTGTTCTCTCGGTTCTGCTGGACGATCTTGAGTTTAATCTGACCATCGAAGCTGAATCGGCGAGCGACACGATCTCCAGCACGATCCAGGGTCTTCTGGATGAACAGGTCAGCCAGATTCAGGAGACTACATCCCTGGAAATCGCCCTAAAGGGGTTTGCGGCTATCGCGCTTGAAGGCGCCTTTGCCCAGGACGAGCCTGCGATGATCATCATCCAGGAAAGGCTGACCGCGGCCAAGACCGCCCTCGAACAGAATCTGCTGGAGGATCATCCTGAGATAACTGAACAGATCAGTGAGACGATGCGCTTTGCAGATCCGGAAACTGGAATCGTTGCAATACGGGCGAAGGTCTTGGCTGCAGAGAACGAAGCCGTCGATCTAGCTACGGCGGCGTCGGACCGTGTCACGGAAATCAGCAAAGGTGCCGCTGCGGCGGGCCTGAAGGCGCTCGAGCGGATTGCGAGTTCCGGCAGCGATCTTCAGCGGGACACTGAGATGGCGTGGTCTGCGATGACCGTCGTTGCGCTAGTCGGTCTGTTTGTCTTTGTCGCAACACGGCTGATGGTGTTGCGCACCGTAACACGGCCTCTCACGGATCTCTGCAATAGAACCAAGCGCCTTTCGTCGGGTGATATGGAACCGATTGGCGGTCTCGCGAACCGACGCGACGAAATCGGTCAGATGGCGTCTGCACTTGAGGTATTCCGCCGAAACGCGCTCGAGATGGAAGATCTCCGAACAGAGAATGCGAGACGGCAGGAGGAAGCACAGAAGCAACAGAAGGACATGCTGACACTGCTTTCCCGAGAGATCGGCACTGTCGTCGATTGTGGGTCGCGTGGCGATTTCTCACGCCGTGTGGAACACCACTTTGAAGACCCTGAGTTGGCGACGCTTGCCGAGAGCATCAACAAGCTCGTCAGCGCTGTCGAGGATGGCATCGAAGAAACAAAGCAGGCACTGACTGCGTTCGCGAATGCAGATCTCACCCATAGGATGTCAGATAGATTTGAAGGCATCTTCGCGGATTTGGGAGACCAGGCAAATACAGCCGCTGGCCGCCTTTCGGACATGATCAGCAAGATACGCGAAGCCGCGCAGATCTCTGACACGCGGAGCCGGGAAGTCTCGGACGGGTCCAAGACCTTGGCTGCCCAGACCGAGAGCCAGGCTGCGTCTGTCCAGGAGACATCTGCCACGATGGAAAGCATGACCGAAATGCTGAAATCGAGTGCTGCCGAACTGGTGGAGGTGGAGCGTCTTTCGAACTCCGTCTCGGCCAAAACCAGCGAGGGCAGCCTTGCATCCAAACGCGCGGTGGAAAGCGTTCAGGAAATCGCAAATCATTCGGAGAAGATTTCCCAAATCATCACGGTAATCGAATCGATAGCATTTCAGACCAATCTGCTTGCCCTGAACGCGGCAGTCGAAGCCGCCAGGGCTGGAGAGGCCGGCAAGGGCTTCGCCGTCGTCGCATCAGAGGTGCGCGAGCTGGCGCAACGCTCCTCTGACGCGGCAAACGAGATCAATGCGACAATCAAGCAAAGTGCGGTGAGCGTTCAGACCGGCGTCAGCAACGTCGAGGATACCCGTAGGATCCTTGATGAAATTGAGGCCGCGACAAAACCTGTCCTGTCGGCGCTTGAGAAGCTTGCCGAGAACGGCCATGGCCAAACCCAGAGCATCTCGGAAGTGAGTGCCGCTGTGCGGGAGATTGACTCGATTACACAGAAGAACGCCATTCTCGCAGTGAAGTCTTCCAAACACTCAAGTGAGCTTATGTCGCAGGTCTCTTCACTAACGCGCCTGGTTTCAACGTTTAGGGTGGCGGAGCCCAACTACGACGACGCACAAAAGAGGGATGTGGCATAGTGCTGTCGCCGCGATGGAAACCGCCGGGCGGCGTTACATCGAGCAGCGACGGTGGACCCTTCGCGCCGCTCATTGCCCTGGCGACAGGTGTGCAGTTGCTGAGCAGACGGTCCGGCGTATCGTCTGTAGTGCAATACGACTGGGGGCCACCCCCCGGCCCGTCGCAGACCATGTGTAATTTCGCGCCTCTCGGCGATTGGCACAATCGCCTGTCGGTCGATAGATCAAGTCGCCTTCAGTGCGTCCGATCACCTGTAACCGGGTCCGCTTCTGATAGGCTTGCACGGTTTGGTGCGACTTCAGACGCGCGCCGTCTGTCGTGATGTTGTCGCCGTCAGGCTCCAACCAAGCCAATTCGGCGAAGATCCGCACTTATGCGCCCATGCGTGACCAGTTAACAAACCAGTTGTAGATCGGCTTGGACGGGCCGTGGACATAGGGCACGCTCGGGCTGGCCCTTGCGCACGCCCGTCATTGCCCTGCAAACTATTGTTCTTGATTTTGAATGCCGCGCTCTATTCCCACCGGCCATTAACCTACGGCTCGCCTCGGAACTATAGAGGGAAAGGTCGAACCCGCTCCTTCTGTTCCTAGGCGGGCCAAAACGCATACCCATCATGCTCGCTCTTTCGGGAAGCCTGCGTCATGCAGCCGACAAACCCTCGAGCCAGTCGCAGGTTCTGCGCCTGAACAGGAGATTGCATCACAGGGCTTGTGTACGATCTTGTTTCATGTCCGACCACTCAGACGCTAACTCTCTGACTTCGAGATAAATTGAGGCGAGTAGGCGATCTACAAACTGCCGCGCACCATCCAGTTGCATTCGCGGAACCAGGTCTATCCCCGACTGCAGCAGTGCATGGTCGTCGACCGGACGAACTAGGCCTGATACGCCGACATTACGCGCATCCCGGTCCGGCGCGGCTGCCGCTCGTCATCCTGCTTGGACCGACGAGGCACGATGCCAGCTTTCTGTCCGTTATGGATTGGGCAATTCGCAAGCTGCCGAGTTGGCGTTTGTCGAACACACTGCGCACCGGCTTCTGCGTCGATGCCTTGAAGGACGCTATCGTCCGGTTCGTCAAACTCGAGATCATCAACACCGGTCAAGGATTTCAGTTCGCGGGATCGGGCTGAGTCACTACGCTGACCGAGGCTGGTGCGCATCTCGATGGACGACCGAGGGCGATGTATGGGCAGCATCTTCATCGAACGGCTGTGGTGACCCCTCATGCATCAGTCAGCCCAGCCTGAGGAACCCACTGACGGGTTCAATGTGCACCGTATCCCCTGCGACTGGACAGACTTCCACAACGTCTCGCGCAGGCCTTTCATTTTGGGATGTAAGTCTCCCATCAACTACGGGACGGTCACCTCTAAAAGCTGGAAAGTCTGACCGATAGCCGCGCACGAAACCGGGAACTCCAATTGCAGGTGGTGTCTGCCTCAAAACAAATACGAAGCAAGTACCGGGTTCGAATTCAGCGCGCATGGCGGTTTAATGCTTGTCACTTTCCAAAGTTGGCTCGACAATCCACTTTGGCCAAATGAACACGCGCGACAGTATCATTGAAGCTGCGGATGCGCTCTTCTATTCAGGTAGTCTGCGCGATGTAAGTGTAGACAAAGTCGCCGAGCGCGCGGGCGTGACAAAGAAGACCTTGTATTACCATTTTCGGTCGAAGGACGAGTTGATCGGTGCCTATCTCGAGGCGCGGATGCAGCCGACGACGGAGCGGTATCAGGGCTGGTGCGGTACGGAGGGGCCGATGCCCGAGCGGATCGAAAGGATGTTCCTTCGGCTTGCTGAGCATGCGGAGGCCGACGCTTGGAAGGGGTGTGGCTTCCTTCGCGCCGCGGTTGAGCTTGCGGACAGTCCCGGTCATCCGGCTCTCTACATCGCACGGCGGCACAAGGCGGCATTCGAGGACTGGTTGAAGGAGGACATTCTGGCGTCGGGTCACGCGGATGCAGCCTCGCTTGCACGAATGATCATGATCTTGCTCGACGGGGCCATTGCGCGGATGCTGGTGCACCGGGATCCCGGCTATGCGATCGAGGCCGGGTGCGCCGCGAGACGGTTGCTCGAAGCTCAAGACGGAAAAATTTGACGAGTATGTATACTGACGAGTGAGTTTACATCCCTCGCCGCCCCCGCATTCTGCGTCCGGGAAACGAAGGGAAGTCTCATGTCGCACCCTCAACCGGCCGCCGAACGTTCTTGGACTCCTCTGCTGCTGACAGTTCTGGTCGGCGCCAGCCTCGTTCTTTCGACCTCAATGGGCATCCGGCAGAGCCTGGGGCTTTTCTTGAACCCGATGGTGCATGGTGCCGGCGTGTCCGTCGCGACATTTGGCTTGGCGATGGCGTTGCAGAACCTGGCTTGGGGTGTTGGTCAGCCCTTCATGGGGGCACTCGCGGATCGGTTTGGTGGGAAGGTCGTGATCATCACCGGGGCGACCAGCTTTGCAATTGGTCTCTGGTTGATGAGCCTCGGCACCACTCTGGGTCTGTTCGCGGGGGGTGGCCTGCTGGTCGGTCTGGCCGTGGCAGCGACGTCGCACGGTGTACTCGTGGGCATCCTGTCCAGGATTGCGGCACCGGGTGTCCGAGCCATGGCCGTTTCCATTCTCGCAGCCGCCGGCTCTCTCGGCACCTTCGTCATCGCGCCCGTCTCCCAAGGTCTGCTCGACAGGGTTGCATGGGACAGCGCGCTTTTGATCCTGGCTCTGATCGCTGCCGCCATGGCGGGGCTGGCCTTGTTGTTCAAAGCAAACAAGTCAGACGGTCTGGACGGACAAACCGAAAAACCGAATGCGCTGAAAGCGATTGGCGAAGCACTCCGTCACCCCGGATACATCGCCATGTCGATCGCGTTTTTTGCTTGCGGTTTTCAGCTGATCTTTGTGGCCACCCATCTGCCGAACTTCATCGCATTTTGCGGGTTACCAGCCACGCTCAGCGCCAATGCCATCGCCATGATCGGGATCTTCAACGCCATCGGGACCCTTGTCGCGGGCAAGATGGGCGAGCTCTATGGCCACAAGCTTATCTTGGTGCTGATCTACGTCTTCCGTACGATCGCGATCGCCGCGTATGCGTTTATGCCCGTCTCGGTCGAAACCACGCTCATGTTCGGGGCGGCGATGGGTTTTCTCTGGCTGAGTGTCATCCCGCCGGTCAGCGCGCTTCTGAACTCCATGTTCGGGCCGACGAATTTCGGTGCCGTCTTCGGGATGTTGTTCCTCAGCCACCAGATCGGCGCCTTCCTGGGTGCCTATCTGGGTGGTCTGTCCTTCGACCTGACGGGCGACTACATGATCGCCTGGTGGTCTCTCATCATCGTGGGCGCGCTGGCCGCCCTCATCCAACTGTCGATGGATGATCAATATGCATAGCCAATGTGTCGGCCAGCCTTGCGCAATCCGGATGAGCACGATGACCTGCCGAGCTGTATCACTTGCCTGAATAGATCGGATCAAACGCCCGTTATTGCTCGCCTCTAACAGGTGTAGTTCAGCCCCAATCTGCCGCCATCGACATAGATCGTCTCTCCAGTGATGTAGCCGGCCTTGTCGCTTGCCAGGAACGCCACCACGTCGCCGATCTGACGGGGGGTGCCGACCTTCTTGAGCGGCGTGCGTGACAGCACGCGTTCCAGTGCCTCGGGGCTGGCGTTGACCGAGGCCATCATGGCCGTGTCGATCGACCCCGGCCCCACCGCATTCACCCGGATCCCATGCGGCGCCAGCGCCAGGGCGGCCGCCTTAGTCAGTTGCATGATCCCACCTTTCGAGGCGCAATAGGCGGCAATCGAAGGGATCGCAACTTGTGCGTTGATCGAGGACATGTTGACCACCGCCCCCTCAATTCCTTGCGCAACCATCGTCTTCGCGGCTCTTTGTGTCGCGAGAAACGCGCCGATCAGATTGACGTCGATCACCTTATGGAAATCCTCCAGAGAGGTCTCAAGAAAGTCGCCCGGAATGGCGATCCCGGCATTGTTGACCAGGATGGAGACTGGCCCGATCTCGGCCTCGACTTGGTCAAACAAGGCAGTGATCTGATCAGGCGCACCCATATCACACACCTTGCCGATGGCACCATTGCCAAGCTTCGCAGCTGCTTCTGCCACGCCGTCGGCTTTGATGTCCGCGAGAACGATCTGTGCGCCGTCCTCGGCCAGTGCCTCGGCGCAGGCATAGCCGATGCCTTGTGCGCCACCGGTGACAAGGGCAATGGGTCGGTCGGTCATGTTTCACTCCTCCATGTCTTGCCGATAGCTATAGCCGCGCGGGCAACCCTTGCACAGGGCAGCGCAGCGGTTGAAACGTCTGCTCAGAAATGGTATACAATAGCATACAAACTGAAAGGGAGGCTCCAATGGAAGACGATTACACCGCCTGTATCACTGCTGCCCGGGCCGAACTCACGATGGCTCGTAACGTGCTGACGGACGAGATCCATGCCTATCCGACACCGATTGCCGGCTGCGATGTGCAGTTCAACCACCTGCTGGCGGAGCGGCAGCGCGTCGTCGCGGCCCTCGACGCGCTCAATGCCTCCGTCTTTGTGCCCACCCCGCGAACTCTCGCCCCCGGTGCAGGCGTCGAGAGCCGATGAAGGTCCATATCCTCGATGACTGGTTCGACACCCTGCGCGGCCTGCCCTGTTTCGCAAAGCTTGATGAACACGACGTCACCGTCTGGGCCGATCACGAACCCGACCCCGCGCGGCTCGCAGCGCGCGTGGGCGAGGCTGAGTGCCTGGTGCTCTTTCGCGAGCGGACACAGATTACGGCCGATCTCCTCGACCGCCTGCCGAACCTGAAGCTGATCTCGCAACGCAGCGTCTACCCGCATATCGACGTGGCCGCCTGCACCCGGAACGGCGTCGTGCTGTCCTCGAATATGCATGCTGGGACACCCTCCTACGCGGCGGCCGAGCTGACCCTCGCCCTGATGCTCGCCAGCTTTCGCCAGATCCCCGAACAAGTCGCCTCGATCAAATCCGGCAACTGGCAGGCCGGAGTTGGCCGGACGCTGCGGGGGCGGATGCTCGGGCTCTATGGCTATGGCCGAATTGCCGGGGCGGTTGCCACCTATGCCGAGGCGCTTGGGATGCAGGTCCAATGGTGGGCCTCGGAGGCCGGGCGGGCGCGTGCCGCCGCGGACGGCGCCCGTCTTGCCAAGGGCCGGGCCGCCTTTTTCGCGACTTCCGACATCGTTAGCCTGCATGTCCGGCTGAAACCCGAGACGCGTGGCATTGTCACGGCGGACGATCTGGCTGCGATGCAATCACGCTCCCTGCTCGTCAATACATCTCGCGCGGGTCTGATCGCACCCGGCGCGCTGGAGGCTGAGATTGCCAAGGGTCGTATCTTTGCTGCCGTCGATGTTTTCGAGGAAGAGCCGCTCCGAGACACCAATCACCCGCTCCTCACCCATCCGAATGTCCTGGCCACGCCCCATATCGGCTATGTGACGGAGGATGAGTTCGACCTCCAGTTCTCTGACGTTTTCGATCAGGTGAATGCCTTTGCCGAGGGCGCCCCAATCCACGTGATCAACCCGGAGGTTCTAGCGTAGGAACCGCCCGACCAGCGGTGCGCCGACAATCACCGTCACGATCCGCGCGACATGATGCGTCACGACATAGGCGATGTCGGCTCCAACCACGATAGCCAGCACCGCCATCTCGGCCTGCCCACCGGGCGAGAACGCCAGGATCGCCTCCAGCGGCGGGGCCAGGTCCAGCCAGATCACAATGCCGGAGAACATAGCCGAAACGACGCCCAGCAGCATCGCATATCCGGCCGCTGCCGCCACGATCCGACGCAGCTCCACGACTGTGATCCCGACATATTTGACGCCGACCCCGAAGCCGATGAAGAACTGCGCCGCCAGGATCGCCTCAGCCGGGGGACGGTGGTGGATCAGATCGGTCAGGCTGGCGGCCGCGGCCAGGATCATCGGCCCGAGAATGGAGGCCCCGAACAGCCCGATCCGGAGGCCAAGCCGCCAGCCGGCAAGCGCAATCACCACCATCAGAGCCAGCTCATGCACCGGCACCTCGCCCATCGGCGCACCTGGCGGGCGGGAGAAGTCGAGGCCCATGCCGTAACTCAACAGCATCGGCAGCGAGGTTACGATCAGCAGCACACGGGTTGCGTGGATCAGGCTCAGCGCACGCGGATCGCCGCCGGCCTCCTCGCCGAACAGCAGCATGTCCTGCAGCCCGCCCGGCATGGCCGAATAGTAGCTTGTCGCGGGATCGAACCCCCAAAGCTTGCGGAAGTAGGGATAGCCCGTTGCACCTATGACCAGAATAAGCGGCGGGATCAGGGCAATCGACAGCGCCATCTCGGGCAGACGTCCGACGACAGCCGGCGTGATCGACGCACCGACCGCCACCCCGAGCACCGTACGCATGGAGTCGGTGGCCACCGCGTTGCCTGTCAACTCGACCCCAGCCAAAGCCGCTGCAAGGCAAGCGAACATTGGGCCCAGCAACCATGGCAGGGGCAGTCCCGCCAGCCGAAAGACCGCAACCCCGACAAGTGAGATTACGAGCGTCAGTCCAAGTCTCTGCCACCCCTTCATCCGCGCAGCACCCGCAGCCGGTAGCGGAGCGAGGTCTGCAGATGTGCCTCTGCGGCCGCCCCTGCGGCCTCCTCGTCGCCGTCCCGGATCGCATCGATGATGGCCTTGTGCTGGCGGCAGACCAGATCCACCCGCGCCGTACCATCCAGTGTCGTCGGACCCAGCAGCATCATCGCATTGTTCAGAGCGCGCGCCGTGGCGATCAGGAACCGGTTGCGGACAGACAGGTAGATACAGCGATGGAATTGCTGGTTGATCCGTGCGGCCGCGACAGGGTCGTCGACGCTGCCCACGAGTGCGGCGTTCAGATCCTCGAGCTCATCGATCTCGGCATCCGAGGCATGCTTGGCCGCCATCTCCGCCGCCGTCCGCTCCAGAACCAGCCGCATCTCATAAAGCTCGACGACTTCCGCATGGCCGAGACTGCGGATCACGGCGCCCATCCGTGGGCGATGCTCGACCACCCCGTCGACCTCCAGCTTGCGCAGCGCCTCACGGACCGGCGTGCGCGACAGGTTCAGCCGCTTGGCCACCTCCTCTTCGCGAATGCGGTCACCGGGGCTGTAGGTTCCGTCGCGGATTGCGTCATGCAGGCGGTCATAGGCGATCTCGCCCTGTGATCGGTCGGTGGTCATAGCCGCTCCCTTTCCGATCTTTGTATACGCTCGGATACAAAAACAGGCAAGTCAGGCCAGGCACGCTGCCATACCGTCCCAAAGCGGCTCCAGCGCCGTGACTGCGAGCGGCCAATAGTAAAGTCGCAAGAGCTGCACCTGATCCGGCCGCGTGTGCAGCCAAAAGCCGATTGATTTCACCAGCGGGGCAGAGCGTTAGCAGGAACCACATCTCGGCCAAAGTCCCGCCGACCCACAGCCGCGGCATCCCTTTATGAGATTGCCGATGGTGGAAAACAGGCACCTCCTCCCGGCAGAGGCGCTGTCGGCAGTCCCAGCCGTAGCAAGTACAACGCGAGGGGCGCCCAGGGTAAGTGGCCACGGTCGTGACGCGCGATGTCGACGATCGCGAACCCTCCGCCAAACCCGCTCTCCGCCAAGGGAGTGACAAAGACGCGGACAAGACTCAGGGGGATTGTTGCGGGCTCAGGAATTGGTCTCCGCTTCGACCGCCCACCACAGCCAGATCGCGGCCAGCAACCAGGAAAAGGACGACAAAAGCATCAGGGACAGTAGCATCGGCG
>JAAUYD010048112.1_pt1 | contig 18804 bp, 15 predicted proteins | sample 7278101 | NCBI WGS metagenome assembly JAAUYD01 (sample SAMN14350128, study PRJNA611818) | marine sediment metagenome | isolation source: surface marine sediment (0.6m) | place: French Polynesia: Moorea | collected 2018-08
CAGATCGTCGGCCATGCGACGATCCTGCCACGCTGGTCGGCATGGGAGATCTCAAGATCGGCTACAGCACCGGCTACTGGAGCAAGGGCCCGCCGCCCGGTGCGCTCGAGGCCATCCAGGAGGCCGACCGTCTCGGCTACGACTCGTTCTGGACGGCCGAGGCGTACGGCTCCGACTCCCTGACCCCACTCGCGTGGTGGGGGTCGCACACCGAGCGGATCAAGCTCGGCACCTCGATCGTGCAGATGTCGGCCCGCACGCCCGCCGCCACCGCCATGTCGGCGATCACGCTCGACCACCTCTCGGGCGGCCGATTCATCCTCGGTCTCGGCGCCTCGGGACCGCAGGTCGTCGAGGGCTGGTACGGCCGTCCCTACCCCAAGCCGCTCGCCCGCACACGCGAGTACGTCCAGATCGTTCGCGAGATCGTCAAGCGCGAGAAGCCGACCGAGTTCCACGGCGACCACTACGACCTGCCCTACCTCGGCGACGACGGCATGGGCCTCGGCAAGCCGCTCAAGTCGACCGTGCACCCGTTGCGCAACGAGATCCCGATCTACCTCGGCGCCGAGGGCCCCAAGAACGTGTCGCTGGCCGCCGAGATCTGCGACGGCTGGCTGCCGCTGTTCTTCTCGCCGAAGGACGACGGCTGGTACCGAGAGCGGCTGCGGATCGGCTTCGAGGCGAGCGGCGAGGCCGACAAGGCCGACCGTTTCGAGGTGGCGTCGATGCTGACGATCATCCCCGGCGACGATGTCGAGGAGTGCGCCGACCTGATGCGACCGATGGTGGCGCTCTACGCCGGCGGGATGGGCGCCAAGGACGTCAACTTCCACTTCGACGTGTTCGCCCGTATGGGATGGGAGCACATCGCCACGCAGGTGCAGGAGCTGTACCTCGAGGGCAAGAAGCAGGAGGCCGCCGCCCTGATCCCGCTCGAGATGGTCGAGGACGTGGCGCTGGTCGGTCCGATCGACAAGATCCGCGACGACCTCGCCCGCTGGCGCGAGACCTGCCTGACCACGGTGCTGGTCAGTGGCCGCGCCGACCAGCTCGAGATGCTCGCCGACCTCGTGACCGGCTGAGAGCGTCAGCGGATTCGGGGCACGATCGATACCGTGACCTCGTCGCCGAGCTCGATCGAGTTCGTGCGGCGCACGGCGGCGCTGAGGGCGAGGAAGTGGCTGCCGTCGCCCTTCGGCATCAGCGAGGTCGGCCACGTCGACGCGCCGACCGTCGCCTCGACGGCGTAGAGACCACGGTCGGGCGCCTCGTCGAGCTCGGCGACGACCCATGACGGCGCCGCCACGTAGTGCCACCCGCCCTGCTGCGGGAAGACCTCGACCTCGCCGGTGAACTCGATCATGGACCGTGACCTCAGTCCCGGTCCTGCCACGTGCACACGCACGCCTCGTTGCCCTCGGCGTCGGCGAGCACCCAGAACGCCCGCGCTCGAGCATCGCTGACCAGCCGGCCGCCTGCATCGAGCGCGGCGCGCACCCGCTGGTCGGCGAGATCGTGGGGAACCAGCACGTCGAGATGGAGCCGATTCCGCTCGGTGCGCGGCTCGTCCATCTGCTGGAACCACACGTCGAACCCGCGCCGAGCGGGGTCGACCAGCGCACCCTCCACCTCGTCGTAGCCGAGGACCGCCGCCCAGAACGGCCGGATCCGCTCGGCGTCCATCGTGTCGATCCCGAGTGAGTTGAGCTGCGCCGACGTGGCGGTCGCAGCAGCATCGTGCGAGCGGGCGATCGACGAGATCGACTGCGCCAGGCCCACGTCGAGCGACGTCAGGGAACCCGTCGCGTGCGTGGTGAGTGCGACGGCGACGTCCCCCGGATAGCGGACGTCGAGATCGGGATGGTGGACGGCCGCCTCGGCGATCGCCACCACGAGCTGCGCCGCAGCGGGGAAGGACCCGGCGCGGAACGTCGCGGCGAGAATGCGACCGACCACCCTCCAGTCGTCGAGCCCGTCCATCTCGGCGATCTCGGTGGGGCTGACGCGCGTGTACTGCATCGGATCAGTTCACCAGCCGCGACGGTCCGCCGCCAGCTTGCCGTGCGCGGCCGCGTCCGCTCAGTCGCAGCAGCTGTCGCGCCAGCCGCACCCGGCGCACTTGAAGTGGGCGTGCTCGGGGAACAGATCGCCGCCGCACAACGGGCACTCCGGGTAGGTGCCGAGCGGCGACCGGCAGGCGGGCGCCGCCAACGGGCCGTTCCCGGCATCATCCGTGCTGCCGGGCGTCGGGACGTCGACGTGTGACATGAGTCCGTCAGCCTGGCACGGCTCGCACCCCTCACACGCGGATCCCTCCGCGGTAGCTTGACCGGCGGGTCAAGCGGCGGCCCCACCACCCCCATGACGACGATCGCGACCACCCCCTTGCATCACGGGCACGAGCCCGGTTCGGCGCGGGCCGCGCTCTCCTACCGCGACTTCCGGATCCTGTTCGCGGGCACCGCCCTGTCGAGCGTCGGCACCTGGATGCAGAACTTCACGCTGCCTGCCTACGTCGACGCCCGCACCAACTCGGCGGCCCTGGTCGGCCTGCTGATGTTCGTGCAGCTCGGCCCACTGCTCCTCCTGTCGATCCCGTCGGGCATCATCGCCGACCGCGTCGACCGCACACGCCTCGTGATCGCGATGCAGAGCGTCATGCTGGTGATGTCGATCGTCCTCGCCGCGCTGATCGCGGCCGAGACGCCGCTCTGGACCGTCTTCGTCGCGCAGCTGACCATCGGCATCGCCAACACCGTCAACGCACCTGCCTTCAGCGCCAGCATCCCGATGCTCGTCGACCGGCGCGACCTCGCGGGCGCCGTCAGCCTGAACTCGGCGATGATCAACGGCAGCCGGATCATGGGCCCGGCGCTCGCAGCGCTGCTGGCCGCGCTCGGACTGTCGATCCCCCAGCTGTTCCTCGTCAACGCCGGCACGTTCCTGTTCCTGATCGTGCCGCTCGTGTTCGTGGCGCTCCCGCAGCCGACCGGGAACCTGCCCGAGCGCGGCTGGCGCAAGCTCGCCAGCGGCATCAACATCGTGCGCCGCAGGCGCGTGCTCGCCCGCACCGTCGGGACGATGTTCTTGTTCTCGCTGGTGTGCCTGCCCTACATCGGCCTGTTCCCGTCGGTCGCCCGGCTCAACTTCGGGCTCGATGCAGGAGGTCCGACGTACAAGTGGCTCTACGTCGTGTGGGGGCTCGGCGCGTTCCTCGGCGCGCTGGCGGTCGGCACGTGGTTCTCCTCGTTCGACAAGCGCCGCCTGATCCCGGCCGGCCTGCTCTCGTTCTCGATCGCACTCGGGCTCTTCGCCGTCCTTCCGTCGGTCGGGCCGGCGTTCCCGGTCGCCCTGGTGCTCGGGTTCGTCTACTTCATGACGGCCACCGCCCTCGCCTCGGTGCTCCAGCAGAACCTCGCCGACCACGAGCGTGGCGCCGCGATGCCGCTGTGGTTCATGGCGTTCGGCGGCACGGTGCCGATCGGCAACCTCCTCGGCGGCCCGATCATGGATGCCATCGGCGCACGGTGGGTGCTGGGGTTCGGCGCCGCGTTCGCCGTGTTCCTCGCCTGGTGGGCCAACCTCGGCCGCCTCGCCGAGGGGGACTTCCTCCACGAGGACGACGGCGGCGAACCGTTCCGCCCGGTGAACGCCAACCGCCTCTTCTGAGACGCGCCAGCGAGAGCCCGCGAGACCCACGGGGCGTCGCCTCGCCTCAGCCGGCGAGCAGCTCGTCGGCGATCCGTTCGAGGCCGGCCACGCGGCTGGCCTTGACGAGCACGGCGACGCCCTCACCGATCCCGCCGAGCGCCGCGACCGGATCGTCGGCGGGCTCGACGCCGTACAGGTCGGTGCCGACGGCGATCAGCTCGATGGCCCGCGCCGATGCCTCCTCGGCGATGTGTCGATGCGCCACCGCCGGGTCCGCGAGCTCGGCCATCAGGCCGACGACGGCGACGCGGCGATTCGCACGGATGCCGGCGAGCGCGTCGAGCGCCGCCAGCATCGAGTCGGGGTTGGCGTTGTAGGCGTCGTTGACGACGATCGCACCCGACGCAGCACGTGCGACCTCCATGCGCATCCGCGACACCGAAGCGTCGGCCAGCGCCGAGCACGCCGCGTCGATGCGCCCCTCGACCACGCCCGCAACCGCGATCGCGGCTGCTGCGTTGGACGCCATGTGCGCGCCGCTGACGGAGAGCGCGACCTCGCCGCTCCCCCACGGCGTCTCGATCCGGAACCTGGGGCGGGCCAGCTCGTCGAGCTCGAGACCCGTGATCCTCACGTCACCGTCGATCCCGTACGTCACGACGGCGTCGCCCGCATGCTCGGCCATCGCTGCGACGCGGTGGTCGTCGGCGTTCAGGATGGCGGTGCCACCCTCACCGAGCGCCTCGACCAGCTCGCGTTTGGCCCGCGCGACACCTTCGATCCCGTCGACGCGCTCGGTGTGTGCCGCAGCGACGGCGGTCACGACCCCGATCGTGGGTGCGGCCACCTCGCACAGGCGAGCGATCTCGCCGTAGCCGCGCATCCCCATCTCGACGACGAGCGCCTCGGCGGCATCTGGCATCGCCAGGACCGTCACCGGCAGGCCCTGCTCGTTGTTGAAGCTGCGGTCGTTGACGTGCACCGTTCGACTGGCACCGAGCGCCGCGGCGATGAAGTACTTCGTGCTGGTCTTGCCCACGCTGCCGGTCACGCCGACCACCGGGACGTCCAGCCGCCGCCGTGCCCAGGCGGCGAGATCCATCAGCGCAGCTGCGGTGTCGGGCACGACGATGGCCGTCGCCAGATCGTCAGCCGGCTCCTCGCTCGTCAGGTACGCCACGGCGCCGGCGGCAACTGCCGCGTCGATGAAGTCGTGGCCGTCGCGTTCGGCGACGATGGGCACGAACAGCTGGCCCGATGTCAGCGCACGGGAGTCGAACGAGGCTCCGTCGACGGCGACGTCGTCGCCGACGAGGCGGCCGCCGGTGGCCACCGCCACGTGGGATGCCAGCAATCTCACGACTCCGAACGGTACCGTCGCGTCCGTGGCGAACGAGCGGATCAACCTCGTGGTGCTGTTCGGCGGTCAGTCTGCCGAACACGACGTGAGCTGCACCACTGCGACACACGTGCTCGCCGCCGCCGATCCCGACAAGTATCGGGTCACCCCGATCGGCATCTCGACCGAGGGCGAGTGGGCGCTGGCGACCGAGGCGCAGGCCGCCCTCGCAGCGGGCGCGGGCGAGCTGCCGTCGCGCCTCGACCCGTCGGGCGACCGGCTATCGCCGTCGGTGATGCTCGGCGATGCCGCGGACTCCCCCGAGCGCACCGTCGTCCTCCCGCTGCTGCACGGCCCGCTCGGCGAGGACGGCACCGTGCAAGGCCTGATGGAGCTCGCCAACGTCGCCTACGTCGGCTCGGGTGTGCTCGGCTCGGCGGTCGCGATGGACAAGGCGATGGCGAAGCAGGTGCTCGCCGCCGCCGGTGTGCAGCAGGCCCGCTACCGGGCGTTCCCCGAGCACGAGATCACCCCCGGTCTCCCCGCCGAGCTCGCGGACGAGCTCGGTCTGCCCTGTTTCGTCAAGCCGGCCAACATGGGGTCGTCGGTCGGCGTCACCAAGGCGAAGACGGTCGAAGAGCTCCGCGACGCGATCCACTACGCCCTCACCTACGACCAGTGGGTCGTCGTCGAGGAGGGCGTCGTCGGACGCGAGATCGAGGTCGCCGTGATCGGCAACGAGGAGCCGTTCGTCTCGCTGCCCGGCGAGATCGTGCCCGGCGACGAGTTCTACAGCTACGACGACAAGTACGTCAACGACGCCAGCACGGGTCTCATCCCGGCGCCGATCTCACCCGAGCAGACCGCGGAGGTGCGAGCGATGGCGCTCGAGGTGTTCACGGCCCTGCGTTGCGACGGCCTCGCTCGCTGCGACTTCTTCCTCGAAGAGGAGGGGCCGGCGCGCGGCTTCCTGTGCAACGAGGTCAACACGATGCCCGGCTTCACGCCGATCTCGATGTTCCCAAAGATGCTGATCGCGAGCGGCATGACGTACGGCGAGATCATCGATCGGCTCGTCGAGCTGGCGATCGATCGCCACCAACGTCGCCGCCGCAACACCAAGCACTGACCGCGACCAGCCACCGGGCACGCAGTGCTCGTACGTTGGGGAGATGGACGAGCAGGCTCAACCCGACACGTTGAACGAGATCGGCGTCCTCAAGCGACGCGAGATCGAGGCCCGCATCGTCGCCCCGCTGCTCGAACGGCTCGCCGACGAGTACGGAGCCGGCGTCTACGAGATCGCCGCCGACACGATCGCCAGGGTCGCCCGACAACAGGGCCGCTCGATGGCGGCGGCAGCCGACGACGACTCGCTCCCGGCCTTCGCCGCCGGCCTCGCGGCGTTCTCCCAGGACGGGGCGATGGACAGCGAGATCGTCGAGCTCAACGACGACACGTTCGCGTTCGACGTCACGCGCTGCGGGTACGCAGACATGTACCGGGCGCTCGGCCTCGCCGAGCTCGGTGCCACGATGTCGTGCAACCGCGACGGGTCGTTGATCGAGGGCTTCAACCCGAACGTCGAGTTCACACGGACCAAGACGATCATGCAGGGCGACGACCACTGCGACTTCGTGTTCCGGCTGCGCGACACGCCGGTGTCGGTGACCGAACGACCGGACGCGGACCCCGACTCATGACCCCTCGTCTGCCTCGTGCGACATCGGTCCGCTGAGGGACGCGAACGCCAGCACGGCACCGAGCGCGAGACCGAGGGCCGCACCCGCCACGACGTCGAGCAGGTTGTGCTCGCCCTGGTAGATCCGGGCCACGCCGACCATCCCCGCCCAGCACCCCACGACGATCCGCCACCGCATCGTCACGAACGCCATCAGCAGCAACGCCAACGCGAACGCAGTCGCGACATGACCGGAGGGGAAGGCGGCGCCGGCGAACTCGGTCCCGCGGACCTCGATCTCGGAGCCGATCGACGTGAACGGCCGCTCCCGATCGACCGCCGACTTGATCGACGACTCCACGAAGATCCGGATCGGGGGCACGAGCGCGAACGGCACGAGGTACGACCAGCGACGCGTCGACCAGACGACGACCAAACCCGCGACGACCGGGGCGAGCATGATCCCGACCTGTTGCAGTGACCACATGATCGGCTCGAGCCAGCCGGGCCAGCCGTTGATCCAACGTGCCACCGTCGCCTCCCACGCCGGTACGTCGCCGGACGCCGCGACGAGGCTCGTCACGACGATCGCTGCGACGGCGACGGCCACCACGGTCGCTGCGGTGCGACCGTCGATCCGCCACCGCAACCGCAGCAGCTCTCGTCGTGCAGCCACCGCGGGGTCAGAGGTTGTCGGTCTGGCGGAGGTACGTCAGCGCCAGCCAGCCCGGCAGGATCGGCAGCCAGAACGTGACCAACCGGTACAGGAACACCGCCGGCACGACGACCTCGGCGTCCTCGACGGTGTTCAGCGCGGCGATCAGCGCCGCCTCGGCCGCGCCGAGACCGCCAGGGGTCGGCGCTGCGTTCGCGACGGCGGTGCCGGTGAGGAAGAGCAGGCCGACCGCAGGCAGGCTCGCCGTCGAGCCGAACGCCTCGAGGCTGGCGATCATCGCCGCCAGGTAGAAGAGCGTGATCGCCGCCGAACCGCCGAACAGCAGCCCGAGCCGCGCCGGGTTGTGGGCGACGGCCTGGAGCGACTCCCACCCGGAACGCAGCTGGGGCACGACGTGGGTCACGAGGAGCCGCCGGGTCGGCGGCACGAGGACGGCGCCGGCGACGACGATCAGGATCGCCGCCAGCCCGAGGCCGATGGCCGCGGGGCTGGGGAGGCGCAGGCCCTGGGCTTCGGTGCCGCCGCTCGCGAGCAGGAGGAACGCGAGCGTCAGGATGACGTGCACGATCACGCCCGCCACCGCGTTGAGGCCGACCGCTGTGACGCTGACGGCCGTCGGCACGCCCTGCCGCTGGAAGTAGCGGACGTTGGTCGCGACGCCACCGACCTTGGCCGGTGTCACCCGGTTGGCGAACGAGGAGGCCACCTGGGCGGCGAGCGCCGGCCCGTAGCGGAGGCGGATCGGGATCGCGCCGAGCAGGCTCGCCGTCGCGGCGAGATACGTGGCGATCGAGAAGCAGACCGCCGCGAGCGCCCACTCGGGCGACGCGTCCCTGGCCTGCGACCACAAGCTGTCGAGATCGGTGAGCTGCGGCACGAGGAACCAGGCACTGAGCACGACCGTGGCCAGGACGAACACGGTCTTCGTGTCCACACGTTCCAGCCGCACCGGCTCCTCGGGCTCCAGCCCGCACGCCTCGGCCAGGCGGAGACGCAGGTCGTCGACCCCTCCGGCCGCCGCAATCTCCTCGCGGGTGACCCTGGTCAGCGCCAGTGGCTGCATCCACGGGAGCGCTTGCGCAGTCGCTTCCCGGCCGAGCACCCCGACCGCTGCACGGATCGCCCTGTCGGCCCCGACCGCGGCCGACGTCGACGCGAGGAGCTCAGCCAGATCCGTCCCCAATCGCTGCTCCGAAGCGGCGAGCTCGGCTCCCCCGTAGTGCACGAGCCACGGGCGCTGCTCGTCGTCGATCACGACGTTGCCGAGCCGGAGCCCACCGTGCGCGATCCGCGCCCGCTGGAGCAGGCGCACCTCGAGCCAGATCGCGGCGAGGACGTCGTCGGGTACCTCGGGGAGCGTGCTGGCGTTGGTCCCGTTGATCCACTGCCGGGCGAGCACCATCCCGTCGACACCGGCACCGGCGACACCGACGATCGCCGGCGCCCGCACGCCGCGACTCGCCGCGTGCTGCCAGACGAGCGCCTCGTGCTCGACGGCGCGGCGCAGGCTCGTGAACGGCCGGTGGTCGCCGGTCTTGCGGAGCCGCAGCCAGCGCGTGGCGCGCATCACCAGGTCGCTGCTGTGCTCGTCGCGACCGAAGCCGGCGACGAAGAGCTCGTCGCCCGCCGCGGCCGAGGCACGCCAGCCGTCGCGCGAGATCGCCGGCGTCCGTTCGAGCGTGGCGACGTCGAGGCCGGCAGCAGCGAGCCCACTGCGAACGTCCACCTCGTCGAGGGCGAGATCGTGTCGCCCGAAGATCACGAGCACGAGCGAACCGATGACGAGGCCCACACCGACGTCGGCGAGCAGTGCCAGTGGCGGCACGCCGACCGTGAGCACGGACACCGCGGCATAGACCGCCACCACGACTCCCGCGCGCCGCACCACGGCCGTGGTGAGGAACGATCCGGCGATCGTGACAGCTGCGATGGCAGCCGCCAGCAACGGGTCCGCCGGGCTGAGCCGACCGTCGCCGCCACCGACCCGGAACAGGGGGACGTCGACGGCGAACGCGCGGCGCACCTCCTCGTCGACGATGTCGTCGACGAGACCGCCGACCGCGATGCTCGCCAGTGCCGCGAGCGCGACCCCGAGCGCGAGCAGCAGGAACCGCCGGTACCGGGTCGTGAGCAGCGACCACAGCGCGACCGAGACGGCACCGGCGATGACGACGGAGGCCAGCGTGGCGGCGGCGACGTCGCGCACCCAGTCGGGCAATCGGTCGGTGTTCGCCGTCGTGTCCTCGGCCAGCCCGAGCAGCATCGAATCGAACGTGTTGGCGAGCACGATGCCGAGCACGACGAGCGCCGAGCCCGTGGCGAGCCGCACGACGTCGACCGACGATCGAACGTGCCGTCGATCGAGCGCCCGGCCCGCGGCGCGACGCTCGGCCGGCGGAGCGGCCGTCAGCGTCACGATTGCACCTGGGGCTCGACGTCGCGGCTGGCACGCAGCGCCGCGGTCCGGTCGGCCTCACGGTTGAGGAAGGCGAACCACAGCACGGATGCGAACGCCGTGCCCAGGGCGGCACCGGTGACGGTGTCGAGCACGTTGTGCTCGCCGTAGTACATGCGTGCGATCGCCACGATGACGGCCCACGCCCACGGCAGCGGACGCCATCGCGGCGGCAGGAAGGCGCTGACCAGCACGGCGAACGCGAACGCCGTCGTGCAGTGGCCCGACGGGTACGCCAGGCCCTCGAAGTTCGGTCCTCGAACCTGGATCTCTGGCCCGATCGACTCGTAGGGCCGCGAGCGTTCGACGAGCTGCTTCACGATGCCCTTCTCGATCGTGAGCTTCAGCGGCCCGACGAGTAGGAACGGCACGAGGTGCTGCCACCGGCGCGTGAAGACGACGACGATGATCGTGCCGCCGATCGCCGGTGCGGCGAACACGCCGACCTGCTGGAGCACCCACATCGGTGGTTCCAACCAGTCGGGCCAGCCGTTGATCCAGCGGAGGATGTCGGCCTCCCACTCGGGGACCTCGCCGTCCCAGGCGATCGCCGAGCCCCAGAGCACCGCTGCCACCGAGACGACGAGGATGACCGCCAGCGTTCGGAGCGAGAGGCGGTCCCGAACCTCGAAGAACTGCTCACTGGATCCCGTGTCGCCGGCCGTCGCCATCACAACTCCTCATCGACGAAGGTCTCGCGGACGTTGTCGGAGAGCACCTCCCGGTCGGCCATCTGCACGATGCCGCCGAGCTCGACCGAGAGCCCGGAGGGCACTTCGGGGTCGAACTCGAACCGCCACCAGAGGCAGCCTCCCTCGAACGTGTAGTAGCGGTCGGCGACGAACGCCGGCGCGACCGCACGGATCCGTTCGTACCGGAGCACGCCGGGGAACTCCGACGGCGTCGAGAGCGCGTCGCCGGTGTCGCAGGTGGCGGTGTAGTGCATGATCGCGCTTGCGGACCCGGCCCGATCCGAGTCCAGCTCGATCCTCGTCCCCGACTCGTCGATCTTCACCTCTTCGTACTCCCAGCCGCGCGGCAGGGGGTCGAGGCACATCACCTTGCTCGCGCCCGGCACCGACTGGGCGACGATGATGACCGAGGTGTCGCCCTCACAGGCCGGCGCTTCGATCGTCTCCTTGATCGCACACGCAGCGAGGCCGGCGACGCCCGCAACACCGAGCAGGGAGCCGACCATGGGCCGGAGCCGGCTCACGGCGACAGTCCGATCTCCGGCAAGCTGCCGAAGAAGATGGCCATCACGAGCATCGCCACGAAGGCCACCCACAAGGTGAGGGCGGCGCGCCGGATCGACCATCGCTGGATCGCCACCGGCTCCCTCGCCGGCGCCAGTTGGCGGAACCGCTCGAGCAGCTCGCGGCCGTCGCGCTTCACGTCGGCCCGCAGCGCGGACGGCAGTGTGACACCGCGCGACGCGGCGAAGGCCTCGGCGATCTCGTCCTCGCTGAACCGCAGTCGAGCCCGCTCGTAGACCAGCTCGGGGTTCGAGCCGAGGGCGAGGACGAGCATCATGTTCGCCAGGTCGACGGCCTCTCGCCAGGGCGACGGGCGAACCTGGCCGAACGCGACGTCGATCAGGCGGAGCCGATCGCCCTGCACCATCACGTTCGCCGGTTTGATGTCGCGGTGAGCGAGACCGGCGTGCCAGAGCGCGTCGACGGTCGCGAGCGCACGGTCGATCAGCTCGACGGTGATCTCGGTCTCGCTGATCTCGGTCGCGCCCTCGAGGAACTCCGACACGAGCAGGTACTCGCGGTCGGGCGTGATCTCGACGATGCCGCACGGTTCCATCGTGTCGACCCCGGCGCGGCCCATGACGTGGAGCATGTAGTCCTCGTGCTGGATCAGGCGGCGCACCGAGGTGAAGTGCTGCTCGTCCTCGAGCCGCCCGTACAGCAACGTGCGCCCGAGCTTGTACGAGCGGTCGGAGCGCAGGTGGCTCCTGGCGTAGAGCTTGGCGAACAGATCCGGGCCGTCGCGCTGCTGGATGCGCAGCGGCGTGGACCCGGCCGAACCGGCGAGGCCGACCGGCTGGAGATGCGTGACCTCGACGCCGAGTTGGGTCTGCAGCGCCCGGCGGATCGCCTCGCCGCGCGCGCCGGTCACGTCGAGGTGCGCGGTCTTGCCGGTGTGGTACCGGATCGGGAACACCTGCTCGGGTGCTCCGCTGCGATAGAGCAGCAGGACGATCGCGACCCCCACCGTGGCCGCTGACGTCAGGTCGGTCGGATGGTCGACCGCGAGGTAGACCTGCGCGACACCGAACCATGTGACCAGCACAGCGGTTGCCACGAGCCACGCGCGCCGCATCGTGCCACCCGGCACCAACGTGAGCCCGAACGCCATCAACGCGATAGTCAACAACGTGATCGGCCGAGACGGTTGTGCGAAGCCCTCCCAGTCGCCGAGCCGCTCGAAGCCGAGCGGCCGCGGGCGCTGGATCTCGTTCGCGACGAGCGTCGCGACCACCGAGCCGATCGTCGCCGACGCGACGAACAGCAGGACGTGGCGGATCCGCTTCGCAGCCAACCCGATGATGATCGTCGTCCAACCGACGGCGAACGTCACCCACGGGATCGCCTCGTTGGTCCACTCCATCACCGATGTCAACCAGCCGACCCGGTTGTTCACGATCGGCTTCATCAGTTCGAGGTCGCGCTCGGTGATCCAGATCGCCGGGTCGTCGGACAGGAACACCCACAACCAGATCGCCGCCCAGAACGCGAACGCGATCAGCCACCCGATCGCCACGCGGTTGATCTCCCGGGGCAGCGGTGGCGGCTCGCCCGACGGTCGGCGGACACGAATCTCGGGGCGTCGGTGACTCGAGTCACCATGCGTCATCGGGATCCGCGTCGTCGTCGCCACGTCGGCAAGGGAGTCCGATGCCGATGAGGTCAGCTGCTCGGGACGTCCGCCAGAACCATTGCCGTCATCGGACGCGAACCCGGCACACACGTGCAACCTTAGGCAGGCGCCGTCTCGGCGGACCAGGGTGCTTTGCCTCTACCGCGTACTGCGGCGTGTCCGGGGAATTCGCTCACCCGGGCGCGAGCGCGGCCCGGAGGAACGCTCGCAACTCGTCGCGCAGCCGACGCAGTCCAGCCGGCGTCGCCCGCCAGCCGGCGGCGCTGAGCGCCTCGGGTTCGGTGGCGATCCCCGTGACCGTGGCGTACGCGAGCGCGGCGATCAGACCGGGATCGGCTCGACGGAGGCGCCCGCGGTCCATCTCGACGCCGAGATAGTCCACCGCGCGGTCGACCAGCGGTTGGACGTGGCGGCGGAGACGATCGGCCTGCGGCTCGGGCAGCCGGCTGACCTCGCGGACGAGACCGAGCATCGCCGGACGGCGGACAGCGGGCCGGAAGACGGCGCGGACGACGGCGTCGATCCGGTCGAGCGGATCGTCGTCTGCGGCGCGGACGGCGGCGTCGATCACGACCACCAGCTCGGCGGCGACCGTCTCGAGGACGGCGTCGACGAGGTCGTCCTTCGACGCGAACCAGTACAGGACGGTCTGCTTTCGGACGCCCACCTCGCGGGCGATCTCGTCGAGCGACACGGCGTCGACGCCACGGGCGCCGAACAGGTCGAGCGCCGCATCGAGGATGCGTTCGCGCGTCGGCCGATCGCGGCTGGTCGGGGACATTGCGGTTGCCATTGATGAACTCTCTACCATTTGGTAGACATGGGTCATTGTGATCGCCGAATCGCTCGCTGGCAAGCGCATCGCCATCACCGGGTCGACCGGCTTCGTGGGCACGGCGCTCGTCGAGCGGCTCCTGCGAGGCGTGCCGGAGTGCGACCTGATCCTGCTGGTGCGCGATGGCCGGCGCACGCCCGCAGCGAAGCGCACCGAGAAGGAGATCTTCAAGAACGACGCCTTCGACCGCCTGCGCGATCAGCAGGCCGAGGCCGGCGGCGAGACGTTCGAGCAGATGACGGCGCGCCGCGTCACCACCGTGGCCGGCGACGTCAGCGCCGACGGTCTCGGCCTGGGTGAGGCCGAGAGGGCGACGTGGGCGAGCGCCGACGTCATCATCCACTCGGCGGCGACCGTCTCGTTCGACTCGCCGCTCGATCGTGCGGTCGAGATCAACCTGCTCGGCCCGACCCGCATCGCCGCGCTGTGCCACGACCTCGGCGTGACCCCGCACCTCGTCGCCGTCAGCACCTGCTACGTCGCCGGCAACCGGCGCGGCAACGCACCCGAAGAGCTCGTCAGCGAGGGCCCGTTCGACATCGGCCTGTCGTGGCGCGCCGAGGTCGACGCAGCCCGCCGCCTCAAGGGCGACACCGAGGCCCTCAGCCGACAACCCGAACGGCTCGCCGAGTTCCGCAAGGGGGCTCGCAGCGAGCTCGGCGCCGCCGGCGCACCGGCGCTCGCCGGCAAGACCGAGCAACTCCGGGAGCGCTGGGTGAAGGACCAGCTCGTCGAGGCCGGCCGGGCACGCGCCGCCAGCGTCGGCTGGCCCGACGCCTACGCGTTCACGAAGGCGCTCGGCGAGCAGGCGCTCACCGACACCAAGGGTGACGTCCCGGTCTCGATCGTGCGCCCGTCGATCATCGAGTCCGCGTGGGCCGAACCGCGCCCGGGTTGGATCCGCGGGTTCCGCATGGCCGAGCCGGTGATCATCTCGTACGCCCGCGGCCTGCTCAAGGAGTTCCCGGGCGTGCCGGAGGGCACGGTCGACGTGATCCCCGTCGACATCGTCGTCGCGGCGCTGATCGGCGTCGCCGCGGCGGGACCCGAGCGGGCACCGGCCATCACACAGGTCGCGTCCGGCGGCATCAACCCGCTCAAGTACCGGGCGATGATCGACTTCATCAGCGGCTGGTTCACCGACAACCCGCTCTACGACCCCGAGGGCCAGCCGATCCTCGTGCCCGAGTGGAACTTCCCCGGGCGCGGCCGGGTCGAAGGGCAGCTCAACCGGGCCAAGAGCGTGCTCTCGCGCACCGAGCGAACGCTGCAGGCACTCCCCCTCCGGGGCCGCCAGGCCGACTTCACCGCGACGCTCGAGAGCCGCCGCGCCGAGGTCGAGACCGCGCTGCAGTACGTCGAGCTGTACGGCCTCTACACCGAGTGCGAGGCGATCTACCAGGTCGACAACCTGATCGCGCTCTGGGACACGCTCGACGAGGCCGACCGCGCCGCCTTCAACTTCGACCCACGTGTCGTCGACTGGGAGCACTACGTCACCCGGATCCACCTCCCCTCGATCGTGCAGCACGCCCGCGTGAAGTCGACGCCGGGCAAGTCGCGCAGCACCGACCGCATGACGCGGCTGCGACGGCAGGTGCTCGACCCGCGCCGCCAGGTCGCGGCGTTCGACCTCGAGAACACGCTCATCGCCTCGAACGTCGTCGAGAGCTACTCGTACCTCGCGACACGCCGGCTCAACGGGCCCGAACGGATGCGATACGTGATGCGGACGCTCGGCCAGGCGCCCGGCCTGTTGCGCATGGACAGCCGCGACCGCACCGACTTCCTGCGCCACTTCTACCGACGGTACGAGGACGCCCCGGTCTCCCAGATCGAGGAGGACGCGAGGGAGATGATGACCCAGCTCATCATGACCAAGAGCTTCCCCGAGGGGCTCCGGCGCGTCCGTGAGCACCAGGCGCTCGGCCACCGAACCGTTCTGATCACCGGTGCGCTCGACTTCGCGGTCGCCGGCCTGAAGCCGCTGTTCGACGAGATCGTGGCCGCCGAGATGAGCGTCCGACCGGATGGCACGTACTCCGGAGAGATGTCGACGGTGCCACCGACCGGCGAGGCACGCGCCCAGATCCTCGCCGATTACTGCGACGCCGAGGGCTTCCGCCTCGACGAGTGCGTCGCCTACGCCGACTCGACGAGCGATCTCCCCCTGATGGAGGCGGTCGGCTTCCCCGTCGCCGTCAACCCCGAGACCCGCCTGGCCGCCGTCGCCCGCAAACGTGGCTGGCTGGTCGAGAACTGGTCGAAGGCGAAGGGCGCGGCGCGCCCGCTGCTCCCGATCGGCCCGCTGCTGAGCGAACGCGAGCGACGGAGGGTCTTCAGTGTCTGACACCAGACGACACTCAGTGTCTGATACCAGACGACCCCGTGCCCTGACGGTGCCTGCTCGCCCCACGGTCGTCTGGTGTCAGACACAAGAGGGCGACGCCCGCTCGAGGCCGTCGTGAGAGCCCTGCAGATCTCCAGATCGGTCCCGAGATTCGGGATGGCGCGAATCGCGTCGGCCGTCGCGCCGGCGACCGCCGCCCGGGTCGGGCCACTCGAGTACCGGACCATCGACGACCCCGACTGCCCCGGCGACGGCTGGCATCGAGTGCACACCCGCCTCGCCGGCATCTGCGGGTCCGACCTCTCGCTGGTCGAGGGGCACGCGTCCACCTACTTCGACGAGTACACGAGCTTCCCGTTCGTTCCCGGCCACGAGGTCGTCGGCGAGCTCGACGACGGCACCCGCGTCGTCATCGAACCCGTCATCGGGCACGAAGCGCGCGGGCACCGCGCACCGTTCGACGGCGCCGCACCGGGCGACGGCGACGACTACGCCCACCTGGCGACCACGTCGGCGGACGGCGCACTCGAGCCTGGGATCCAGACGGGCTTCTGCTGCTCGACCGGAGGCGGCTGGGCACCCTGGTTCTGGGCGCACGAGACCCAGCTGCATCGCATCGACGACGCGATGAGCGACGAACGAGCCGTGCTCGTCGAGCCGCTGGCCGGCGGCATCCACGCCGCCTTGCTCGCCGGGCCGACGATCGCCGACACGGCCGACCCGATCGTCGCCGTGCTCGGCGCCGGCACGATGGGCCTGGCTGCGATCGCCGGCCTCCGGCGCTACCTGCCCGGTGTCCGGATCGTCGTCGGCGCGCGCTATCCGCACCAGATCGCGCTCGCCACCGCGATCGGAGCCGACATCGTGGTGCAGGCGTCCAAGCTCGACCGCGCCGTGCGCCGCGAGGCCGGGTGCCACCTGATCGGCGACCAGCTCAGCTCGGGCGCGCACGTCACCATCGACGCCGTCGGCACGAGCGAGTCGATCCACGACTGCCTGCGCATCACGCGGCCGCGGGGGCGAGTGGTGCTGCTCGGCATGCCGGCCGACGTGCGCCTCGACCTGACCGGGCTCTGGCATCGCGAGACCGAGCTCAAGGGGGCCTACACCTACGGCACCGAGACCTTGCCCGACGGTCAGCGGGTCCGCACGTTCGACCTCGCCGTCGACACGGCCGACCACTTCGAGGCCGAGCGCCTGCTCTCGGCCACCTACCGCCTCGACGACCACGTCGATGCCATCGCCCACGCGGCCGCCGCCGGCCGTCGCGGCGCCGTCAAGATCGCCTTCGATCTCCGAGGAGAGGACTGATGACCACGTTCACCGTCAAGTTGTGTCTGACACAACTTGAAACGCGGGGTGCGAGCGGGGAGGCGCGCTGATGCCGCGACCCGGATTCGTGCTCGACGTCGACCGGTCGACGCCGCCCATCCTGTTCTGGCGCGGCGAAGGGTTCAGCCTCGAGAAGCTGCCCGCCGACCGATCGCGCGTGATCTACCCGCCCGAACCGCTCGACGGCATCGACGACCTCGACGGCGAGATCCGCAACGCGCTGCTCAACCCGATCGACATGGAGCCGCTCCCGGCGTTGCTCGAGCCCGACATGAAGCTGACGATCGTGTTCGACGACGCCAGCCTCTCGCTGCCGAAGATGCGGCGCCCCGACAACCGCCAGCGGATCATCGAGGCGGTGCTCGACCTGGCGGCCGCGGCCGGCGTCGACGACATCCACATCATCGCCGCCCTCGGCCTGCACCGGCGGATGCACGACTACGAGCTGCGCCACGTGCTCGGCGACCGCATCTTCGACGCCTTCCAGCCCCGCGGCATGCTCTACCAGCACGACGCCGAGGACCACGACAACCTCACGGTCATCGGCACCACCGACCACGGCGAGGTCGTCGAGATCAACTCACGGGCGGCCGAGTCCGACCTGATCGTCTACGCCAACGTCAACCAGGTGGCGATGGACGGCGGTTGGAAGTCGATCACCACCGGCCTCGCGTCGTATCGCTGCCTCAGCCACCACCACAACCCCGAGTCGCTGCAGAACACGCGCAGCCTGATGGACCGTCACCACTCGGCGCTGCACCACTCGATCTGGCGGATGGGCACCGTGCTGCGCGACCAGGGCCCGAAGATCTTCCAGGTCGAGACGACGATCAACACCGAGGCGTTCCCGTCGCCGTTCGACTTCCTGAAGAAGCGCGAGTGGGAGTGGACCACCCGCGACCGGGCGACCTACCTCGCGACGTCCAAGTCGCTGAACCGGATGCCGAACAGGGCGAAGCGGAAGATCTTCCACTCGATCGAGTCGCCGTACGCGACGACCAGTGTCCAGGCGGGCTTCACCGAGTCGGTGCACGAGATCACGCTCGAGAACGTGTACCGCCAGCACATCGTCGAGGTCGAGGGTCAGACGGACATCATGACGATGGGCATCCCGTTCATCTGCCCCTACAACCCCGAGGGTGTCATGAACCCCGTACTCGTGATGTGCATGGGTCTCGGCTACCTGTTCAACATGTACCGCGGCAAGCCGCTGGTGCGCGAGGGCGGGGTGATCATCATGACCCACCCGACGTACAAGGAGTTCAACCCCGTCCACCACCCGAGCTACATCGACTTCTACGACGAGGTGCTGGCGGACAGCCCCGACCCGGTCGTGATGTCGCAGAAGTGGGAGAAGAAGTACGCCGAGGACGAGTGGTACCACCACCTGTACCGAACCGGCAACGCGTACCACGGCGTGCACCCGTTCTACGCGTGGTACTGGGGCGCTCACGGCCAGCAGCACGCCGGGCGGGTCATCATCGTCGGCGGCGAGCCGTCGGCGGTTCGGCGACTCGGGTTCACCCCGGCGTCGACGATGGACGACGCGTTCGAGATCGCGAGCGACGTGGTCGGCCGCTCCCCCACCGTCAG
>JAAUYD010101869.1_pt1 | contig 18786 bp, 10 predicted proteins | sample 7278101 | NCBI WGS metagenome assembly JAAUYD01 (sample SAMN14350128, study PRJNA611818) | marine sediment metagenome | isolation source: surface marine sediment (0.6m) | place: French Polynesia: Moorea | collected 2018-08
GAACTTAAAATAAAAACTGTTGATAATAAAGTTGAGAGTAGCTTACGCATGACATTTCCTCAACCTGTCGCAAAGCAATTTAATGAGAGGAAATATAAATATATCCTACATCTAAATTATAGTTTCGATCTATCTGACTTCTGCCGATTTTTGTGATATGATTACAAGTTTTAACTTTATAACCTTTTGCCTGAATCCTCAAAAGGAGCTATTTCGGTTTTTTTATCTCGCAACATTACCAAATCGTCTGCTCAACCATTTTTAATATCAATTGTCAAGGTATAGAGGCCCTATCTCAAATTCCTTTTGGGGCTGTATTTGCAAATCTTTTGGAAATCGATCCGCCGTCAGGCGGAAAAAGAAAAAGGAAAAAATGGGAAAAGGGCAAAGGGTTACTCAGTCCTGCCGCCAACACACACAACCCGAAAACCGATAAAGACGTAGATGAGGCCGAGCCCCGCGATATCGGCGCCGCGGATCGCCGAGCGGCAGTCTTCAGGATCGTTGTCCCAGGAACCGCCGCGCAGAGGAGAAAGCTTCTCATTACCACTTTTTGTCCAAGCATTGCCATCTGTTGTAGCCCCTTCATAGTTTTCGTGCCAAGCATCAGCACACCATTCCCAGACCTGACCGTGCATATCATATAAGCCAAAGGCATTGGGGGGAAACTTGCCTACAGGAGTAGTTTGTTGTCGATATTCTCCTTTTGGCTCATCAGCATAAGTTTCACTACCGTTATAATTAGCTAGCTTGCTGGTAATAGTTTCGCCAAAATAGAACGGAGTAGTAGTCCCAGCACGACAGGCATATTCCCACTCGGCTTCGCTTGGCAATCTATATTCTTTTCCTGTTTTTCTCGATAAGCGCTTACAAAACTCAACCGCATCGTACCAGGAAACCTTTTCTACAGGACAATTATCGCCTTTGAAGTAGGATGGATATGGTGCAAGATCGCGATCGACTTGAGCTAGATTAGCAACTGCTTTCCATTGTGCTTGAGTGACTGGAAATTTTCCCATGAAGAAGGGTTGAATCCTTACCTGGTGCTGAGGTCTTTCCCGATCGCAACTATATTTTTCACTCTTCGGTGCGCCCATCATAAATTCGCCCTCAGGAATAGCAACCATATCTAAGGTGACACCATTGCCTAGGTTTTCAGTAAAGTATTGGGCTTTACTTGAGCGACGATTGAGCCTAATTTCTGAATCCAGACCCAACCATTTTCTTTGTATCTTTACAGTTACCACCTCAAATTCAAATGTTTGAAAATCTGAGACTACTCCAAAAGAAGCAGAAGAAGATGAATCTTTAATTTTTGGTCGTTCAATTTTTTCTTTTCGATATTGAGATGATACTGGGGGTGGCTCAGTAAAAGACTTAACTTTTTGCTTGGAGGAAGAAGCTTTATCTCCTGCAAGTTCTGTTTCGATCGCATTAGCTTTTTCGGGGGTCAATTCCAAGTCGATTGGTCGCCGATTTAAAATTCGGGTATCAATAGAAGTAAATTCACCCTTTTTAGCACCCTCCCGATCTGCTTGCTTTAATTGAGATAGTACTCTATCCACCTGAGATTTTAGTTGCTGGTATTCTTGAGATAATTGTTCTATCTGAGACTGAAGCTGGCTATTTTCTGTTTTGATTTTGTTTAGTTTTGATTGCCAATCAGATAAGCCAGAAAGGTTCTGGAAGTCAAGAATACCCCTTTCTTCTAGTTTCCATTTCCACTTTTGTATGACAGGAAGAAGAGAAACTTGGGCGGACTTTTTCAGGGAAAATTCATTGGTAGAGGATGATTGGTATTCTTGACACTCAAACAAGAGTTCAATTGTTTTCAGTTTATGGGGATTAAAGCTGATTTTGACACTGGGTAAAAGCCAGTAATTTTCATCTTCTGTAGCAATCACCCAATAGTTACCATTGCCCGATCGTTCTAAAAATATTTGTCCTTGGGTTTTACCTCGATAACTATCTGCTGTGAGTGAAACTTTGATGGCATTACTTGCTAAAACTTCGGGGCAATCATTATATATTTCTACTAACTTAGAAGCTGAGATATTTATTCTATTTATTTTCGGAAGTTCTAATGCTCCTGTTATTTCTATTCCCGCTTTTCCACTGGAAACTTTTTCTAATTCTCGCGATTGTTCTAGGAGCTTTAATCTGTTTTCTAAATCACAAAGTTTATTATTCAGTTTGTTAATTTCTGGATTCATTTCCTGATATTTCTCTTGAGTTTTTAAATTGCTCTGGAGAGTTTTTTTATTTACTCATATTATCTTATTTTTAATTGGTACACTCAATTTCTATCCCTTAGCATAACTTTACTTTATGCACAGTTGCTACTCACATACCCTTATTGAAAAGTTACTCCTTTTCCTCGTTAATGTGCTCTACTTGCAATTGCAACTGAGATGACCGAGAATCATTTCCAAATACCAATCTTCCTTTCTTTTCTAGTTTCCATTCTTGTCCGCTAGGCAAAATAGCAACTCTAGCTGGTTGATTTAGGGTAAATTCATCATTCTTAGAAGAGTCTTTTCCAATACAGTTAAACAAGAATTGAAATGTTTTTAGTTTGTGTATATTAACACTGATTTTACTGTTAGGTAAGAGCCAGTATTTTTCATCTTTTGTAGCGACAATCCAATAGTTACCACGTCCTGCTCTTTCTAAAAAAATTTGTCCTTGAGTTTTTTGTCGATAGCTATCTGCTGTCACTGAAACTGGGACAATACTGCTATATAATACTTGCGGACAATCATTATAGATTTCAACTAATTTAGTTTCTGATAAGTCAATTTTAATTATTTTAGAAAGCTCTAAAGCTCCAGTTATTTTAATTGCTTTTGGAGTACTTAAATTTTTCTCCGTTTCCAAAAATTGTTCTAGTAATTTTAATCTATCTTGTAGCTCATTTAATTTTTTCTCAGATTCCGCTTTGATGTTAAACTCATCTCTGGTGGATTTAATTGAATTTACTTGTGGTTCTGAAGCATTAATGTCTCTAGATTTCTTTTTATTAGTTTTTTTTCGATACAGTTTGTTAATACTCGAGAATCCAATCAGGGATGTTATTGCTCCAATACTACTACTAGCTAAAGCAACTAACCATGTATTACTATTCCTTTTCTCTTCACCAAGGTCATTAATAGTTACTTGTAATTTTTCTAGTTTTTGTTCGAGATCTTGATTTTTTTGTTCTAACAATATAATTCTCTGATTCATTACTTGAAAAGCCCGAATTAATTCTTGTGGGGAAGGGTAGGGGAAAAATTGACTAATTTCCCATTCAAAATCGGGTTCATTAATTATTTCCTCAGTTAAATATTCATTTGAAGAAGTTGAAGATTGAAGAGAATTGCTGAAATTTGAAAAATCAGATTTTGAGATGTTTGTAGGATCGGTAATTGCTAATAATAGTTGACAGCTTACTATCGAACTAGAAAATAAAATTAAGGCTAATAATGTTTTTCGGTAACTATTTTTTGTCATTTCAAAAATTGTTTGAAAAGTAAATTTTTAAATGTTGATAATAAATATCAAGTCCATCTATAAAATAAGTAAACAAAATTAAAGTTAACTGCGGTGAAAAGGATTCAGGTAATGATTTGGAGAGTTTTCTGGTTTACTTATTTTGCTAAATTAAAATTGTAATATTCCCCGTTCTTGTAATTGCCAATGTTGATTACCAGAAAGAGGATATACTGTTGCAGGTTGAATGAGTTGGAAGTTTTCAGAATATCCTTTTTTATATCCACGACATTCAAATAAAGCTTGAACTGTTTTATAGTTATTGTCGGTTATTCTGAAATTTGGACCAGGAACTAAATAATCAATATTTCCTTCTGTTAATATTACATACGCACCTCTGTTCTTGTTTTCAAGAGTTACTATTTTACTAATCCCCAGACTGCGATCGCTAATACTTTTTTGTGTTTCTGATACTTCTATAGCATTTCGTGACAAAGAACGCGGATCTCGATTATAAGTTTGTACCCATCGAAGATTTGAAGAAGTAAAAGTTTGAAGCGAAGGTTCTACAGTATGTTCACGACTATATTTTGATTGATCTTGAAAGTAATGTTTCTGTTCTCTTTGATTTGATTTTTCATCTGTGTATACTTGATGGCTTGGATTTTTTAGTCGTAAAGAATTTTTAATTTCTTTAAGTTCATATTTTATTGGTTTCAATTCTGAATCAATTTCACGATCGACTATTGAAAGTAATTGCTCGTTTAATTCAGGTAAAATTTGATGGTAAATTTCATTAATATCCCAATAATTTTCTTTAACTTGACCTGGTGATACAGACTGAGTTGATAAATTATCTGGAAGCTTAGTAGAAGTTTTTGTAATCTTCTTCTTATTTTTAAATATCTTTAACCTATTAAAAATATGAGGCAGTAAAGCTATTATTGATAATAATATAGCTACCAGAGAAATTATTCTTATTTGTTGGCTTTCTTGTTTTATTTGTTGATTTTTTTGTTTTATTTGTTGGCTTTCTTGTTTTATTTGTTGGCTTTCTTGTTTTATTTGTTGAGTTTCTTGTTTTATTTGTTGAATTTCTTGTTTTAGTAATTTAATTTGTTCGGCAAGTTTGTTTATTTCAGAATTTGATCCTTGATTGTTTGGAGTTTTTGTAGATAAAGGAGGGGGATTAATTTTTTCCCTTATTAATTGCACGTTCTTCTCTAAATCATCGATTTTTTTTGACAAAAATTTTCTTATTTCCTTTATAGTGGTTGGCCCTAAAGCCCCATAATATTTATCTGGAATATTTTGTGTTTTAAAAAAATCTAGGTTTCTTTGAACCTTTTCAATGTTATCACATTTAGTACCTGAGTCTTCACAGCCTAGTCCATCTTTAAGTGGATTTATAATTTTTTCTGAAACCTCTTTAAGAGTTTTCTTTATATCTTCTAGTATTTTTTTGATTTCTTCTTGCTGTTTATCTACTATATTTTTTAATCCTTGCTTTTCAAATAGATCGATTTGCTTGTTTAATTCAGCTAATTTTTTAGCAAGGTCATCACTTTTAAGAGAATTTTTAATGTCTGAATTTTGACTTTTTTGTGCTTTCTCAATATTTTGAACAAATTTGTCTGTTGAAACTTTAAAATTTGAGACTGTTTTCTCAAGATCGGTTAAACTACTATCGCTAGATGTTAGAGTAGGATTGTTAGTAACTTCACTTTGATGTTTTTCGTTATTTTGACAACCTATTATGGAACCAGAAGTTAACACTATTAAAAATAGTGATAATGTTAAGCAATTTTTGGTACTTCTTCTTCGACTACTGTTTTTCATGACTTATTACCTACTTATTAAATTTAAGTTCAAGTATTCTCTTTTCTTCTAGCTGCTAATTTTCTCCTTTAAAAAGAAACCCTGGCTAATGTAGTAAGTTGAAAATAATCCCACTAAAATCCTAAGATTCCCCGTTCTTGTAATTGCCAATTTTGATTACCAGGAAGAGCAATTACTGTTGCTGGTTTGAGTAGGTTGAATCTTTCGGAGTATCCTTTTTGATAGTTACGACATTCAAATAAAGCTTCAACTGTTTGATAGTTACTATCAGTTATTCTAAAACTTTTGCTAGGAACTAAATAATTAATGTTTCCTTCGGATAAAATTCCATAAATACCTCTAGATTTTTTCTCAAGTGTTGCTGTTTGACTTGCACCAGCACTGCGATCGCTGATACTTTTCTGTGTTTCTGATACTTCTGTAATTCTTGTTAATAAAGTAGACAAGTGATTATTATATTGTTCTACTAATTGATGTTCCTCCCAGCTAAGATAAAGTTTCGTAGGCATTTCTGATTCGCTTTGAGAGGTATTTGGATCTTCAACAGTGAGTTGATTGTCTGTAGAGGGAGATGCAGTACTACTTATTTTTGATTTAACGCGAGCGTTATGGGTGAAAAAAGCTTTAATTTCCTGGTGAAAATTTTCGATTTGTTTTAGTCTTGTTTGTAAGAGATGAATTTGATTATCAGTATTAGACTTAATTTGGGATAATTGGGATTGAAGTTGCTGCTCTGAGTCGGTTTTTAATGATATAAACTGCTGTTGTAACTGGGTGTTTAATCTTGAAAGTTGAGATATAAGCTGCTGCTCTGAGTCGGTTTTTAATGATGTAAGCTGCTGTTGTAACTGGGTGTTTAATCTTGAAACTTCAAACACAAGCTGCTGCTCTGAGTCGGTTTTTAATGATGCAAGCTGCTGTTGTAACTGGGTGTTTAATCTTGAAAGTTCAAACACAAGCTGCTGCTCTGAGTCGGTTGTTAATGATGCAAGCTGCTGTTGTAACTGGGTGTTTAATCTTGAAAGTTCAAACGCAAGCTGCTCCTTTGAGTCGGTTTTTAAATCTAAAAATTCAGATTCAAGTTGCGATTTATCAGTTTTAATATTGTTTATTTCTCTGATAGTTTCTCTTAGTTGTTCCTCCAAATTATTTAGTTGAGATTGAGTTTCAGGTTGGAGCTGAGGAGTTTGTTGGGCTTTGAGTCGATCGTATTTTTGCCACATAGTTCTAGCCCAAGCGATCGCCCTGTCTAAAACCAAAACCTCTTGTGGTGTTCGATCGCCAACTGAAACAAGGCTTAAGTCCCACGCACAACTGGAACACTTGCCTTGCCCCTCATAATATTCAGTATGGCAAATCGGACAATATTGCATAGGTATGAACCTCGGTACTTTAATCCATTTTTAAGCTGATGACATTTGGCATTGCATATTTTTTATAGTATACCGATCTAAAAAAGCTCTTCCTTGCTCCTTGGCCCAAGCCTACCGCATACACACAACTCTCCATCTAACTTATCCATCTAAGTTTAGGTTGTATTTTGCCCCCTAAATCTCCCAAGTTTGGGAAACTTCTAGTTATTTTTCCATCAATTCTGGGAGGCTAATACCAATTTCTTAAATGTTTGCTACATATCTTTTTACTCCCCCTCTTCCCACCCTCCCCACACTTCCCACTCTCCCCACACTCAAGAGCGAAAATTATTTGTAGCAAACATAAAATAAATTGGGATAAGAGGGCTACGATCTAGGATTTTGAAAGATTTCTCCACTTGTGCGTACACCGTAGCCACCTCTGCTGAGGTGCTGTTTTAATCGTGTAATTTGAATGAAACACAGCTTATTTACCTGCCCATTCCTTACCTAAAACCCTTAGCAGTGCTTTGAGGCCTAAGATAAAAGGAGGCTCAACACGAATGTCTTCGGCGGCTCTTCCTCTCATATTTACCAAATAGGTTTCTAGCTCTGTGTGAGTATCGTCCCACAATTTCTCTTTATAGCCAGGTTCGAGAGCATTACCTTGAAAAGCTGGCATGGGAGTAATTCCATCAATGTCTAGTTCTTTTAAGGCAAGATTAAAATCATCGAGAAAATCGGGAACTTTTATTAATTCAGGAATATCGAGTCCTTGAATATTACCTTCTAAGTCTAAGTCTTCTTCCCAGCTAATTGATCGAAGATCGACCAAACAATTTTCCCCAGCAATTACTGGTTCTGGTTTTTTCTTATTTAATCCTTCTAGTCTTGTCTTACTTAGTACCAAGCCACAAGCTACCTCATCTTTAGGACGGGTACTCAATCGAGTTTCTTTTTTCTTATAGTCGAAGCTAGAGCCTTTACTTAACATGAGACTAAATAATTCATTGACTTCGGAATGGCGATCGAATCGACCTCCTATTGCCAGCCAATTTAACAAACGAGAGCCATTGCCTCCTAAATATACTGGCGTGATTTCATTTTTGCTAAACCTCTGTCTCTCGTATAGAACTCTTAACAAAATTCCTACATAGTAATAAAGTCCTGCCGTACCAATTGCCATCAGTCGCATCAATCCCATGAATTCAGGATCGTCTTCCAAGAAGTCTCTTTTTTTGAGCCATTTATCACTTTCATAACGCAGTTTGACATCGAGCTTGGCACTAAAATTCCCTTCTTTTAATCCATTCCACTCGCTAGGATCGACATCGAATTTCTGTAACAAATTGGGATTGAGTTCTAAGAATTGAGTAAATAATTGTTTGCCAGCTAACTGTACCGAACATTGATAAACTAACTTAAAGCGATCGCGGTCTGCTTCCCAAATTGAGATATCAGAAGTACCGCCACCCAGATCGATACAAGTACTCCTGACTAGATTTTGTCCTTCTAAATCCGCAAAATATTGAGCAGTTGCTAAACTTTCAGTACGAAAGTAATCTAAATTGTCTAGTTCTGGACAAAAATGTTTTATTCCAGTCCTAGTTTCCAAATCTTTGGTTATATCCTGCCAATTGCGAGCATACTTAATTCTGTCAGACTTAGCAAAAGCCGAAGGATAAGACAACGCCCATTGAATCTGCTTCACACCATTTTTCGCTGCCATCGCTGTGATGTGCAAAGCTAAATGTTTGAGAAAAAGCCGATTTAAGGTTATATTCTTCCACTTAAGGTCAGTCTCAAACCATTCTTCATTGGGGTCAAATGAAGGACTAGGAATATAGATTCGACCTTCATAAATGGGACGTTCCTTTGCCAACTTTTGAGAATTTCTTCCTCTAGTCGTTAGCAAGCTAGAAAGGGGCAATGGCTTTTCTAGTGGGGTAAAATTTTCGGGAATAAAGTATTCAGCTAACGCAGGAAAACGACTTTCTGTTTGTGCCTCTGCTATCTTGAGATGCAGACTTTCCAAAGGCAAGGGTTCGGGATTACCTTTTCTATTTACATAAATGTTGGTAAAAGAGGTGCCAAAATCTACCCCAACTTTCCAAGAGGCAGTAAGTTCTAACTGTTCTGGAGTTTTAAGGAGGATTAAACCGATTAGATTTCTCGATTTATCCTGACAGTTGATAAAAGCGGGAAATTCTTCTAAGCGAGTAATTTGATAAGAACCTCTATCTACTTGAAAAATATGTGGTTCTTTGGCTTCAGGGAGGCTGATTTGAAAAGTTTTATCTCCAGGTCTAGTAGAAGCTAAAACCTGGTTATCATAGTAAAAACCGTAATACTCTCGCCATCCTTTTATACGGAAATGGGGCCAAAGTTCTAGAACAGGTACTTCAGTTAGAGCATTTTCTTCTTTGATGGGATAATCTTTAAAAATGGAGAAGTTTTGAGGATTCCTCTCGTCATTTTTTATACCAGAAAGGGGCAAGTGTAATGTCACTCGCACTAAGGGACCATCGCTGCCGTTGAGTGGAGTGAGTTTAATCTTGCTTATTAAGTCTTCTGGAGTAAAATAATCGAGCAAAAGGGGATTGAGAGGAAGTAGAGGTGTAATATTTTGACCTTTAAAGACTAAAAATTGAGCCTTATCGGGTAAAAAAGCTCCAGGTAAAGCATCTTCTAGGTCTATAAAGCTAAATTCTGGCAAAAATAAGTCTTTTGTCTCAATCCATTTGACATCTCTCCAGATAATTTTTCCGTCCTTCAAATCATTAATATTTAAAGCTGCTAAAGTTTTGTCTTGGTAAATCCAAATATTTTGCGGTGATTCACCCCAAGCTTTGGCAATCTCTGGATCGATAACTATTAAATCTGGAACGTTGCCTTTTTTATTAGTACTAGCAATTAAGCGAACGCAAGATTCTTGTGGTTCTGCTTTGACGGGACGATTAAGAGCATTCAGCACTCCTCGGTTGAGGGGAACGCCAAAAAATTGAGGATTATCGCTTAAGCTTAAACGTTGCTCTGGATAATTTCCCAAGCTAGATTGAAACTCTTCTAGCAAACCCCGAACTATGTCGAGGGCTTCTGTTTTACCGTTATGCTTGTTGAGTTCGTTACGGAGATTTTCGAGCCAACGCCACAGCAGTGCTTTGTGATTGGTATTGATGTAATTATGAGGAGATTCTAAGCAAAGATCTTTTCTATTCCACCAAGGTAATTTTTCCCATCTTCCTTCTTCAGCAGGAACTACCAAAGTACTGGGGGAAGACATCCCGACAGGTTTACCATCCCAGAGGAAGACATATACATCTTGCCAGGGATTTTTATTTTCTAGTGTATAAAGAGCGTTAATGGGGTCGGGTAGCAGTTCGTATAAAGAACGAGCAAAGAGGTCTGAATGTCTTAATTCCCCTAGTTCTAATAATTGAGCAGATAGAGGAAATCCCCATGGTTCGGCTAGAGCGATCGCTGCTAGCATTCCCTGCCACTGTTCGATCATCTGAGCGCGGATGGGATAATACTTATTATGGAGAGCCATTTCCATCGAGATAGGACGCGCCCACATGGTAGGAACGGAGCTGACGCTTTTAACTCTTCCTGGAGATTTGTAATCTAGACTAGAAGCAACTTTGCCAAAGGTTTCAAAGTCTTGCCCGTCCCATTTTCCTGCTTCATCAGAGACTTTAACATCGCTATCTAGTTTTAATTTTGGTAGTAGTAAATCCATAACCCTCTTGCTACTGTTTACATAAAACGTATAAAGTTCTTGCCAATCCAACTACGCCAACATTTGCGGCTGTATCTTGTCGGTAACTTTGGAGTTTTTTCTTTAAGTTGTGGATTGTATCTCTAGCTTTACTTCTTCTATCTGGGTTGTCTTTAAAGACTAGTTCGGCTAATTGTTCTTGCCTCAATTTGCCTTCAGGATTTTCAAATGTATTAGGAACAAAAAATTGAATTTGTTCTCCCTCGCATTGGTGAATATCGTATAACCAGCGCAGATAATCTTGACACCAATTACTAATAATTTTAATAGCATCTTGCTGTTGGAGATCGCTTAATTGAACCTTATCATTGCCTCTTCTGCTACTCTTAGGGAAAAATTTCAGCAACCAGGGAGCTAAAACAGCTTCGTTTCCCCTATTCATGATTTCAGTCAGTTCTGGGTTAATCTCTGCTAGCCAGGTGTAGGCAAACCTAGCACCGTTAACTAAGGCTGGTTGAATCTCAACTCGCTCCGGAAGATCGTTCCAAGTTAGTCTCCCAATGCGATCTCGACCGATCAGGACTACTCTGTTTTCTACAGTAGGAGTATGGAGCCAAAAATGACGTGCTGCTAATCCCGCGTATGCTTCTAAAAAGTGTGCTTCATTACGCTGACTATTTTTACCGATACTAAACTTAACCCGCGAAAGATTTTCATTACCCAAGAGATAAACCGTATCAAAGGTTTCCTGTGCTTGAGTGACATAGTAACGCAAGGCAGCTTCGGTATTGAGGAGAAACTGTTCTGAGCGAGCATAAACTCCATCAGTATCTTCTCCAGGTGGGGTTGAAAAACCAAAATAGGGCAGCAGAAAGAGGCACCCGATTTTAATTTTTTCTTTGATATTAAGTCGATTTAACTTATTGGCAATCAGACGACCAATAGTGGGTAATCCCGATGCTCCTGTACCGCCAAAAATTGAGCCACACAAAAACACTTTAGGTGCTTTACCAGCACTGACATCTGATTGAATATTTTTAATTAAAGTTCCCCAGGGTTCTCGGTCTAATCTATCTAAATCTACCTGACTCATTACGGCTGCACCGATAGCTGGTCTGCCGCGAAAACCAACATCTAAGCTAACTTGCTGTTCGTCTTTAGTATAAAGAATGTCAAATAAATTACCTAAAGCGGGTTGATTTTGTTTAATCGTGTTGTAATTAAAAAAACTTTTCAGGTCTTTATTTAAATTTAATCCTGTAAAAGGCGACCACAAGTCAAATGACTCAATTTTGGTTTTCATCCAAGGACATTGGTCTTTGTCGCCACTGGATACTAATCGATAACATTTATCATATATATTCAGACTACTTCTAGCACGTTCGAGATTTCCATTAGTTTCATCTGCATCGACAAACAGAGTTTTGATTGGCTGGTCAGGAAACAAACCTACAGATGCCAATCTTGTTAATGCTTCGACACATTTAGCACCAGTACCACCTGTACCAATAATATATATTGTCATTATTCAGTCACTCCATAAATTTTAAAAGAAAGTGCCGCATTTGATGTGCTAGTGGGGGAGTATACATCAAAAGCCCTGGGGTACTTGTTGCCGTAGTTAACCAAAACAGCAACAAAATGTCTAGAACAAAGAAGAGTGCCAAAGACAAGCGTACCTCTTCAATTTGATTTAGTAAACCAATGGCAACCCCAATACTAAGAATGGGAACTAGCCCTAAGACCCACCACCACAAGATCCAATGTTTAATTTCATCTGGTCTGTGAGCTGTAGATTTGGCAGTTAGAACACACCATAAAATAGTGGAGAATACTGATGCTCCAAAAACAAACGTTGCTGCCGCCATGTATTCATCGCTTGCCCAACTCTCCAATGCAGCTTCGGGGTTTTGAACGTCAGGCTCCCAAATTAACCCCTGTTTATAAAGAAATGGTTGAACTACAAACATAAGAATTGCCCCGACTAGACTCAAAACAATAACGCGAATAATTTCACCTGTTTTCATTGTTCATTGGTATGTTTAACTAAGTTTCTTTTAACCGTAAGTTTAATTTACCAAATATTTATGATTGAAAATATTTTTTATTATTTTTTTTTTAATATAAATCAACTTTTCCCAGTATTTATATATCATTAGAAGATTTTTGATAGAAACTAAATCAATGATTATCAGGCTCGCTTTCCAGTTTTGTGGGAACAAAGCTCTGCTGCTGTTGACTCTAAGTTATTAGAAGAAGAGTGATAATCTTTAAGCCAGTTGCAACCTGCCTCTAATAACTCTTCTAGGTTTTGAACTGACCAAACCTCAATCTCGCCCTGATCTCCTCCTACAACAACATATGTGCCATCTTCACTAAAACTAATACTTGTAATCTGTTCCAAATCGCTTTCGAATTCAGTAATCAGTTCCTTCTCTTTTTTTGACCAATCCCAGATCTTAATTGTTCTATCTGTTCCTGCTGTGGCAAGGCGAGGTCGCTCGGAACTGTTATTAAAGCTAATGCCAACTACACCTGACTGTTTAACATCAAATTGCTTATATTCCTTTACAACCGATGAAGTAATACGAAAAAGTTTAAGCTTGTTGTTTTTTTCTTGTGCTATGACGATGTTCTCCCCATCAGGACTAAAGCTAATATCGCTAATCTCACCGTTAATTTGAGCTTTGAATTCTATTGGCTTTATCGATGGTGTTTTCTCTAACTGTGATAAATCCCAAAGTAGAGGTAGATCGGTATCTTTTCCTAATGTGACAAGTTTTTCACTATTTGGACTGAAACTCATAAAAGAAATATTCCCCTGATTGCGAGCAATTGTTTTTCCTTTTGGATTAGAGTCTAAATATTCTTGCCATATTTTAATTGTTTCTTTAGTATCTGCTACAGCAAGATATTTTCGATCGGGACTGAAGCTAATACTTGTAATTTCCTTTTGTTCAGTATCAAGCCGACCGTCGTTTATTCCCTTTAAATTCCAAAATAGAATTAACCCGTCTTTCGCAGCTGTAGCAAGTTGTTCTCCATCAGGGGTAAAACTTATACTCGCAATCTTGCCATCAATCTTTTCTAACTGTTTGGCATGAGTAAGAGGAATAGGAGTACCTGCATCAGACCAAAGTTTCACTGTCCCATCGCTCAAAGTTGCGATCTCAGCCTTTGGTTGCGTATTAGAGTTAGGACGTAAAGCTATTCTTTCTATTGAATTCTGGTGAGTCTGAAAATATTTTTTTGTTTTTTTCTCTGAATCTAAATTCCAAAGCCGTGCTATTTTCTCATTACCTGTGGTGATAAGTTTATTTATCTTTTTATTAAAAAAAGCACTTTTAATCTCTTTTGATGAAGATCGATCGTAGCCATTTAATTTGACTTTTTTTATAGGTCTATCTTCCCCTGGCAAATATTCTAAATATTGAAGATTCTTTCGATCTTCAGCTATGATAATTAAGCTATCAGAGGCATCAAATCGAATGCTATAAAAAGGATTCTGATCCGATGAACCAGTAGATTGTTTATCGTAAATACTGAATTGTGACCGCTTAATTAGTTTGTCTTTTTCTCGATTTTGAATTTTTTCTAAATCCAAAATTTCGACAGAACCGCCTTGTAATACTACAGCAATTTTAGTTCCACTTTGATTAAAACTGACATCAAAAACTTGTTTATTGTATGAATTTTTTTTAATTAGTTTACCTTCGATATTCCATAAGTTAACTAAACCATTACCTGCTGCTGTAGCAAAAATTTGATTGTTAGGGCTAAAACTAACGCTATAAATATAGGTTACTTCCTGACGGGGGTTAGCAACGTTTAACTCTATAGGACGCTTGTTTAAATTCAAGTTTTTAAGATCCCAAAGGTATGCCTTCTTGTTGCTTCCTCCTGCAACAAGATAATTTCCGTTTCGACTAAAACTAATACTGCGAATTTTACCACCTGCTGTGTCTTGCTTTGGTAACTTTATCTCTTCTTTTTTAGTTGCTACATCCCAGATTTTTATTGAACCGAATCCTCCTCCTGTAGCAATTTTTTGACCGTCATAACTAAAGCTTAAACTGGAAATTATTCCTTGGTTAGTTTTTATAGTTTTTTCTTTTTTAATTGAATCTTCTGAAATATGCCACAAGTGAAGCGTTCCCTTGTCACTTCCCGTAGCGATAGTGTTACCTTCACGATCGATACTTACTGCTGTAATATTTTCATTGCGATCGGGTGATAGTCGATTTTCTTCATAGATTTATGAGATAATTTTTTGTAAATTGGTTATAGGAGAAGATGGTAATTGATTGTGCAGAATTGGAACATATTTAATCCAATTGATTTTATTTAAGTCATCTCCTGCTTTTATAGCTTCCTCTAACCCTTCTATTTGTTTTGCTTTATCGAAGAAGGTATCTTTTGCCTTATTTGCTGTGTTTTTAATTACTGATATTTGATTGAAGGAACTTATTATTAACACTAGTATTAATGTTAATAATCCTAGGGTCCCAAATAAGAATCCTTTCCAATGTCTTTGAATAAAGCTGGTGATTCTATCCTTTATTTCGATAAATCTATTTTTGACTCGCGGCGCAATCAGTAATAATATTGCTATCAAATAACACAAAACTGCTGTGATACTCAACCCAGTAGTCACAATAGAGTATGTTCCTGTTCCTGCTAATAAAATACCAAATACCTGGCTAAAAACTGCAAAAAAGTTACCTAAATTGCTAGCAGCACCTGGTAAATCAGTTGGTGTTGATTGTGGAGGATTTTGTGGTTGATTTGATCTTGAATTTTGATTTTTTGGCGGTTCTGGTGGTTGCGGGTTGATACTTGACATTGGAAAATATGTTCTATTTTTTATTAAAAAATGTGAGTTATATCTATTTTTTTTAATCCAATTTGAATGAAAAATATATTTTTTATAAATTAGGTTGTGAACTTTTAATAAGTTATTTCTTGTTCTAAAAAATAATCCTAATGAAATTAGTTCTTCTTCTAGTAAATCTTGTGTTTGAAGCCTATCAATATCACTAATTATGGGTTGTTGTAAAATATTTTCACAAAGTTGTGACAGTTCAGGTTTAGCTAAAAGAGGCTCGCTGATTTTTTTTAAATGTTTGTCAATATCCTCACTTAATCCTACATAATAGTTTACTAATTTATCATTTATCTCTGTTTCTGAATCTTTAGAGATAGAATTACGATCGGATTCGACGATAAAACTGAAAAGTTTATTAGTAAATAAAGGTTGACCGTTTGTCCAGTCTAATATTTTTCTAATTACTACTTCCCAGTTATCATATTTCTCAGATAATTGATTTATGGTCGATCTTTTTTGGAAATCACTTAATTTAAAACTTTCGAGTTTTATTTGCTGCTGACGATCTAAATTAAAATTGTAATCTTTAACTATTTCCCTGGTGGGAGATGTTTCTCCAAATAAGGCAAAAGTGAGACGATTGAATTTATTTATTTTGTGTTTCGGATCTGGATGCTCTTTTTCTCGGTATTCATAGCATTTGGAAATTGTGTTTAAAAAATCCCCAGCAAATTTCTTAGGAAAAAAACATAAATCAAGAAGCTCATCAATTTCATCAACAAAAATTACAATCTTTTCATTTTCATTGATTTCATTAAGCAAAATGTTATCTATAAAATAAAGAAAAAGGTCTTTGTTAGGAAGTTGAGTATTATCTTTCTCTTTTTCTTGTCTGAACTTTGTGTAACTTGTACGCTTTGAAAGCTCGAATTGACTTGCTAAATCGCTAATATATTGCCAGTAATACTCTTTAGTGAGCTTGAACAGAGGATTATTAGGAGTATCACTATCAATTGTGTGACTTTTTGTTAAATAATTTTGTATGTAAGGATTTTTTTTTAGATCTGTCTTAAGATAAATTGCAGCGCATTTAATCCCTTTTTTTTCAAGCTTTGATTTTACTCGGTACAATAAATAAGTCTTTCCTGTATCTGGTGGACTCAGGATATAAGAATATCTTCCATGGCTTAAACAATTATATAAGTCACGATCGGCTTGCCGTTCTATATAAAGATTAGACACCTTTAAAGTAAAGTTGTAATAGGTCTAGCATTAATTTTGTCATATCCTAAAGATTAATTCAATGATTCGAGTAAAATGGCTAGTTATAGTGAGCTTAACTTCTTTAGTTTTAGCATCTTGTAGTATATTCAAAGGTCCAGTAAAGGAGAGTTTTACTTGCGCTTTACCATTAGTAAATAATCAATCCGATACCCTAAATATTGAGATTAAGGTAGATGGTTCCAGCTCCATGTTAGGATATGTTAGCGATCGGAGTAGTCGCTATGTACAGACTCTTAAATATTTAGATCGAACACTTTCCATCGGTGGTTTGCGCTCTAATACTTCAGAACCCAAATACTATCGCTCCAGCAAATCCATTACCCGCAGTGACTTTAAGAAAGCACAGCAACCATCATTTTACGATGGGAGTAATTCCAAATTTCCTAATATATCAGTTCCAATTCAGGAGTTTATTACACCTCCAGGAGAAACAGATACACTTCTGGCGATCGTTACCGATCTAGATCAAGCTGAAGGTGATGTAACGATACTTCTGAAAAAAATCAAGGAAACCTACTTAAATAAAGACCAACAAGGATATGCAGTAGGAATTTGGGCAATTAAAAGCGAATTTAGAGGGACAGTTTATGTTCAGAAACAATCAGGGAGGATACAAAGATTTTATTTTCCTAACCAACAATCAACCGATAGAAACAGACCATTCTATGTCATTTTTATCGGTCTTTATCAAGACATTAATCGCTTTTTTGAAAACTTATCTAATAATAATCAAAATTTACTGAATGAAAGTGAATTAGCAATTTTTTCTCCGAATAATGTAGTCAAAGAGATTTCCTATCTCGATAAAGATATAGAAAGTGGACCACAAAAAAAACAAGCTAGATCGAAAGAATGGAGTCTTAAATATAAGAATTTAGTCAAGGTTCAAGCACAAGATGAAAAGAGTCAACTATGGGAAATTTATAGTAGACAAACAGAGACATTTGATATTCAAAATAGGGTCAACTTAGCTCTTTTCAACTATACATTACCAATAGAAACTAGTTCTATTACTCTTAAACCAAACATTCGGGTCTTTAATAAGTATTCTAAAAAGTTTCAAGAATCTGATGATTCCTCATTAAAATCAGCCATAAAGATTGGTCAATGGAATATAGATAATACTGAGCAAACAAATGGTCAAGGAAAATTAGGTTTTACCAGTACAATCCAACCAGACAAATTACCAGAACCAGGAATATACTTATTTACTTTTGATATAGTCGCTAAAAAATTACAAGAGCCAGAATGGTGGAATGAGTGGAGTTGGACAGCAAATAGAGATAGCAATTTAGATGGTTCTAAAACTCATAATTTGTCTGAATTTTTAAGGGGTTTAAAAACTATAACAACTAATTTAATGGAAAAAAATCCACCTATAATTGGTCGCTTTTGTTATGCAATTCAGAAAAACTAATTTCTTTTATGTTTGCTACATAAGATCGAGAAAGGGAGTGTGGGGACTTCCCCCTCACGTCGTTAAGCAATTGATTACCAATGAAGTCAGAAATCAGAAGTCAGAAGTCAGAAGTAAAACTCTGCACGTTGTTGTTATAAAGCCTCCGCGCTTCAGCCGCCAGAGGTGAGCTTACTTTTCAAGCAAAATCATCTTCTGACGATGACTTTTTAACAAATGAATCTCCACACCCGCTACTTGCTCCAGCATATACACTACATTTTCTGCGTTCAGTAGCGTTCCGTCATTGCGGCAACTACCCACATATTGCAACATTACGCGATTTTCTTCAATACCATTTTTTTGCTCAATTGTCAAGTCATAAAGCCGATCGCGCAGATTAATTGTTTGTTTCTTTCCAGATTTAGTAGTTTTTTCCCAAGTTATTTCCTGAGAGTCATTGACAGCATCAATCCAAGCTTGCCATTGTTCTAAGGTTGCAGACTCCGTTGCTTCGACTGTAAGTAAATATTGTGCTTTTTCTAACAAGCGAGTTGCTGCGGGTGCTTTTATATCTACTTCTTCTACTCTATATACTGGAACATCTTTGGGTAATTGAGCCGCTAACTTAGCGCGAAACTCATAAAGATCCATTGTTTGGGTTAGTTCAAAATCGGCGATTTCCCCACTGCTGGTCGATCCTAAAGACAAAGCATTAGCAATAGAAATTCTCGGTCCTGGGTGATATCCTCCAGTAAATGCGATCGGTAAGGAAGCTCTTCTTACAGCGCGATCGAACAACCTAACTAAATCCAAATGACTTACTAATGCCATTTCTCCTAATTTCCCGAACCATACCCTAAAACGCTGTACTTTGTTCTGGTTGGGTTTAAATTCGCCA